>Ga0302323_100001441_pt1 | contig 19269 bp, 18 predicted proteins | sample Fen_T0_3_FD_201950 | JGI IMG/M metagenome (GOLD analysis project Ga0302323, IMG submission 201950) | Peat permafrost microbial communities from Stordalen Mire near Abisko, Sweden - Fen_T0_3 | ecosystem: Environmental > Terrestrial > Soil > Wetlands > Permafrost | place: Sweden: Abisko... | reverse complement strand
CGAGCTCGACGAGCTCGAGCGCAGGCGCGTGCAGCTCGAGATCGAGCGCGAGGCACTCCGCAAGGAAACGGACGACGCGTCCAAGGCACGGCTGCAGATCCTGGAGCGGGAACTCGCCGAGATCGGCGAGCAGGCCGGTGCGATGAAGCAGCGCTGGACCACGGAGAAGGGCGCCATCTCGGCGATCCGGGCGACCAAGTCCGAGATAGAGGCACTGCAGGTCCGAATAGACCAGGCAGAGCGCGAGGCCGATTTCGGTACCGCGGCCCAGCTGAAGTACGGCAAGTTGCCCGAACTGCAGACCCGGATGAAGGAGCGCGAGGCGGCGATCGCCGCGCTGAACGGCCCAGACCGGCTGCTGAAGGAAGAGGTGGATGCGGACGACATCGCCGAGATCGTTGCGGCCTGGACCGGCGTGCCGGTGACCAAGCTGCTGGAAGGCGAGTCGAACAAGCTCGTGAAGATGGAAGACCGCCTCCACGACCGCGTCGTGGGTCAGGAGGAGGCGATCCAGGCCGTCTCGGACGCGGTGCGCCGTGCCCGAGCGGGCCTCAAGGATCCGCGCCGGCCCATCGGCTCGTTCCTGTTTCTGGGCCCCACGGGCGTCGGCAAGACCGAACTGGCGCGCGCCGTGGCCGAGTTCCTATTCGACGACGAGTACGCGATGCTCCGACTGGACATGAGCGAATACATGGAGAAGTTCTCCGTCTCGCGGCTCGTGGGCGCGCCTCCCGGCTACGTGGGTTACGAAGAGGGCGGTCAGCTCACCGAGGCGGTCCGGCGGCGGCCGTATCAGGTGATCCTGCTCGACGAGATCGAGAAGGCACACTCGGACGTGTTCAACATCCTGCTGCAGGTGCTGGACGATGGGAGGCTGACGGACGGCCAGGGCCGGACCGTGGACTTCCGCAACACCGTCCTGATCATGACCAGCAACGTGGGCTCGCAGTTCATCTCCGGCTTCACCGAACGCGGCGACGCGGGAGACGCTTCGGCCTACGAGCAGATGAAGCGGCAGATCACCGAGGCGCTCCGGCTGCAGTTCCGGCCGGAGTTCCTCAACCGCATCGACGAGGTGATCGTCTTCCACTCGCTGTCGGACGCGGACCTGGCGGCCATCGTGGATCTGCTCGTGGCGGATCTGCAGAAGCGGCTCGCGGGTCAGGAGATCGCGCTGGAGCTCACTCCGGCTGCCAAGTCGCTCATCGTACGCGAAGGCACGGACCCGGCCTACGGCGCGCGGCCATTGAAGCGGACCATCCAGCGGCTCGCGGAGAATCCGCTGGCCCGCGCCCTGCTGCGAGGCGAGTTCAAGCCGGGATCCGTGGTGGTTGCCGACGCCGATCCGATCGGTGGCGTGCTGGTCTTCCGCTCGGACGACTCCACCGTGGTGGCCGATGCCGGCCAGCGTCGTGACGCCCGAACACGCAGCACGAAGGAACCGGCCGGAGCGGCCTCGGCGATAGACCGAATTCTGGCGGGCGACAAGGAGGCCGAGGGGCCCAAGCGGCCGAACTAGCCGGCGCGACGGGCGGCGGCGAAGCCGCCCGGGACGACCTGTGTCAGCGGGGAGCGCGGCCCGCCAGAGCCTTCGTCCGCTGGGAAATCTCCAGCATGGCCCGGGCGTTGTGGTACGGACACTTCCAGAAGTCGGCCATCGCAAGGTTCGGGATCGGCTCGCCGGACGACGTCACCCGCATGCGCCACTCGCCGCCCGCGGTATCGAGAATGTGCTCCTCGATGAACCTCCACGTCCCCAAGGCCGCGTCCAGGTATCGGTCCTCGCCGGACAGCGCGAAGGCGTTGAGGAACCCCACGACGCCCTCGGCCTGAACCCACCAGTGCTTGTCGGTGTCGACGTGATCGCCCGACGCCTCGTAGTAGATCCCGCCACAGTCGGCGTCGACCCCCCACTCGAGCACCGCGGCGGCCATACGAACGGCCGCCCGCTCGGACCTCGCGATGAGCGCCTGATCGCCGAGCACGTGTGCCGCCTCGCAGAGCAGCCAGCTCGCCTCGATGTCGTGGCCGGGCGAGACCACCGCCGACATCGGCCGCCATCGCTCGTCGTGGAACAGAATCAGGCGCCCCGTCGCGGGGTCGACGATCTGGTCCAGCGTTATCTCGATGAGCCCCCGCAGGCGCTCTCGAACCCGCTCCTCGCCCGACGCCGGCGCCAGGCACGTATAAGCCTCCAGAAGGTGCAGGTGCGTATTCATCGAGAACGGGGCGTTCATGTCCCGGTCGGATAGGCGGATGTCCTCGATGGGCTGCCAGTCGCGGCCGCGCGCCTCCCAGTAGCCACCGCTGCGGCAATCCTGCGCGTTGGTCTCGATGAGTTCGAATAGCCGCATCGCGCGGTCGAGCGCCTCCGGGACGCCGGTCGCCCGGTAGTACTCGGCCAGACCGTAGATCCCAAACGCCTGCCCGTAGGTCTGCTTCCTGCCCTTGAGCATCGACCCGTCGGGGTTGACTTCCCAGTAGAGGCCGCCGAACTCCGCGTCCCAGAGCGGCCCGGTCACGAACGCGAACGCACGATCCGCCACGGCCCGGTATGGACCGTCGGGGTAGCGGCGCAGCGCGGCCGAGAACGTCCACAGGATGCGCGCGTTGAGTACGCCGCCCTTGCCGGCGTTCGGGTCCGGCCGGCCGTCGGCGTCGATCGTCCCGAAGAAGCCGCCCCGCTCTTCGTCGACGGCGCGGGTCATCCAGAACGGCAGAATCCGCTCACGGAGTTCGGCTTCGGCGGCGCGTGCCAGGTAAGTGAGTTTGTCTGCGGTGGTCATCCGGAAATGCTAGCGGGCGCGCACGTGCACTGTGGTACGTATCGACCGCGGCCCCGCTCCCAGCTACTCGGCGATACGGACGTAGAAGATCGCGTCGAGGGGCTCGCCGTTGCGGTCCAGGTCCCACGCGCGGCGAATCCCCTCCCGCACGAAACCCGAACGCTCCGCTACGCGGCCGGAGGCGTCGTTGTCCACGTCCGTATAGACCTCGAGGCGAATGGCGTCCGTTGTGGCAAGCGTCCACTCCGTGATCAGCCGGAGGGCCCGCGTGGCGGCACCGCGGCTGCGTGCCTGCGGCGCCAGCCAGTACCCAAACGAGGCACGGTGGCCGTCCAGTGCAAAACGGGACATGGAGCCGAGCACTTCGCCGGTGGCCGCGTCGGTGATCGCGAAACCGGCGCCGCGACCGGTCTCCCAATCTTCCGTGCACGCGGCCACGAACCACTCAGCGCTCTCAATCGTGTACGGCTGAGGGACGTGGGTGTGGGCCTGAATCGCGGCGTCCTGGCACGCGGCGAAGACGGCGGGCACGTCGTCGGGCCGCCAGGGGCGCAGCGTCACCACGCCGTCCGTGAGTAAAGCCGCGCCCGGTGCATCCATGTTTCTCCCTCAGGGACCACGTTTGGATGCAGAGGCTAGCATCAGCGCCATGAGGTTCGACCTGGTTCGCGAGAGAGTGACGGCCCTTCCGCGCGATCTGCCTGCCGCGCCCGCGATTCTCACGCCGATCCGGCTCGACTCGCCCGAGGAATTGATGGCGCCTGGGGGCGACCGCCGCGGGCGTCCGGCTGCGGTCCTCGTCCTTCTCTTCCCCGACGATGAGGGCCAGGCCCGCGTACTCCTCACGGCCCGGACCGCGCACATCAGCACGCACGCCGGCGAGGTCAGTTTTCCCGGCGGCTCCGCCGACGAGGGCGACGCGGACCCGATAGCTACGGCAACTCGCGAGGCGGTCGAGGAAGTCGGCCTGGATCCGGCGGCCTGCGGTCTGCGGGTGACCGGCGGCCTCGAGGTATTCGCGCTGACGGTGTCCGGGTACCGGATAGTGCCGGTCGTGGCGCTCGCCGAACGACGGCCTGTATGCCATCCGGCGCCGGACGAGGTGGCGCGGATCATTGAGGCGCCGGTCGACGCGTTCCTGCCGGACGCGCCGGTCGAGCTGGAGGGCCGCGTGATCAGGGAGCGGCTCATCAGGTACGGCGTCTACCCCGTGGAGGGCGAGCGCGTTTGGGGCGCCACCGCCCGGATGCTCGGTCAGCTGGGCGCGGCGCTGGCGGCCCTACCCGCGGCGGCCGTACCCGCGGCGGCCGAACCCGCGGCGGCCGAGACCTCGGGCGTCTCCGCCGTCATCCGAATGGCCACTCCCGCGGACGACGACGCGATCGGCGCCTTTCTCGCAGCCATGGCCCCCGAACTCGCCCATGCCCTGCCGCCGGCGTCCGAACTGCTGCTCGCCGATCTCGGCGGGCAGATCGTGGGTCTCGCGAGCTGGGCTCCGTGGGATCGGGATCGAACGGATGCCGACCCGTGCGGTTTCGACGGCCTCAGCCTCCACACCGACGACCGGCCCGCCGAGCTCACGCTCCTTGCCGTGGCGCCGCATCTCCGTGGCCGTGGCATCGGACGCGGCCTGACCCTGGCAACCGCGGGAGCCGCTCGTGCCGCGGACTGCACGCGGCTGCTGGCGTGGACGCTCTCGGACGGAGCGATTCACCGGTCATCGATCGCGACGCGGGCCTTCTTCCGCTCCAACGGTTTCACCGACCTCAGCGTGGACAGGCGCGTTCAGGCGCGCGGCGAGGACCGGCTGCTTCTGACTCTCCCGCTCGGCTGACCGGGTAACCTACCAGGGCTCGCCTTCCGGCGATGATCGATCGGACGGCGGATCGCCCGGCGGCGTCGGGGCAAGGCCGCCGACCGGTTTGCCTTCGACGGTCGCGGTGCGCTCTGCCGAGCGGTCGGCTCCGCCTTCGAGCTGTGCCGCCGGCGTCTCCGACGGCAGCCCCGCAGGCGGTTCCGAGCCAACCGGAAACTCGACGACGATTGCCCGCATCGGCGTGATCTCGGTCCACGCGGCGTGAGGGACGTTAGGCGGCCACAGGACCGCGTCCCCGGCGGAAACGCGTGCCCGCTCGTCGCCCACCGCCACCCATCCTCCGCCCTCGATGACGAGCAGGTACGTCAGGTTCGGGTTCGAGTGCGGTGAGATGGCTCCGTGCGGACGCAGCGCCAGCTCGGCGATGGTTCCGTGATCATCGCCGTGGATCGGCTGAGCTTCCACGCCCCGCGTTCCCGGAGGTCCGTCGGGTCGCCGATGGCCGGTCCCGAAACGCCGGATTTCCATTGCCGGCCCTTCAGTTCGGGCCTGCCCGAACTACGCCACCGTTACTTGCGGCGGCGCTTCGGCTTGGCGATCGCGCGAGCGCGCGCCGGAGCTTCCGCGTGCGCCTTTGCCCGGGCGAAGTAGCGCTGGCGTGCGAGACGCTCCTCGTAAGCGGCGAGCAGCGGCGGGAAATGGATGAAGCGGATCCAGATGAACAGCCCCGCCCCGATCAGCATCGTGGGAAGGACGAAGAGGAAGTCGAAGTCGAAGACCACGTACATCAGCAGGAGCGAGAACGTGCCGACCGATGTCCACATCAGCCACTCGTTCAGGTCCAGGAAGACCGAATAGTTGTGAAGCCGCCGGCTCTGGAAGTTGTAGAACAGGACCGCCACGATCAGCAGGGCAAAGGAGATCTGCCAGACCGGGTTCCAAAGCAACGGAAAGGTGCCGTTATTGAAGCCGGACAGCAGGACATTGATCTGGTTCCACGGGCCGTTCACGCGGACCCTCCGAGTGTTCGATCTGTTGACGGTCTATGCGACCTGGACGTGCGCTCGAAGGCGACGGGCCACGCCTGAACGTGGCTTGGGGCAGGGTCTCGACGCGTGCCGAGACGCCCGCCGCCGAGCGTGCACCTTGCGCGCCTGCGATTTGCGTTTACGGAGTATGCCACGACCGAGAGTTATACTCGATCCGATCTGAGCAACGCGGGTCTTTCTGCAGGGAGGTTGACCTGGTGCGAGCCTTGCTCTCGGTGGCGAGCCGCCAGGGCATCGGCCCATTTGCACGCGATCTCCTGGCGCTCGGTGTCGAGGTCTACGCGACCGACGGAACCCGCGACGCGCTCGCTTCGGAAGGCATCGAGGTTCGCCCCGTGGCGGATCTCACCGGCACCGAACCCCTCGTGGGCGGCCAGGTCAAGACCCTCCACCCGGCGATCTACGCAGGAATACTTGCCAGGCGCGACCGGCCGGAGCAGCTTGCCGAACTCGAGGCCCAGAAGATCGGCCTGATCGACATCGTCGCGGTGAACGTAAGCCAGTTCGCCCCCCAGGTGGGCGAGCGGCTGGTCCCAATCGACGAAGCTCTCGAGATGATCGACATCGGCGGCGCCGCCTTGCTCGCCGCCGCCGCCCGCAACTTCGCCGGCGTTGCCGCGGTGGCTAATCCCGCGCGCTACCTCCAGGTCATCGCCGAGATCCGTCAGCTCGGTACTGTGTCCGTGGAGCTCCGCCAGCGGCTCGCGGCCGAGGCGTACGGGATCGTGGCCGCTTACCACGCTGAGATCGCCGCCTATCTCTCCAATATCGCCGGCGACATGTTCCCCACCCGTCTCGCGATGGTTCTCGAGAAGGTGGACGACCTCCGCTACGGCGAGAACCCCAACCAGCACGCCGCGTTCTACCGCGAGACCACGCATCGCGCCGGGACGCTCGCGGATGCCCGCCTGGTGCAGGGCGCGCGCCCCACGTTCAACGACTTGCACGATCTCGACGCCGCCTACGCGATCGCGATGGACTTCACCGCGCCCACGGTGACCATCGTCAAGCACACCGATCCGGTGGGCATCGCCTCCGCCGACGAACTCGTGGAAGCGTGCCGCCGCGCCCTCGAGACGGACTCGGTCTCGTGCTTCGGCGGCATCGTGGGCGTCAACCGCGAACTCGACGGGGCCACGGCGCGCGAGATCGCCGGCAACTCATTCGAAGCCGTGATCGCGCCTGCCTTCAGCCGTTCCGCCATCGGGATCCTGGCCCAGAAGCCGCAGATCGCTCTTCTGGAAGTGCCGCCGGATCCAACAGAAGGGCCACGCGACTACGGCATCGCCAACCTGGATTTCAAACGCATCGCCGGCGGGTTGCTCGTAGAGACAAAGGACGAGTTGGGCCTGGACAAGACGCAGCTCCAGGTCGTTACCAAGCGGCGCCCGACCCTGGAAGAACTGACCGACCTGCTGTTCGCGTGGCGCTCCGTCCGCCATGTCCGCTCCAACTCGATCGTTCTGGCACGCGGCGCGGCTACTGTGGGCATCGGAGCCGCCCAGGCGAGCCGCCAGATGGCCGTGGAGATCGCGCTGCGGCGAGCCGGCGACCGGGCCAAGCTCGCGGTGATGGCCAGCGACGCCTACTTCCCGTTCCCGGACGGCATCCAGCTCGCGGCGCAGTCGGGCGTCACGGCGATCATCCAGCCGGGCGGCTCGATCCGCGACGAGATGGCGATCGAGGTCGCCGACCGGCACCACCTGGCGATGGTTTTCACGGGGCGGCGGCACTTCCGGCACTGAGCGGTGCCGTCATCAGGTTCCCGCCCGATGTCCAGTACAGCGTCTCCGACCCATCCGACGCCTTCACCACGAACAGCGCGGTGACGCTGTCCAGCGCTGCCGGAGCCCGATACGCCGCGACGAACGCGCCGTCGATCTTGCGCATCACCACAACTTGGTGGTTGGCACGATCGTAGGCGTAGAGGTTGCCCCTGTCCTGAGTGGGCTCGTCAGCAGTGAGGTGCGTGAAGTACGGGGCGATGGCGGGCGCATAGCCTGCCGCCGCCGTCCAGACGCTCGACGCCTGACCCCCGTCGTAGCGGACGAGCCGGCCACCATCCACCAGGTAGATCCAGCCGTCGACATACATATCGTCCACGGTGCTGACGTCCCTCGCCACCCTCAGGTAGCCGGTCCGCGCCTCCGCGGGGTAGCAAGCTCCATCGGCCTCGGGTTGGTACCTGATGATCTGCCGCGCTGCGGGCACGATCACGTACAGGTTGTACTGCCCGAGTTGGTCGTTCACGACGTAGGTGCCGATACCCCGCAAGCCCAGACCCCAGGTCGCGCTGTCGGGGACGCAGACCTTCTTGAGCACGCCGCGGCCGGTCTTGTCGCCCTGAGCTTCCTGCCACGTCCACAGGTTGTTCTCATCGTCCAGGATCAGCACGTCCCCGCCGCCGGTGGCAAGGAGCACCGGCTTCCCCGGGCGCGAGCCACCGCCCGACACGATGATCGAAATGATCGGAAGCCTCGCCCCGGTCTCCAAATCCACCCGGTAGAAGCTTCTGGTCGTGGAATCGATGACGTAGGCGGCACCTTCGGGCCCCAGGACGGCCGCGGTGAGTTCGTCCGATCCGAACGAAGCGACGACGCGAGCATCCAGGGTCGTTGGATGAGTGGTCGAGGCGGCCGAAGTCGACGCGAGCGGAGAGAGCGCCGGCGCCTGCGAGTGCGACGCCGCCGGCGAGCCGGTCGCCGCGACGTTGCCGCGCAGCAGGAGCGTCGGGCCGAGAACGGCGGCGACCAACCCCAGCACGGCGGCAACGGCGGCGAAACGCACTGCCCCGGATCCGAAAGCAAGCCCCGAACGAACTCGCGGAGCGCTATCGAGTCCGCCCACCGCCCGGCCTGTTTCATGGTTCGGATCGAGCTGGGCCGGAATCAGCGAGTCGAGTGTGTCGAGCTTGCGGCGGAATGCGTCGCGCACTTCGGTCTCGAATGGATCACGGCTGTCGGTGTTCGTCATCGGAGCAACTCCGGGTGGTTGCGCAGCGCCGAGACGGCGCGGGAGGCAAGGGATCGGACGCCGGGCTCGGAGAGGCCCAGGATCCGGCCGATCTCCGCGTCCGTGAGGTCGCATTGGTAGCGCAGCAGCAGGACCTCGCGTTGCCGCGACGTGAGCGCCGACGAGAGCCGGTCGAACCACAGCCAGAACTCGATACGGTCGGACTCGGCTTCGGACGAGGCGTGGGACGCGTGCGCCGCCCCGAGCGGTATCCACCGCAGGAGCCTCTGCCGGCGCTCGCGGTCGATCACGATCCGCCGGGCCACCAGAAGCAGCCATGGGAGCGGCGCGCCGGCCGCGGCACGTCCGGAACGCCAGGCGCGCAGGCCGCGTTCGAACGTCTCGCTCGCCACGTCCTCGGCTTCCTCGACACTCCGGGTCAGGACAAGGCAGTACCGGAAGACGTCACGGTGCAGGCGCGAGTAAACGATCGCGAAGTCGTCCGCCTCGGCACCCACGTCGAGTTGTTCGGTCATTGCCATGATCATGGCCTCGGGCCGGACCTCCTGCTGCGTTCAACAACAAGAACGAGCAGGTCGGGCGATCCGTGCCGCGGGGCTCATAGCCGCGGAGCCTGCGAGGGCGCGGGCGTCCTGCCATATGCCCACCGCGGGGACGCTAAACCCTCGCCGACGGCCCGGATCCTGTCGGATGTTCATGCGGGGGACGTTAGGCGCGCTGCCGATCATGACGGAGCCGACCGCGGCCGCTGATCGAGTCGAGCCGCGCCCGATTCGGCGAACGCGGCACTCGGCGGCCGTCGAATCGGACGTCACGGCGGGCCTGGACGCCTCGAACAGGTGTCAGGGTGCGAGTCGCTCCATTCGTAGTGTTCTCGGGGTGCGAATCTGTCATGAAGGCCGTGCCCGCGAGCGCCTTCGGCAGGGAATGAACGCGTCCGTCGCCCTCCGCGTCCGCCCTGATCCGCAAAGTTTCGGCCGACTCCCCGAAATCGCAGTGATCCACCCGGCGCGAACGAGCGTATGTAATGGTGACAGCCGAACAGATCCTCACGGATCGATCGGTCGGTCGGAGGATAGGGAAACCCGGGAAACCGGGACGAGGGGATGGGGACGTGGTGGGGCGGCAGTCGGCAAGCCCAACAAGCCGAGGAGGAATGCCGCCCACCACGAATTCTCGTTTCCCGCACCCGCCGGCCCAGTCCACTGGAACACATGCAATCTGGAACCGGTCCCCTCGATGCGGCCGGCCGAGCGTGAGGTAGCGAATGCGACCAATCGCACCGAAATGGTCCGGGCTCTCCTTCCGGCGCCCATTCCCCCCTTCGTTGCCTGCTGAGGCACCGCGTGCGGCCGTCTCGCCACGCCGGATCGCGACCGGACACCCTCGCTCATGACCGCCGACGTAGCGGCGAACTACGGCTCCAGAATGTCGCGGGCCCCTGTGATGACGGCTACGGGAGTTCCGGGGCCGGCCGGGCGACCGCTGTTCCGCGCGTGTGCCCCGGATACCATGGCGCTCGTGGACGCGCAGTCGGGCTACGTGCTCGAGGTGGTCCTCGAGAACCAGATGCCGGACTCCGCCGATCGGACGACCTCAGCGCTGTCCGCCCAGAACGCGGCGCGGCATTTCATGACGGGCATCGGCATGAGCACGTACGGCCTCGCGGCATCCGTGGAACTCGTGCAGCAGGCGGGCGTCGCCGCCTATTCCGTCACCTGGAGGACGCGGGACGCGTTGCCAGAGACGAAGTTCCAGGTACTCGTAGCCGCCTCGACCGGCGCGGTATTTGCTTACCTCGACCTGCGCATGGGGATGAAGCTCGTGGCGCCCATCATCGGTCGGACGCGCGCGCTCCAACTGGCAATGGCCTCGGGTGGAACGAACGGGCCGGCCACCTCCACCGACCTATGGGTCAAGTTCGCATCCACTGGAGCTCAGGTTTCGGTGTGGCGGATGTCGTCCGGAGTGGACGTCGAGGTGAACGCCGTCACCGGCGAAACGACCGCGACCCCGCCTTCGCGCTAGACCCAGCGCCGCTAGACCCAGCGGTCCAGGGTCGCATCCCATACGCCAACCGCTCGGACGGCGGACGCACCCTCGAGGGCTTCCTGCCGCGCCCTGGCCTGCTCCACGGACTCGGGCCATCCCGGCGGAACCAGGTCCGGCGCAAGATCCGATAGCGGCGCGAGCACGAACAGCCGATGGCGGGCCTGGGGGTGCGGCACCTCGAGCAGGTTGGCTGCTTTGGCCGGATCCGGCGACCTGCCTTCGTCCGGACGAGTCACGGCGAGCTGCTCGCCGCCGAAGATCAGAACGTCGAGGTCCAGCTCGCGCGGGCCGTACCGGCGTCGCTGCTGCCGGCCGAACTCGCGTTCGAGCGACTTGAGCGCCAGCAGCAACGCGATCGGGCCGCCTGCGGCGCCCGGCCCTGCGGGCAAGTCCAGCGCAACCACCGCGTTGTGGAAATCGGCCTGGTCCGTGACCTCCACCGGGGCGGTGACATACAGCCGGGAGACGCCGGCCTGCGTGGCGCCGGGAAGTCCCGCGAGCGCATGAACGGCGGCCGTCAACGTGGCTCGCGCGTCGCCGACATTCGCACCCAGGCCTATGTACGCCCTGACCGTCCTCATCGCCGCTCCCGATTGTGACCGCATAGTCGCCGGCGCCCGTGGCTCCCGGGCTAGACTCCGTTGATGCGCCCCGTCGCCGTGCTCATTTTCCACGCCTGCGCCCCGAACTATGCAGGCCCGCTCGTTCGCGCGCTTGCAGACGCCCGCTACGAGCTCGCGACCCGGCAACTGGACGCGTTCCTGGCCGCCGGCGCGGACGAGGCCGAGATCCTTGCCGGACCTCCGGACGGCCTGACTTTCGGTGAGCGGCTCCGGGCATCCGCCGTCGGCGAACGGGCCGCGGGCGGCATCGTCATCCTTGGCTCGGGCAGCATTCCGCTGGCGCGCGCGGCCGATTTGCGCCGCTTCATTGAGGTCGCGGCGGGACCGCCCGGCCACGCCCTCGCCAACAACCGCTACTCCGCGGACGTGGTGGCGATCTCCCGGGCGGCGGATCTCGCGGACCTTCCGCCGCTCCCCGCCGACAACGCCCTCCCCCGCTGGCTCGAGGAGAGGGCCGGAGTGGAGGTCGCGGACCTCCGAACACGCTGGCGGCTGGGCGTGGACATCGACACTCCGCTCGATCTCCTCGTGATCGCGACCGCCGGGGGCGGCGCCGCTGCCCGGGACCTGCGAGCGGCGGCGCCACTAATCGGCGAGCGGCTGACGGCGCTGGCAGATGTGATCGGAAACCGCCGTGCCGAACTGCTCGTGGCGGGCCGCGTCTCCGCCACCACGCTCAAATGGCTCGAGAACGGCGTTGCGTGCCGCGTCCGGGCCCTGGTCGAGGAGCGCGGTCTGCGTGCCGCGAGCCACCTCGCGCAGACCGGCCCCACCCACGACGCGGGCAACGCACGGCCGCCCCAGTCCGTGCTCGGCTCCTTGCTCGACCAGCGCGATGGCTCCGACGCGCTCGCAGGCTTGGTTGCCCACCTGGCCGACGCCGCGGTCATCGACACGCGGGTGCTTCTGGCGCATCGCCACGGGGCCGACGAGACGAACTGGCCATCCGCGGAGGACAGGTTCGCGTCGGATCTGCTGCTGCCCAACGGCATCGCCGATCCGTGGCTCTCGGTCGTTACCCGTTCCGCGGCCGCATCTCCGGCCCCGATCCTTCTCGGCGGCCACACGCTCGTCAACGGCGGACTCCGCCTGCTCGCGCAGCGAGCTCGTGCGGGGGCGAGATGACGCCCGCCGGCCGGCCGCCCCGGGGCCGACTCCCGCGGCCTTCCGCGGATCAGGCTGCGCCCGCGCCTTCACCCGGCGACGCCGCCTCGTCCCGGCTGGCCGAGAGGATTCGAGCTGAGATCTCGTCGGCGCCGGATCGCCGGATCACGTTCGCGCGCTTCATGGAACGTGCGCTCTACGAACCCGAGCTCGGCTACTACCGTCGCGCGCCGGACCGGCCCACAGACGCCGGCGACTTCCTGACCGCCCCCGAAACGCACCCGATCTTCGGCTGGACGATCGCCCGCCGCATCGAGGAACTGTGGGGCGAGCTGGGGCGGCCACGCCGATTCGCGCTCGTCGAGTACGGGGCCGGATCCGGGACGCTGGCGCTCTCCGTCCTCGACGGCATGCGCCGCCACGGCGCCACGGACCTGCTCGAGACGATCAGATACGAGCCGATCGAGTCGAACCCGCACAGGCGCGACGACTTGAGACGGCGATTCGTTGCCGGCGGCTTTGCCGGACTGCTGGGTGGTTCGGAGCCCAACGACGGTGCCGGTCCGGCGGCCTCGGATGCGTCCGTTCCCGTGTCCGGCGTTCTCCTTGCCAACGAGTTCCTCGATGCTTTGCCGGTCCACCGGGTCGTGGTTCGTGGCGGAAAGCTCCTCGAGTTGTTCGTGACGTGGCGCGACGCGTTCGTGGAAGCCGTCGCGGAGCCTTCCACGCCGGCGCTCGCCGAGCGCTTCGCGCTCGACGGGATCGATGTCGCCGGACTTGCGGAAGGGCAGGTCGCGGAGATCTGTCTCGGCCTGGAACCGTGGCTGGACGACGCCGCCGGCCGGCTTGCCCGTGGCTTCGCGATCGCCATCGACTACGGCTTCGACGCCACCGAGTTGTACGGCGGGCGCCGCCTCGCCGGGACACTCCTTGGCTACCGCGATCATCGCGTGGTGGAGAACGCACTCGAGCAGCCGGGCGGGACCGACCTCACCGCCCACGTGGATTTCACTGCGGTTCATCGACTCGCCGAACGTCGCGGGTTCCGGACCGTCTCGTCGACAACGCAGTCGGAGTTCCTCGTCGGCGCGGGCCTGGAGTCGGAGTTGCAGGCGCTGCAGGCGTCGCCGGAACTGACGATCGCCGACTACACCCGCGCCAGGTCGGGCATCCTGCGCATGCTCGATCCACGTCACATGGGCAAGTTCCGAGTGCTGACGCTGTCGCGCGGCTGATCCCGACGCGGCAGCGTGACTCCCGATACGGCACCTCCCGTATTGCCGCGAGGCGCCCCGAACCCGCAGTCTGCGTCGGGGAAATCCTGGGGGATCGCGCAAGGGGTCGGGAGCCGAAAGGCAATCCGGCCCCTCGACGCGCCGAGACCCAAGCGAATTCCTCGCATTTCGAAGGTCCCGCGCCAGCGCTACCACTGGCGAGATCGGCCGGAGACAGACGGGCGGCGCGTCACCCCGGCCGCCCGCTCCGGCCGATCGATTCGTTCTGGCGCTTCCCGCCGCTCCATCCCGCCTTCGGTGGGGCGTACGACCGGCGCGATCCGTACCGTGCGCTCCCGCGCCGCGGGTGTGCGGCTTCGGCGGTCACCGATCGGCCCTGCTGCTAGACTGGCCGCACATCGCGTGGGATCGGGCATAGAACCTGGCCCCACGATGGTTCGTGGACGAGCTTTGCGCCCCCAAATCTGCGTTCGCCTAGACGCGGCCGGGGCACGGCTGGAGAACGATGACCGGCGTCTGGTATGTAGTCGGCTTGGCCTTCGCTGGGGTGTCTTTCGTCTTTGGCACGATCGCCCTCGCCTGGGTCATCTCGCACCGCAATCGCGGCGATCGGCACAAGGGCATGCCGTACGAGAGCGGCATCGACACCTACGGCGACACGTGGGGCCGTCTGTCGATCTCGTTCTACGTGTACGCCCTGCTGTTCGTCGCCTTCGACGTAGAGGTCGTCTTCCTGTTCCTCTGGGCGAGCATCTTCCGCGACCTGCTCATGGGCGGCATCGTGAGCATGGGGACCTTTGTGGTGGTACTGCTGCTCGGGCTTGCCTACGCGTGGCGGAAGGGAGTCCTGACGTGGCACTAGATGAGCCGAAGGGCCGGCGTCCGGCATCGGCGTCCGGCTCCAAAGCCACCCCGGCGCTCGTTGCCGCGAAGCCCGGCGACCTTGCCGCCCCGATCGTTGTCCCCAACACGCTCTGGAAGGCGTCCAATCCGCTCGCCTACGACGGCGGCCGCCCGGCGGAAGTCACTCACCTCCGCGAGTACGGTGAGACCGAAGCGGGGCGGGTCGACGACGCTCGCTGGGGCGCGCTCCAGGTTGTGCCTACCACCGCGGACAACATCGTGGACCTGATCCGGACCAACAGCCTGTGGCCGCTGCTGTCGGGCCTGGCCTGCTGCGCTTTCGAGATGATGTCCGCCGCGACGAGCAAGAACGACATGGACCGCTGGGGCATGTTCCCGTTCCGAGCCTCGCCCCGCCAGGCCGACGTCCTGATCGTCGCGGGAACTCTCACGACCAAGATGGCCGGCCCGCTCATCAGACTCTGGGAACAGATGCCCGAACCCAAATGGTGTGTGGCGCTCGGAGATTGCACGGTTTCGGGTGGCCGGTACAAGCGCAGCTACTCGGCCGTTCAGGGTATCGACAGGGTGATGCCCGTGGACGTGTACATCCCGGGCTGCCCGCCGCGGCCCGAGGGTCTCATCTACGGGATGCTCCAGCTCGGCCAGCTCGTCAAGGACCGCCGCGGAAAGTGGGACGAGCGCGAAATCGGGCCTACTGTCCCGGACGAGATCTAGCCGATGGATCGCAGCCTCAAGACCCGACTCGACGCGCGCCTGGGTGCGTTGCTGCGCGAGCCGGTCTACCAGCGCAACGACGAGACCGAGATCCGCGTGGACCCCGGAAACGTGCCGGAGGTCCTGACGATCCTCCACGACGCCGTCGACCTCCGCTTCGAGATCCTGGCCGATCTGGCGGGCGTGGACACCGGCGAAGTGATGCAGGTCGTGTACCACCTGTGGAGCCCCAAGTCGTCCGATTGGCTGCGCGTCATCGCCGACGGCCTGTCTCGCGAGGACCCGCGCGCGCCATCGGCAACGTTCCTCTGGACCGGCGCCGAGTGGCTCGAACGCGAGGCCTACGACATGTTCGGCATCATCTTCGAAGGCAACCGCGACCTGCGCCGCATCTTCATGCCGGCGGACTACACGAGCTTCCCGCTGCGCAAGGACTTCCTCCTCCCCGACGACGCTGCTCGTTCGCCCGGCGCGGGAGTACGCCACGTGGAGCGATCCCAGGCTCCGGCCACGGTCGCCGATGATCCCAGCGCCGGCATCCGCCGCGCCCCGGTGAGCTGAACGATGCCCGAACGACCAGCATCCGCCCGACGCCGGCCCGCCGCGCCCACCGCGCAGACCGCCGACTCGACCGCGAGCTCGGCCGCGGCCCCCGACTCGGCCCAATACGCGTCGCTCGATGACGTGTCATCGGCCCAATACGCGTCGCTCGATGACCCGCGCGTCATGCTCGACCGCGACATCGGCGCCGATCTCTTCGAGCCGATCCCACCGTTCCCCACGACCACCGAGCGGGAGAGTGAGTTCTACTCCCTCCGCGACGGCGAGATGTTCCTCAACCTTGGCCCGCACCATCCGGCCACGCACGGCGTGCTGCGGTTGGTGATGAAACTGTCCGGCGAGCAGATCGTGGACGTGGACCCGGTTCTGGGCTACCTGCATCGCGGCGTCGAGAAGATCTGCGAGAACTCGGACTACTACCACGTCATCGATCAGGTCGATCCGCTCGAATACCTGAGCTCGCTTTTCCAGGAGTGGGCTGCCGTCCTGCCGTTCGAGAAGCTGATGGACGTGCAGGTTCCGCGGCGCGCCGAATACATCCGCGTCCTGACCGGCGAGCTGCTGCGCATCTCCAGCCACACGCTGTTCCAGGGCTTCCTCGCTCTGGATCTGGGCGGGCTTGCGCCGATCCTCTACAGCTTCATCGAGCGCGACGAGATTGTGGAGATGCTCGCGTCGCTCACCGGCGCCCGCATGCTCTTCAACTACTACCGGATCGGCGGCGTGAACGGCGACCTCAACCACGAGTTCATGAGCCGCCTGGGCGACTGGATGAGCCGCGCCCTCAAGCAGACCGAGGCCAACGCCACTCTGCTGAACGGCAACGAGATCTTCGCCCGCCGTACCCGGGGCGTGGGCGTCCTGGACCGCGACACCGCCCTTCGCTATGGGGTCACGGGCGGAAATCTGCGAGCATCCGGCGTCCCGTTCGACGTGCGGCGTGCCCATCCGTACAGCATTTATCCAGAGCTCGAGTTCAACATCCCCACCCGCGAAGAGGGCGACTCGCTGGCGCGATACCTCATCCGGCTCGATGAGATCCGCGAGTCGATCCGCATCATCGACCAGTGCCTCCACAACATGCCCGACGGCCCGATCATGGCAAAGCTTCCACGCCTGCTCCGTCCGCGCCCCGGCCGTGCATGGGCTGCCGTGGAGAGTCCGCGCGGGATGCTCGGCACGTACGCGATCAGCGACGGCTCAGATCAGCCGTTCCGCTTCCGCATCCACGACCCAAGCCTGCTCAACCTGGAAGTCGCGAGCACGCTGCTGCCCGGCAACTTGCTCGCGGACACGATGGCCATCGTCTCCTCGCTCGACCCGGTCATGGGCGGTATCGACAAGTGAGAGAGATGCGGCCCGCCCTGTTCTCGTTCCTGAAGGGACTCCCGAGAGGCGCCTGGGATCGAACGACCCTGTGGGACCGCCTGCTGGTGCTCGTCATCGTCCTTCTGGTCGGCGGCGCGGTGACCACGATCCCGGCGCTGATCTTCGGTGGGCCGCCCGCCCTCGATTTCGCAGGCGCGAATCTGCCGTTCTTCCGCTTCCTCGCGGCCGCGACCGGCATCCTCGTCCTCACAATCCCCACGGCCTTCGTGATCATCTACCTGGAGCTCAAGGTAATCGCGCGCATGAACCTGCGTGTGGGGCCAAACCGCGTGGGTCCCTGGGGCGCCGCGATGAGCGTGATCCACGGCCTCAAGGTGCTCACCAAGGAGGACTTCGCGCCGACCGGCGCGGACGTCGGCGTCTTCACCATGGCACCCGTGATCACGTTCCTCGCAAGCGTCATGACGCTGCTCGTGATCCCCTTCGCGCCCGGCATATTCGGGCAGGACCTCAATCTGGGCCTGCTCTACTTCTTCGCGATGGGCGGCCTGACGGTGCTGGGCCTCCTGCTCGCCGGCTGGTCGAGCTTCAACAAGTACTCGATCCTCGGAGGCCTCCGCTCGGCGGCCCAGATCATCAGCTACGAGATCCCGCTCACCCTGTCCGTTGTGGGGATCATCCTGCTGACCGGCACGATGAGCCTGAACCACATCGTCGGCGCGCAGTCCGGCTCCGCGCTCGACTGGTTCGCCTTCAAGCAGCCGCTCGCTCTCGTGATCTTCTTCATCGCCGCCACGGCCGAAGCCAACCGCACGCCGTTCGACATGACCGAGGCCGACTCCGAGATCGTCGCCGGTTTCGCGACCGAGTATTCGGGAATGCGTTTCGGCTTCTTCTTCTTCGCCGAGTACGTGAACGTATTCATCGTGTCGGCGCTCGCGGCGACGCTGTTCTTCGGCGGCTGGACCGCTCCGTTCAACTGGCCGTGGGCGATGAACCTCAATGCCTTCAACCCGTACTCGCTCGGATTCTTTGGCTGGGCCGGGGTGATCCTCGTGGGCGGATTCCTTGGAGCGCAGCTGATGGCCGTGCTGATCCGCCTCGTCGGCGGCCGCGACTGGAACTGGTGGGGCGCTATGACGCTGGGCTCCCTGGTCGTCGCGGTACTCGCGATCGGCGCCCTCGGGCTCGCGGCCTTCATCGCCTTCGATTGGGTTCGGGGCCTCACCTGGTTCATGGCGAAGACGTACTTCTTCGTGTTCGTCTTCATCTGGATGCGGGCCACGTTGCCCCGAGTCCGCGTGGACCAGCTGATGGGTTTCGCGTGGAAGTGGCTGCTGCCGGCCGCGCTCCTCAATCTCTTCGTGACGGCGACCGTCATCGTCCTCGTGAATCGGTGATCGAACGATGAGCTTCATCCCCGGTCTGGGCATCGCAAAGGGCATGGGCCTGACGCTCCGGCGCTTCTTCGCGCCCAAGGCCACGATCCAGTACCCCGAAACGGCGCCGGACGTCGCCGTCCGTTTCCGCGGCCGCCTGCAGCTGCTGTACGACGAACTCGGCAACGTCAAGTGCGAGACGTGCTTCCAGTGCGCGCAGGCATGCCCGGTGGAGTGCATCGACATGGGCGGCTTCGATACCAGGGGCCGGTTCCACGTCCATTGGGGCGCCGCCGAGCAGTTCGCCGAGAGGCGGGAGGAGTCGGCGCTTCGGCGCTCGGGCCGGCCGGTGCCGGACACGGCATACGAGCACTTCGGCGGCATCGACACGGCACCGGTGGACGCCATCCTCAAGCGCCACGACTACGACCAGAAGATGATCCTCGCCATCCTCGCGGACATCCAGGACGTGTACGGCTACCTGCCCGTGGCCGCCCTCAAGCGAGCGAGCCAGGTTTCCGGCGCGCCCTATGCCCTTCTCTACGGCACGGCCACGTACTACAGCCAGTTCCACTTCGAGAAGCCGGGCCGCACGGTGGCAATCTGCCGCTGCACAACCTGCGCCCTCGCCGGCGCCGGCCGAGTGGCGCGGACTCTCGCCAGAGAACTGCATACGGAGATCGGCCGGCGCCCCACCGCCGGGGGCGTAGCGCTGGAGTCGCTTCACTCGCACATCGCCGGTGCCGCCTCGCCCCTCGTTACCCTCGACGGACGGCCGCAC
>Ga0302323_100001439_pt1 | contig 19278 bp, 12 predicted proteins | sample Fen_T0_3_FD_201950 | JGI IMG/M metagenome (GOLD analysis project Ga0302323, IMG submission 201950) | Peat permafrost microbial communities from Stordalen Mire near Abisko, Sweden - Fen_T0_3 | ecosystem: Environmental > Terrestrial > Soil > Wetlands > Permafrost | place: Sweden: Abisko... | reverse complement strand
AGAGAATCGTCATGCACGAATTCAGCCAAATAGCCGCGCAGGACGTCCAGGTCGTAAAGGATGCTCGTCAAGTAGGGATCGGCGGCCTGCGAGAAATTCGACCAATCGAGATGCGCACGTTTCAATGGTTGCGAATGGTAGATGGCGCCATTGCCCACGCGTGACCAATCAGGCACCAGCGTGGGCACGTGACTCCAGGGGGCATGGCTCGACACGAGCACGTAGGTCGCGAAGAGCGGACCTTGTGCTACGTCCACGACCTTGCGCCGGGCGAAGTCGAGAACATATTGATCCGGCATGGTGGCCCACGCAAAGGGCGGTCCCGCGTAGTCGAAATTCCAGCCACTATAGGCTTCGTCGAAATCGTAGAAGTCAGCGCCACTCGACTTGCGGTTCGTGTTCGGCTCCAGCAAGACCGTGTGATAGCCCGCCTCGTGCAGAATGCGCGCCATGCTGTGCGGCTTGTGGACGCCCAGCAGATCGTATTCCAACTGATTGGTCGTGCGTATGCCTGTCAAGAGGGTTGCGTGGGCCAGCCACGACATGCCTCCGTAGGTCGCTGAATTCAAAAGACCTGATGCGGTCGCGAACCCGCGATGGGCAAGGTCGGTCTCCATGTTCCGAAGCGCAGGCAGCATCTTGCTGGTGAACAACTGGCGATCGAGCACGGTGGCGCCGTACGACTCCACAAACAGAAGAAGCACATTGGCATGGTGAAGGCGCTGCAAGCGCGTGGGCGTGTGGCCGAGCACCTCTTGAACAGCAGCGATCGCCTTGGCCTCCTGAGCTTGCTTGGAATACACGTTCACCAGGAACTCCGCCTCGCGGCGGACGCGTGGCAGGGCGCTTGCTCCAAATGCCCCTGCATAGCGCTGAACATAGCGGGTGTCATGATCTAGGAACAGCGATGCCAAGGCGAAGGGCAGTGCGACACTCGCAAAGACGAAGCCCGCGCCACGGCCGCGAAGGTACGTCGCCACAAATATCAATGCACGGTCGATGGCAAGAACGAAAAGGACAACAGCGGCGACTGCGGCGACCGTCGTTGCTAGGAATCTCCATGGCGACAGCGTCGAGTGCAGAAAGCGAACCAACTCGGATACCATGGGCAAATCGGTGTACAGGTTGAATGGGCGGCTGAAGTATTGGCCGGCAATGCCGTCGCCCAGTCGCAGGAGACGAACGAACAGGAAGCACGCCACCAGCAAGACACGCAACGCCCAGGGCAGCCGCCATCCCACCAAGCCGAGCACGGCGAATGCGGCCAGGACCACCGTGACGTCAAGAGAAGGCAGGAGGTACCATCCCGCCGGCTCGGCCGAGGGAAAGCGAAGGTTCACGAGCACGTTGAGAAACGACCAGGCTACGACAAAGAGCAGGGCTCGCCACCACCCTCGCCCGGCCCGCTTGCCAACTCTTGCGACCCTTGCGGGGAGCGTTGCAAGCGTCGGGTAGGCGTCGACAAACGAGCGACCGAAGGAAAGACCCGCGACCGCTGTGCCAAAGGTGGCAATGGCGCCTCTGGCGACGAAGTCATCAACCGTGAGCGCCAGTAACAAGCACGATGCCGTGACAACGAAGGCGGCTCGCCCCAAGCGCGAGCGCACGCGATCGATGCCAGAGGGGGGCACCAGAACGAGCGTGAGCACGTAGACGTAGCGAAGAAGGCCCGCCCCCAGAACCCACAATCCCAGGCCAGCGCGCAGCCAGAGCAAGTAACCAACAAGCAGGACAAATACCGCATCAACTTCCATGTCGAAGCTGGCGCCAAAGGCCGAGGCATGCCCGCCCCGTCGAGCCACGTAGCCGTCGAGAACGTCCAGCAGCAAGGCCAGCAGGAAGCCCATTGCCAACGCAAAGGAACCAAGCCGATGCGAAACGGCAGCGAGCAGCAGGAGCAGGAGCAATCGGCAAGAAGTGACGACATTGGCCGATCCGAAGCGTCCACTCGGTGTCCAGCGTCCGACGGCGCTGGCAATCAGTCCCGGGAACGATAGCCCAACGCCCAGCACGAGCGGCCACGGGCCCTGCGTGACCACGGCAACGCCGCAAGCCGTGAGGACGACGACCGCGTGCATAGGCAATGACCAGACACGCATGGCTTGCCCTCCTATCGGCCCGGAAATGATCCAGCTGCGCGGCGGAGGGTCAGGTCGGCAACGGCAACCTCAAAATGGGCCTGGGCCAAGGCTTCCTTGGCAGCGACCAGGCCATCCTGCGCTTGCAACAGGTCAATTTGCGCCGAGTGCCCGGCTTCGTACTGCGTGCGAACCAGGTCCAGGGTTTCGATGGCCAAGGCCACCGAGCGCTCGGCCGCCCGCTGGGCGTGGCGTTTGGTTTCAAGAAGTCCATGACCATTAGCTAGATCGTCGCGAATGGTATCGCGCAAGACCGCTGCCAGCGCAGCGGCTTCCTGTGCCTGGGCGCTGGCGGCATGGCGTTGGGCATCGCGCACGCCACCGTCGAAAAGCACCCAATCGAGCTGCAAGCCAACCGCCCACGCGTGATGGTCCGCGTGGAAATTGTCGTAGTTGAAGGCGCGCAGGTTGCCAAAGGCCGACAACGAAGGCGCCCAACGCCAGGCCTGGGCACGCCGTTGTGCCTCGGCGGACTTGGTGGTCAGTTCAAGGGCGCGAAATTCCGGACGCAGGTGCAGCGCGGATTCCAGGTCACCGGTTTCCTCCGCCGCCACCGGGTTCGCGGCTGGCCGAACTTGGAATTCTCGATCCGATTGAATTAGCGTTGCCAGCGCACGGTAGGCTTGCACTTGGGCAAATCGCGCTTCCCGCGCAGACTGTTCCGCCCGCACCACGGCCAGTTCGGCCCGATCCACATCCACCTTGGTCACGCTCCCATTCTCGAAACGGGTTCGAGCATTCTCCATCGTAGCCCGCGCAACCTCGATGTTCGACAGCCGCGCCGACACCACCTCGTCCGCAATGGCTGCGGCATAAAACGCTTGGGCCACACCCAAAAGCACCGTGGCCAGCGAGGTTTCATACTGCGCCTCGGCGGCATGGAAAGAGCTGCTCACCGCCTCCAGTCCCACATAGGCGGCGGGTACAATCAGTGGCGCCGTGAACGCGATGGCGCCATCGAGTTGGTTCTTGGGCTGAACGGTCAGCGTTTCCGGACCGGTTTGGAATTTGAATTCGACGTTGTTGCGCGTGTACTTGCCCTGCGCCGCCACCGTCGGAAACAGGGCCGTCCAAGCCAGGTCCAGATTGGCCTGGGCTTGGGCTAGGCGCGCGCGTTCGGCGACCAGACTTCGGTTGGCTTTGCGACCCAAGGCCAGGGCCTCATCCAACGTCAGATCATACGACGTCTGCTCCGCGCCAGCGCCCGCGGCACCCCCGCAAAGAATGGCCAGGCATAGGAAGCCTGAGACGCCCCGCAATCGTCCTTTTCTCACGACGCCACTCCCACGGGTGTTCGGTTTCGGCGAACCCCGCCCTCGCCGCCTACCACCGGCATGATATCGGGAAACGGCATGATGTCGTCCGCGGGATATGAATTTCAAAAGCCGCGATCAAATTGACGTCGATGGTGGAAACGACCTCGGCCGCGGAGCGCGTTTGGCCAGAGGCGAAATTGCAGCCTGGAGCGATCGCGACGGCTGCTGATGGAACAACTGCGACACGTGCGGAAGATTGATAGGGAAAGTTCTTCGTCATGTTGGTCACCTTGTATCTGCTCTATCTGATGTCCCAAGTCCGAGGACGTTTCGGGCAGAGCGTGACCTCGATGAGATGATTCGAAACGCACTTGTTACCCAAGAAAACCTGGCGCCCAGCTTTCGCCAGGCTATGGTTTCAGCACGGGCGTCAGCCTCGAGTTGGCGATACGCTCAGCTCTTGCGCAGACAGCGGCGGGCGAGCGCCGCGATGGCGGGAATCGGGTCCAGGCACAGCCGCTCGAAGGACTCGACCGCGGCCGGGCGGCCTGCAAAGGCGGATAGCGACTCCAGCGCAGCCAGGCGCACGCGTGCGTCCGCGTCCCGGGTCGCGTGGACCAATCGGGTCACCGCGCCGTCGCTGGCGTACTGGCCGATGGCGACCACTGCGCGGCCGCGCACTTCGGGCTGCCCATCGGCTAGCAGCTGAGCGAGGAAAGGCTCCGCCGCTGGCGCGGTGATGGCGCCCAAAGCGTCGATGATGGCGAGGCGAATCGATTGTTCCTGTTCGGGGAAGAGCACCATCAACCGGCGCGCCGACCAGCCATCGCCGATGCGGCCAAGGGCGCGCAACACGGGGTCGCGAGTTTCCGCATCGCGGGCAAACTGATCGAGCAACAAACAAAGTGCCCGGCGCGAGCGGCGGCGCCCGAGCGCCTGCACAACCTCGGCACGCACCGCCACCGACGGATCCCCCAAGAGCGGTTCCACCATGTCGATGATCTCGGCGTGCTCGTTGGCGGCCAGCACTCCGACCGCCGCGCGCCTCACATCCTCACGCGCGTCGCCGAGTGCACCCAGCACAAACTCGCGTTGGGCCGCGCAGGGCGAGATGCGCATGACCTCGAGAACCAGCGCCGCTCGGTCGGTGGCCACGTCGTGATCCGCCAGCAGCGCCGCCGTCACCAGCTTGGCATCCATGGCTCCGAGCGAGCGCACGGCAGCCACGCGCACGGGCTCCATGGGATCCGCGAGACACTTGAGCATGGCGGGAACAGCGCCTTCGGCCGCCAGGCCTGCCAGCGCTCGCAAAGCGGCCACGCGCACCCGAACCTCGTCACTGGCCAGCAGGCCCTCGCACGGCCCGGCCGCTTCTTCGATGCCCAGGGCAGCGGCGGCGGTGCAACTGAAAACTCGGACATCCGCATCGGCGTGGCCCAGGCCCGCCAGCACGCTGGCGTGGGTGACTGGCCCGGCAAATAGCACCGCATCGAGCAGTGGCTCGCCGATAGCCACGTCCCAAGCGCCCTCGACGAGGGCGGGATAGAGCGCGGGAAGCTCCAGCGCACGAATGACCGCGATGGCAGCTTCCTTGAGGTAGTGCTGATCCACCGCGCCTTCGGGCTCCGCATCCCGCCGAATCAGAATGGCCGCCAGGCGCGCGTGAACGGCGCCGCCATCGGGCGAGCCCAGGCGCTGCCAGGCACGGCTGCTTTCCAGGCCCGACACATCGACCATGCGCCCAAGCGCGCTGCCCAGGGCAAGCAGGCAACCTTCGAAGCTGTCGCTGCCGGCCCGACCAACCAGCAAGTCAGCCAACACCGCCGCAGAAGGCACAGTGGCGATCTTTCCCAGCGCTTCGATGGCCAGCTCGGAGATGGCTGGATCGCCGGCCGCGCGCATCAGCGCATGTACGCTGCCGGGGTGGCCGATCTCGCCCAAAGCGTGGGCCGCTGCGAATCGCAACCAGGGATCGGCCTCCAGCATGGCCTCGATGGGTGACGCTGCCGATTGCGCGCGCAGCTTGCCCAAGGCATCGATGGCGGCCTGGGCCACGTTGAGATCGGGATGCTGGAGCAGGCGAATCAAATGGGGCACGGCCGCCGGGTCGCGCGCCTCGCCCAGCGCCGTGGCGGCGTACATCGCAACGTCGTCGTCGTTGCTGCGCAAGGCGCTCACCAGCGCGGAAATACTGCGGCTACCTCCGCGCGCCAGGGCGTCCAGCACGGCCACGCGTCTGGCAGCGTCCTCGTTCTTGCCCTGCGGCCCGCGCGCATCTCCCTGCCTGCCCGCACCTTCACCAAGTTCGGTTTCGCCGGCCTGGGCATTGCCCTCACCAAGCGCCGCCAGCAGCGCCTCGTCCAACGACTGTGCGGGGCCCGGGTTTTCCATCAGACCGTGAACGTCTCCATGCGCTGGCGAAGCGATTCCGCTTCGGCCGCCAGCTCCTTGGCCGCCAGGTTGAGCTGCTCGACCACCTGCAGATTCTGCCGTGCAACTTCCGAGATCGACTCGGTCGATTTCACAACGGTTTCCCCCCCGCGTTTCTGTTCCATGGTCGCATCGAGCATTGAACTGGTGAGCGCACTCATCCGCCTTGAAGCTGTCACAATCTCGGCCGCGCTGCCCGCATTTTCACGCGCCGCCATGGCGATCTGCTGCGCCAAACCTGACATGTTTTCCGCCACTTTTAGCGTTTGTCGCGCCGCCTCACTCTGACTCTCCGTGGCCAGGGCGCTGGCGGCGATGATGGTGGAGGTCTTGTCGATGGAAGCCATCATTCCCACCAGCACATCATCCGTCAAGGTCACCGCGGCCCCAACGTCTTTTTGAACGCTCTCGATGATGGCGCTGATGTCGCGGGTGGACCGGGCACTGCGCTCGGCCAGACGCTTGACCTCGTCGGCGACCACCGCAAAACCACGCCCGGCCTCGCCAGCGCGCGCCGCCTCGATGGCCGCATTCAGCGCCAACAGATTGGTCTGGTCCGCGATCTCCTCGATGAGGCGAAGGATCTTGCTGATTTCCTGCGCCCGGTCGCCGATGGCGCCGATCGATCGCTGAAGGGCCTCGCTGCCCGACTTGACCGAACCCAGCGTGGCCTTGGACATCTCATTGGCCGTGCGCGCCTGTGCCGTCACCTGCGTGATATTGCTGGTCAGGCCGGCAAGGTGCATGGTGGCTTCCTGGGACGAAGCCAGCAGGGTTTGGCCGTGCAGCGCGGTTCGTTCAAGTGTCTCGTACATGCGCTGGAAGGCCGAGGTGGTTTCCTCCACGCTGGCGGAAAGCGACGTCGCGGTCCGCGACAGCTGCTGGTTCTGATCGGCGATGCGTCCCATGCTCACCGAAGTTGCGGCGGTGGCCGTGGACTGCGTCTCGGTGCCCTTGCCAAGCTGGGCGCCGGAGATCGAAATCTTTTCCGACGCGCTGGCCACGATGCGCGAGGCATCCAAGATCGATCCGAAGGTGGTGCGTAGATTGGCCGCCATTTTGCGCATGGACAGCAGCAGCTGGCCGACCTCATCGGTCGAGCGCGTTTCGCCGATCTCGATGGCGAAGTCCTGCTCGGCCAGGCTGTTGGCCGACTCGACCGCCAAATTGATGGGCGCCGTGATGCTGCGAACGATGACCGAAACCAGTCCCGCAGCCGCCAGCACCGCGATCGCGACGAGGGCGAGGGTCCATCTGCCCTGCTCCTCCTTGGCGGTCTTCTTTTCCTGCAACTCGACCCGGCGCGCGCCGAGGGTAGTATCGAAGGTAGCGAACAGCGACTCGAGGGCCGAGGCGGTCAGACCGCGCAGCAACGTCAACGTGGTGGAACGTGTGGAATCCTTGGAGCCTTTCGCATCCCCCACCAACTGACGGGCGGCGGCGATGGTCTTGCGTCCAGCCGAGAGGCACTCTTGCAAGGGAATGCCCACGCTGGCGACGGACGGCCCAGAGGTCAGCGCGCCGCTACTGCGCACGGCTGCGAGCAGATCGCGTTCGATATCCGCCAGGTCGGCGGCGAAGCCATCGACCGTGCTAATGAGCTCGGCGCGCACCGCGATGGGCACGTCATCCGTACGCGTCCACTCGGCGGCCAATTCCACGATGCGCTCGATGCGCCGGGCAGCTTCGGGGATTCGTCGCAGGGCCGCATCGACGACGTGAACAGCAATGGGATCCAAGATCTGGGTTTCATTGGCCACCAGAGCGATTTGACTGAACCAGGTGGCAACCGCCTCGCGCATGCGGCGGTGCACCTCCTCCCTGGCCACGCTGGCACCACCGGCTTGCGCGGACAGGGCACGCAGGTCGGCCAGGGTCTCGGGCATGCGCACTCTGGCCATGTCGGCTTCGACACCACACCCTGAGGTATTCAAAGCGCCCAAGGCCTCGATGGCCGAGCTCATGGCGTTCTTCGAACCGCTCGGCAACTCGTCGGGACTGGATGAGAGCGCGCGGGTGTTCATGACAATTTGCTGACCGAGGATGCGCTTGAGGTGCTGCGCGTACTCCTCCAAGCACAGTTCCCGGCGCATGCGCACGATCTCGTCGCTGCTCTTGCTGACGAAGTAGGGCAGCAGCAGGACCGTGGGGAGAAGCAGGATGACCACAATGATGAGCAGCTTCTGCCACAGGGACAGGTGGCGCAAAAGCGGCGCGCCTTCGATACGGCCCAGCCACCAGTGCCGTCGCCGCTCGCGTGCCACCCCATTGACGCCCCTCGGACGCGAGGACTTGGAAGGCGAGGAAGCCTTGCTCTCTTGCGTACTCATGCTTCATCACTCCTTGTGGGTTGCGCTTCCGCCGCGGGTTGCGGCCGCAGGATGCGTTCGGCGTCGGTGAGGTAGATCATGGACGCGCCATCGCGCGCCACCCCGACGGCGGTGCGCACCTTTGCGTTCTCGGGCGGCGCCGCGATGTCGGCCACGGCCACCTTGAGGATGCGGGCCACCCGATCCACCAACAGTGCGAAGTCGCGACCAGCCACATCGACCACAAGCAGCCGCGATCGGGCGGTGGCAGGGGCCGTTTCGTAGCCGAGGCACTTGCGCGTATCCACGGCGGGCAGCACGCGGCCGCGCAAGTTCACCACGCCGCGCACGTGGTCCGGGGCCTCGGGCACGCGGGTGATGGCCAGGGCACGAACGATCTCGCGGCACTGCAAGATAGGAATGCCAATCTCGTCGTCACGCAAAAAGAAGGTCACATACTGTCGGATCTCGCCCGCGGCCCGGCCCGGTTCGCACTCGCTCGAGGCAAGCAAGGCGTCTGCGAACGCCAGCAAGGGCTCGGCGCTGGCCATGGACGTTTCCGTCGCCTCGGGTGACTGGCTAGCATCAGAAGACATCGTAGCTCGCCTCCACCTTTGCTTCGTTTGAGGATTCGGGCAAGAGGGCAACGTTCGTTCGGCGAACCACCTCGACGCAGTCGAGGATGGGAACCACGCGGCCCTGCGCCAGCACCGTCGCTCCGGCGACCATCCGGCACGAGGCCAGGCACGCATCGAGCGGCTTGACGACGATCTCTTGCACGCCTGAAAACCAGTCCACCAGCAGTGCACCACGCTTGTTGCCTGCCTGCAAGATGATGGCATAAGGCCGCGCCCAGGCCTGGGCCAAGCCCTGGCAGCCGAGCAGCCGCCCGGCATCCACGGCCCGCACGAAATCGCCGCGCCAGGAAACCAGCAGCACGCGGTTGATGGCCTGCATGTTCTTCTCGCGGCTCTCCATGGTGTCGAGGATGAAGCCCGCGGGAATGGCGAAGGTTTCGCTGTCTACGCCGAAGATCAGCGCCTTCTGCAACGACACCGTCACCGGCAAGTCGAGCACGAACACCGTGCCGCGTCCGCTGGCCCCGCGCACGTCGATGGTGCCGCCCAGGCTTTGCACCACGCTGGCCACCACGTCCAGGCCCACGCCACGGCCAGCCAGATTCGACACCGACGCAGCCGTCGAGAGCCCCGACTGAAAGATCAAGCGCTGGATGTCGCGCTCGCTAAGAGCGCTGGTGTCCATGCCTTGCGCGGCTGCCTTGGCCGCGATGGCGCGCAGATCGAGGCCCCGGCCGTCGTCGGCGACGCACACCTGAACCCGTCCCTCGCGCATGCGCGCGCTGAGCAGGATTTGTGCCTTGGCCGGTTTGCCGCACGCCGCGCGTGCATCCGCCGATTCGATACCGTGGGCCACGGCGTTGCGCACGATATGCACCAGGGGCTCGTACAGGCGGCTGATGATGGCGCGATCCACGGCTGTGTCGCCGCCTTCGATGACGAGCTCGATGACTTGGCCGCGTTCGCGGGCCAAGTCGCGCAGAAAGCGACCGAAGCGGCGAAAGAGCGTGGCGATAGGCGCCAGACGCACGCGCAGCAGCTTGTGCCGAATCTCGCGCGTGGTTCGGCCAAGCTCGGTCAACAACTGATCCATCAGCACGATGTCGCTGGCTTCGAACTGACCGCGCGCCAGACGGCCGTGCATACGCGCCAGCTGGGTTTGGCCCACGATGGTTTCCCCCGCCAGTTCCAGGAGATCGTCCACGTCCCGATCAGCGATGCGCGCAGTCCCTCGACCGTCGTCACTGGCGACATTGGACGGCTCGGCGGACGGCGGCGCCAGCGCGGCCTCGGCGCGCGGCGAAGCCTCGACAGAATCGGGCATTGCCTTGGGCAACGTGGCGTCGTCCATCGACGCGCGCGCGCGCAGCACGAAGGCATCCGCGGAGGTGGCGTCCACGCTGCCAGCAAGTGCGGCCTGGATAAGCACGCCGAGCAGATCGCACCCCTCGAAAAGCAGCTGAATCAGCAAGGTTTGCTCGCGGCTCGGGCGGGGTTCGACCTGGGCGCAAACATCTTCAAGGACGTGCGCCACCCGCTCGATGGGCCCAAGCCCCATCATGGCGCTATTGCCCTTGATGGTGTGCAGCCCGCCGCGGATCGCCCGCACGATCGGCTTGGCATCGCCACCCGTGCCCCACGCCCCTTCGAGCTTGAGCAGCAGGCCACCCACCTCTTGGGCAATGGGTGCCGTCTCGTCGACGAAGTCCTTCACCAGCGATGCAAAGAGCTCTTCCACGCCGTGTCCCCGCGCTAGCCCTTGCCACCGGTTTTGTGCAAGTCAAGGATGGTCGACGTCACATCCTGCTTGGGATTCGCCCTGCGCAGAAATTCGTTTTCAAGCGCCAGTCCCAGTTGAAAAGCGGCAAGCTCGAAAATCTCGATGTCGCCGATGTCCCGCTCGCGGGTGCCGTTGTCCAGGTAGATGGCAGCAATCACGCGTTCGCTGCCCGGAACCGGTAGGACCGCGATCTCGCCGGTGCGCGGGCAATCCACCGCTTCGATGAAAGCCTGGGGTAAGTCGGCCTCGTGGTAGCGCAGACGGCGCGACCGGCTGTCGCTCACGCAATCCTTGAACACGCCGCTGCTGCCGATGGTCATGATCAGCCCCTGCGTCGTCTTGGCCAGCGGTGCCCCCCAGCCGGTGTTTCCGAAGGCGCCAAGCGCGACCATGCGATCGAGGTGCGGCACGAAGAGCACGCCGCGGTCGAGCGATTCGGCCACCGCCGCCATGAGATTCGAAGACACCGAGGTCCCCAGAAGGCCAGAGCGCAGGTCGGCGATGATCCGGCGCAGGCGCGCGAAGCTGGTGCGGATGCCTTCCGTGATGGCGTGCTCGTTGGCCATGTACTTGCGTTGCCGGGCCGCGGACTGCATGCAGGCGACGACCGTTTCTGGCACCGCCGAGGTGACCGACAGCACCCCCGACTTGTACATCTCACGCAGGGGCGCGCGCCCTTCGAACAGCGCGATGAAGGCGGCGCGGGGACGCGAACGGCACAGCGCCGAGAGCGTGGTTTGTGCGTGGACCTGGTAGCGCAAGTCCACAACGACAATAGGTGGCGATTCACCGAGCAAGGAGGCGCCTGCATCCCGCAAGGCGACCGCGGAAATATGATCGCCCGAAGCAGCCATGAGGTGGTTGAGCCGCGCAAGCAGGTCGGCGTCCGGGGACACGATCTGAAAACGCAGGCGATCGACTTCGGGCGGCGGCGTGGGCTCGCGCCCGGCACGCTCGCCCAGGTCCGCATGAACAGAAGCATCGGGCACGGGCGCCCCAGCTTCACCGCGCTCGTCTAGCGCTGGCGGCTCAAATTCGCTGCTGTGGGTGTGAGGACTTGGGGGCGTCCCGTCTGCCTCCGCGCTGGCGGCCCCGGCCGCGGCAAGCTCACCAGACGTCCTGTCCTCGTCGATCCGGCGCAGAACATCCATGAGGACCGTCTGAGTGTCGAGGTCGACCTTGGGCGCGCCGGTGAAGCGGGTCACTTCGACCATGGGCGTGAGATCGTCGATGGCGAAGTCGAAGGTGCCCGACTTCCACGATAGGATTTCGCCCACCACGCGTTCGATCTCGGCGGCCATCACATCGCGGATGGCTTCCGGGGTGGTGGCACCCATGCGCACGAGGATCTGACCGATGGTTCGCCTGGGCCGCTCAGCGTTCTGGGCCTCCAGCGCGCGCAGTAGGGTGCCTTCGTCGATGACCGAGGCGGCCACCAACAGCTCGCCCACCCGCCGCGAACGCGGATTCCACGCGCTCACGATGCGGCCCCGCTCGAAACCGACGAACCCTTCCTCGTTGCGATTGTTGACGGTCAGGGTTCCCGCGTGACCGCCCAGACGAATCAGTTGCATTACATCGGCAACCGCAACGTCTTCGATCATGCCTCGGAAACTCATGACGTCCTCGCTCGGGGGCGCTCCCCCGCAGCCTAGCCCTGCTTGACCAACTTGATCAGCCCTTCAAGGGTGCGCAACTTGCGCGCCGCCCGCGAATACACCCGCGAGGCGAACAGCGCCGAAGCCGCGTGCGCCCCCAGCAGATCGAGCAAGTCATGATCCTCTTCATCCAACTTTCCCTTGTGGTCGAACAACTTGGTGATGACGAGCGCGCCCACCGTGATGTCTTGCACGCGCAAGGGCACGACCACCAGCGCCGGCGAATTCTCGACCGGGCCAAAGCGCAACATGCCGTCAAGCAGCGAGGCATCGATCAGCGGATCCCCGCCCGTGTAGGACGTCCCGCCCGACCAGGTTGCGTCGATGGCGCCCTCCTGCAGCCGGATCTCCAGGGCACTCTCGTCCTCGTCGCGCAGCAGCAGCGCGAAGCGTTCGGCGCCGAGCAGGTTCACGGCGATTTCGCCGATGGTCGACTGCACATCCGCGGGATCGAGGGTGGCGTGTAACTGGTAAGTCGCCACGTACAGGGTCATGAGCCGACCGACCTGGTGCTCGACCTCGGCCAGACGCGTGGCCAGCTCCTCGCGTTCATTCTCGGCCTTGGCCAGACGCAACTCGCGCTCGGGGATCTCCTGCGAAGCCGAGCGCTGCTGTACCACCGACTTGTGGGCTTCCTCGATGGCGGCCTGGGCATCGTGAATCAGCTGGCGCGCCCGCATCAGGGTGGCCAAGGGATCGCCGCTGTCTGCCGCCGAATAGCTGGATTTGCGAGGACCATCGGCCATGACATCACCCTCTTTCATGCGGCAGGCGGGTTGATCGTAAGGCGACCAATGATCTTGAGCAAATCCTCACGCTGGAACGGCTTCTTGAGGTAGGCCACCGCGCCAGCCTGCAGCCCGCGCGCCACATCTTCTTCCTTGCCCTCGGTGGAAACGATGATGACCGGAATGGCGGCGAACTCGGGCATGGTCTTCACCTGGCCGAGGAATTCGAGGCCGGTCATGTGGGGCATGTTGATGTCCAGGATGATGACATCCACATCCGGGTTTTCGCCCAGGCGAGCCAGGCCCTCGCGACCGTCGTGCGCCGCGATAAGCATGCAGGGCCTAAGCATGACCTCGTACATCTTGTGGATGAGGCGTGAGTCCTCGACCACGAGAACTTTGCGAGTCTTGACTACGTTCACAGGAACCTCCCTTGCCGGGAAACTAGTGTTGGGCCGTTGATGTCCAGCCGCAGTGCGCGTTTGCCGAGGCGCGCAGTCACCCCGCCCTAGGATCAGAATCGTCGGTTTTTCCCGTGGACTTGAGGCATGGTACGCACCAAGTCCCACCCCAAAACACGCCTCAGCTGGGCTCTATTTTGCCACGCTCCTGGCCGGACCAAGCACAATTCGTCGGACTTCCGACAGCTGCACCGATCCGCGCTACATGCCGTAGGCAGCCACCGCGAGCCGGGCGAGTTGCTGAACTTGCACAGCGGTCGCGCCGGCCGCCGCGCGATCGGATTCGAGACTGGCGAGCGTGGCCGCGGCCTGAGCACCCACATCGGGGATCTCAGGGGGACTTGCATCCTCACCGCTCTGCGCGCTGGCTGCGCTGGCCGTTGTGTCCGCGCCGGCCGCGACCGGACCAGAATCCGCCGCTTGGCCCGAGCGCGCCAGAGTGACATCGCTACCGTGGGTTGCTTGATGTCCGAGCACCACGTTCTCGCGCGTGTGGCCTGATTGGTTCGCGTGGAGCGCCGCTAGCTGTTGCCGCGTGAGCTGTTCGCGAGCCGCGGCTTCCATCTCCGAAGCCTGAGCCGCAACGGAAAGATCCTGCGGAGACGGATCCGCGGGAGCCAGCGCCGCGGCGCGAATCTGCTCGGCCTTCGAGAGGGTTTCCTCGGGTGTTCGCCCGGACGACATGTCTACTGGAACCTCCCCGCCCACGGCGTAGGATTTGCCGTCGGGGCCGGTCTCGAAGGTATAGGACACCGCTCCGCCCAGACTTCCAGCTGCGGCTTGATGGGCGGCTTCGTGGGCTCGCACCTTTTGATCCGTCTGCGCCAGCTCTTGCACCAGACGCTCTTGGTCGGGCGTTAGCCGCTTGGGGCCAAGCTGGGTGGAATCGCCACGCCTTGCTTTGGCTGCGCTGGGCGCGTCCGTGGACTTGGGAGTTTGCGTGCCGTCCTGGGCGGTTGACGGCGCACCCGTGGCGTCGCGGTTCCGTTGACCGATGGCCGCCACGTCGCGGACGGGCGCTATGCTTGCGATGGAAGACAAAGCAGGTGCATCGAGCGTTACGGCACGCTCGGAAGCCGTCTTAAGGGCTGCCGAGCGATTTTTCTCAATTTTCCTTCTAGCCCGAGCGGTCCATGAGCCAGTACAGCACCCACTGCAAGAGCCAGCGCCGCAGGCCTTTGCGCGGGTCGCGCATGACCCAGTCCACCAACCAGCAGAAAGGCAGCTTCTTGTTGGTGACCAGCTTGAAGATGAGTACCTGCTTCTTGTGCACCTTGGCAAGGTGGCGGAGCAGCTTCTCTCCCGACGCATCGCCGCGCAGAAACTTGCCCACGCCCTCGCCGCTGCGGATCGCATAGTAGATGCCTTCGGTGGACAGGGGATTGAGCAGCCCAGCGGCCTCGCCGACCAGAAACACGTTGTCGAAGCGCCAACCGCGGTAGTCGGCGTTGCCCTTGGCGGCCTCGTGGCGCAGCTTGGACACATCCAGGCCGAAGCGCTTCGCCACCCAGGCACCCGCCCGCGCCGCGACCTCGCGATCGAAGCGGTCGCCTTCGAAGGCGATGCCCACCATGGTCTGGTCGCGGCTGCGCGACATCATGTAGCCGTAGCCAGCGGGAAAGCTGCGCGGCAGCCAGTAGATGTGGAACTCGGTGGCGGGCTGATCGACCACGAAGTGGTAGGCCCATCCCACCACACTCTCGCGCGGCAGTCCCAGGTGCCTGCGCACGATGGAGCTCGCGCCGTCGGCGCCCACCAGCTTCTTGTAGTGGTAGCGACCAGTGCGCGTTTCGACGACGTCGGGGGTGATGCGCTGGACCGGCTCGCCAAAGCGGATGTCGGCGTCGCAGCCCTTAATCAGATGGCTCTCGATGCCGTGACGGCCAGCGGTCCAGGCGAACGGGCGCGGCAACTTGAGCGCGTGGCAGGTGTGATCGTTGCCGACGTGGATGTCGGTCCACGGACGGCCGCGGTCGAAGACCTCGCCGGGCAGCACCTTGGCGGTCAGCTCGCCGGCGCAGATCTTCTTGCCCAGGCTCTCGGCCTTTTCCAGGACCAGGACGCGCTGGCCAGAACCCGCCAAGGCGCGCGCGCAGGCAAGCCCGCCCGGGCCTGCGCCCACGATGACGACGTCGTACGACTCTTCTTGCATCGCCCGCAGTGTACACGTGTAGGGAATGCTTTTTCACCACAGAGGACACAAGACGTGTCCAGGAATGAACCCGTCTTGAAATTGTACACCCCACCTGCGGCCGAGCCCTTGGCTCGGCTGCTGTTGACCCGTCCAATTTCTGTACAGTTCAACAGAGGACACAGAGATCGGAAGTGGCTGAGTTTCCGGATCCGAACCCTTCCCTTTTCGATCCGGGCTCTGTGTTCTCCGTGTCCTCTGTGGTTCAATTCCTTCGCTAGCGTGGACGGCGGGGTTCGACGAGCGACTCGAAGATGGCGGTGGCGATGTCATGATCGCAGCCGAGCCGGCGTGCGATGGCGCTTGGGCGAGCACCGCCGGCGATATGGGAGGCGATGGCTTCGATCTCGTCGGCGCGAATGGCCACGCCGGCCACCACGGGAAAGCCCATGGCCAGGCAGGTGTCGTCGTCGATCTCGTCCGAGGGCAGGAAGTAACGGGTGTGTGGCGCGGGAATGTCGAACGGGGTTCCAGGCCGCAGAAAGGCACGGCACAGGGTGGCGCGCGCGAGCAGTGCTTCGGGGCGCAGGAGCGCCGTCGCGTACACCACCTTGCGCCCAAGCTTGATACCCGCGCGGCCGAGCCGGCTGCGATCGGATGGGTCGATGTGGCGCAGTTGTTCCTGGGCCCGGCTTGCCAGCGCCGTGCCCAGTCCCTGTTCAAGCTGGTAAAGGATCCCGCGCGCCGCCGGTCCCAGCTTGGCCAGGCGATCGTCGCGCAGGGGCGCCATGAGTGTCCCGGCCAAGTCGCGCGTCCAGGCCACCAGCCGCCGCTGCAACCGCATCTTGGCCCCCGGTCCAAGGTCCTCCAAGGTCACGGCGACTTCTGGACGCAACCTGTCCGCGCCCTGGGACATGCGAGCGAGAGGTCGGCCATCACCCAGGATCTGCCCCTCGTCGCCCAGGCCGAAGCGATCATCGGCGGCCTCCACCAAGTCTTCGATCCACTTATCCCATCTTGCCGGGTCCGGCAGGTTCTCGGATTCTCCGTCGGGCAACCGGGCCACGGCGTGGCGCAACTGCTCCGCGAAGGCGCCCTGGACCGGCACACTCCTGCGGCCCCGCCGGTTGCCCGCATCGACAAAGCGGGCCACCAGCTTGGCGTGCAGGGCATCGCTGAGATCGTCCTCCAGGGCGCGCGCCTGTTCTTGCCAGGCTTGCGCATCGTCGAGCCAGCGCGCGTGGTGCGTGATGTACGTCCAGGTCCGGATGAAGGCCATGCGCGCAAGCAGGGTATCGATATCGCCCTGCAATTCCGACAGCCGTTCCAAGTGGCGCGCGATCCAGTCCTTTTCCAGACGGCCGCGCGGCCCGGTGAGTTGCAGAAACACGGCCCGCAATAACTTGAAGTGATCGTCGAGCTGCAACTGGCGGAAGTCCGGGATCTGACAAACCTGCCACAGCAAGGCGACGTTCTTGCCCGACCGACAGCGCGAAGCAATCTCGGCATCGGCGCTCAGGCGCACCAGGGCGCGCGCGTCGTCCGCGTCCGCCGCAAGTTCGAGACAGGCGTGCGGCGGCTTGCGTGCCAGCGAGGCCGTCAGCGTTTCCAGAGAGGACAGATCGAGATCGGCGTTGCGCCAGAGCACGCGGGTCTGCACCGGGAATCGGTGTTCCTCGATGGCCTTGACCGTGGACGCGGACAAAGCGGGCACGGGCGCCAGCGTGACGAACTTGCCATTGTTGTGGTGCCGGCCAGCCCGGCCCGCGATCTGCGCCAGCTCGGCATCTTCCAGATCGCGCAGCTTGCGGCCATCGAACTTGCGCAGATCCGCGAAAGCCACACAATCCACGTCCATGTTGAGCCCCATGCCGATGGCATCGGTGGCCACCATGTAGTCGACCTCGCCCGACTGGTACAGGGCGACCTGGGCATTGCGCGCACGCGGCGACAGCGCACCCATCACCACCGCAGCGCCGCCGCGCCGGGCGCGCAACCGTTCGGCCAACTCGTAAACGCGATCCACCGAGAACGCCACCACCGCCGTACGCGGCGGCAGCCCACGCAGGGTCGCGTTCCCTCCCCACGACAGCTGCGACAGGCGCGGCTTGCGTTCGATGACCGCTGTGGGAACCAGGCGGTCGAGGATGGGCCGGATGGTGTCCGCGCCGAGCAACCAGGTTTCGATCCGGCCGCGCCAGTGCAGCATGCGATCCGTGAACACATGCCCGCGCTCCACGTGCCCCGCCAGGTGGATCTCGTCGACCGCCAGGAAGTCCACCTCGCGTTTCACAGGCATGGCCTCCACGGTGCAGACGAAATAGCGCGGCCGGGGCGGCATCCGCTTTTCCTCGCCGGTGACCAGCGCCACCGCACCCTCGCCCACCCGCGCGCTGACCCGATCGTAGATCTCACGCGCCAGCAGCCGCAGCGGCAACCCGATCATGCCGGTTTCGTGCGTGAGCATGCGCTCGACCGCACGGTGGGTCTTGCCGGTGTTGGTGGGCCCGATCTGCGCGGTGATACTGGAAGCGAGCGCGGTCTTGGGAAGAAACACGCATGGAATCTAACCACAGAGGACACAGAGAACACAGAGACGGCTGAGAAAAGAATGGGGCGGATTCAGGATCCGGGTCCCCAGCCCTTCCGGCCTCTGTGACCTCTGTGTCCTCTGTGGTTAGAACAAATCTGAGGCTAGTTCTCGCTGCGGCCGCCGATGCCCTTGGTGTCGGCGGAGATGGCCTTGGCGGCCTCCTTGGGACGGAGCGAGCGGGTGGCCTTGCCGGCGCGCCAAATCTCACTGTTGCCAAGCTCGGCCAGCTCCTTGCCAAGCCGCTGCTGGTAGTCGGCGCCGCCCGTGGATTCGAGCACGCGGGTGCACTCTTTGCCCGACGAGACGCGGTCGTAGAGCAACTCGAACACCGGCATGACGGCCTGCTTGAAGCGCGGACGCCAGTCGAGAGCGCCTCGCTGCGCGGTGGCCGAGCAGTTCGAGTACATCCAGTCCATGCCGTTCTCGTCGACCAGGCGGATAAGGCTCTGGGTCAGCTCCTCGACGGTCTCGTTGAAGGCTTCGCTGGGGCTGTGGCCGTTGGCGCGCAGCACATCGTACTGCGCGTCCATGATGCCGGCCAGGGCGCCCATGAGCACGCCGCGCTCGCCGGTGAGATCGCTAAAGACCTCTTGCTTGAAGGTGGTCGGGAAGAGATAGCCCGAGCCCACCGCGATGCCGAGTGCCATGGCGCGATCCTTGGCGCGGCCGGTGGCGTCCTGCTCGACCGCGAAGCTGCTGTTGATGCCGGCGCCCGACAGGAAGTTGCGGCGCACGTTGAGTCCCGAGCCCTTGGGCGCGACCATGATCACGTCCACGTCGGCGGGCGGAATCACGCCGGTCTGATCCTTATAGACGATGGAGAAGCCATGCGAGAAATAGACGGCGTCGCCCTTCTTGAGGTGCTTCTTGACCTCGGGCCAGATGGCCTTCTGGGCGGCGTCCGAAACCAACATTTGAATGATGGTGCCCTTCTCGCACGCTTCCCCGATCTCGAAGAGCGTCTTGCCCGGCACCCAGCCATCGGCGATGGCACGATCCCAGTCGCGCTTGAACGAGGACGCCTGGCCGATGATGACGTTGAAGCCGTTGTCCTTCATGTTGAGCGCCTGGGCCGGTCCCTGGACACCATAGCCGATCACCGCGATGGTCTCATTCTTGAGGACCTCGAGCGCCTTCTTGACCGGGAACTCTTCGCGCGTGATGACTTCTTCTTTGACTCCACCGAAATCGATCGTTGCCATGGGATCTCCTGATG
>Ga0302323_100001438_pt1 | contig 19283 bp, 21 predicted proteins | sample Fen_T0_3_FD_201950 | JGI IMG/M metagenome (GOLD analysis project Ga0302323, IMG submission 201950) | Peat permafrost microbial communities from Stordalen Mire near Abisko, Sweden - Fen_T0_3 | ecosystem: Environmental > Terrestrial > Soil > Wetlands > Permafrost | place: Sweden: Abisko... | reverse complement strand
CAGCAGCCGCTGGAAGAAGGAGGACAGCGGTGCGGCGAGCCGACCCAGGGCGAGCCCGGCGCCCGGCGTGTCGGTGCTCCAGACCAGGCCGTGGGGCGGGTCGCCGACGAAGAACGACTGCTGCACCGTGCCGCACCCGGGCAGGTGGATCAGTGGCCCCACCACCAGCTGGCCGTCGTCCCGGACGACGTCGGCGCCAGCTGTCACGGGCTCCTCGTGCACGTGCACCGGCAGCGCGAGCCTGCCGCTGGTGACCAGCGGCAGTTCGGCCTCCTGCGCCTCCAGCAGCAGGTCCCACAGGCGGCGGCTGGTGATCGTGTCGAGGAACAGCACCCGGTCGGAGTGCCCGAGCGGCGTCGTCGACGGCAGCGCCATCAGCTCGCGCAGGAGCCGGGTGTGGGCGGGCGGCACCTGCCGCAGGTAGTGGTCGCCGTACCGGAGCATGGCCCACGTGACCGCGCCGCCGCGAACCCACCTGCCGCCCAGTCCTGGACCCACCAGCCGGACCGCGACGCGGCCGCGGCCGTCATCGGTGAGCTCGAACTGCAGGGCGACCGGCGGCAGGGACGGCGCCGCGGGGGCACCCGGTCGCCGAGCACCGGGGGCGGCGTGGGTGCCCCGGGACCGCCTGACGGGCGGCTCGCGCAGCACCGCGTCCAGTGCGCCCTCCCAGGGCGCCGGCGCTCGCGATACCGGCGCCGTGGCCGGGGCCACCGCCGGCCCCGCCCCCGCGCTGCGGTAGGCGGTGAGCAGGGCGGCGACGGCGTGCTGGCACGGGACCGCCCGGCCACAGGCGCACCAGCCCTCGACACCCACCAACGCGCCATCCGTGCCCAGTCGCGGATGCGCCTCCAGGGCGAAGCGCCGCCCGTCCGCCGAGACCTCCGCCACGACCCGCCCGACTCTCGGGTCGCCGACCACGGACTCGACCGCACCGGACTCCACCAGCGACCGGCCCGACAGCAGGGTGGCCGTCCCGACGGCGGCAGCCCGCAACCAGCTCTCGCCCTCACTGAGCCTCACCGTCGCCACGACTGCCCCCTCGCCCCGTCGATCACGGACAGAACGCTAGCGCCGCCCACCGACAGGCCGGGGGCCGCGCCCGCAGCCTGCGACGGTCAGCGCCGGCCGGGGCCGCCGTCAACCACAGGTACGGTCCCGGCGCGGCAGCGACGGCCAGCGGTGGCTTGCCCAGTGCAACCAGTCCTCGAACCCGGCCGGGGGCTCGGGAAGTGGTCCGTAGGCCAGTTCCGCGGCGGACGGCGGCTGGAACGAGCGCAGGAAGTGGTCGTGGTCCGCGTCGCTCATCGGGAACGACGTCTCCGCCTGCGTCCGCCACCGGTCCGCCGCACGAGCGCGTCGCTCGTGTTCGTCGATCTCGACGTAGTGCAGCGTGAAGTGGGCGCCGACGCAGGCCGCGACGGCCCGGACGGCGTACCTCTCCTGCGGCGTCCAGCAGCCGAAGTCCAGGATCACCGAGGCGCCACTCCTCAGGACCTGGTGGGCGACCCAGATCAGACGGCCCTCGAGGACGGCACGACGTCCCCCCGCATCGTTGTCCCCGAACAGCGGGGCCATCCACTCGTCCGGGGTCAGCCTCAGGATCGTCCGCTCGTCGGCGATCCGACGTGCCAGTGTCGTCTTGCCCGCGCCCGGCAGCCCGACCATCAGATGCAGCGAGGGGGTGGTCCGCACCGCACCGCAGCCGGTCAGCGGCCGTCGAGCAGCGCGGACACCAGTTCCGCGCGGACGCCGTCCCGGTCGGCGGTGCCGGTCACCCAGGTGCAGGCGACGTTCAGGGCACGGACCCGTCCGGTGTCGAGCAGGGTCCGGGCGGCGCGCACCAGCGTCTCGGGGCTCGGACCGCCGGACGCCGGGTAGCGCAGTCCGGGCAGCTCGACGGGATCGAGGACGTCGAGGTCGAGGTTCACCAGCAGCGGTCCGTCCGGGAGCAGCCCCGCGGACAGCTCCTCGACCGTCGACCGCCGGATGCCGCCCGTGGCGAGCAGGTCCAGCTCGGGCGGGTCGAGGTCGCGCGCACCGACCAGCAGCACCTGTTCGTCGGGCGTCGCGCGCAGCCCGAGTCGCTCGGCGAGCAGCTCGGGCCGGTAGCCCAGCAGGTGCCGCAGCGCCAGTCCGCCGAGGTACCCGGAGGTGGTCGTCTCCAGCGTCTGAAGATCACCGTGGGCGTCGATCCAGACGACGGCGGGAAACACCCCGGCACGCTGCAACCCCGCGGCCATGCCGATCGACACCATGCAGTCACCGGACACCACCGTGGACGACTGCCCGCCGCGTACCTGCTGCTCGACGACGTCGGCGACCGCGCCGTACAGGTGCACGAGGCGGGTCCAGACGTCCGCCGCGGGCAGGGCCGGGGTCAACCGGGTGAGCTCCTCGCCGGCCGGCCCCGAGGCCGTCAGGTCGGGCAGGTGGTCGTCAAGATGGAACGGCACGCAGAGGGCGGACATCGGGCGATGGTAACGCCGCGAGCCAAGCTCCCACCGGGCGCGACGGCGGGCAACCCTTGATCGCCGATCGTGGCTCGGCCGGCCGGGCGCGATCATGAGTCTGGGTCGATGCGCCTGACGGATGCCATCCGGCGTCAAAGGTCGGGCCCGGAGCGCCAGGAACCAAAGCCGACCGGAAGCCGGCCTGACCGGACGGGCCTCGGCGTCCTCGACGTGTCGTGTGATGATGTCCCGGTGTCGAGCGCCGGGCCCACGCTCGCCGAGCTGATCAAGGCGACGGCGGGCCACTTCCCGCTGGAGTCCGGCCACCACGGCAGCGTCTGGCTCGATCTGGACGTGCTCTTCCTCCGGCCCGGTCAGGTCGAGCCGTTCCTCCAGCAGCTCGCCCTGCGGATCGCTCGTCACGACGTCGAGGCTGTGTGCGGGCCCCTGACCGGGGGCGCCTTCACGGCGCAGTGGGTCGCCCGCGAACTCGACCTGCTCTTCCTGTACTCCGCGCCGACGCCCGCGCCGACGCCGACGCCCGCCCCGACGACGGCGATGTACTCCCGCACGTACACGATCCCGCAGTCGCTGGCGCGTGCGGCCGGCGCCCGGCGGGTGGCCGTCGTGGACGACGTGATCAACGCCGGTTCGGCGACGCGGGCCACCGTGACAGCGCTCCGGGCCGCGGGCGCCCGGGTGATCGTGGCGGGCGCCCTGCTCGGTCTGGGCGACGTCGGCACCGAGCTCATGACGCGGGACGGCGTCCCGCTCGAGCTGGTGGAGTCCTGGGCCCACCCGATCTGGTCGCCCGCGCAGTGCCCGCTGTGCGCCGCCGGCGGCCCCCTCGCCGGCAGCTGCCCCCCCCCCCCCGCGCGGGCCCCCGGGGGCGGCGCCGGGCGGCCACCGCCCCCCTCGCTGTGGGGCCGTCGCGCCCGGGACGGGGGCCGGGGGCTCGACGGGTGCCCCCCTCGGCATCCGGATCGGCCGGTGCCGACGGCAAGGAGGGTAGGCATGGTGGTCGGGTGCCGGACAGGTCCAATCCGGGCGGATCGGGCGAGCCAATCCGCGAGACCGCGAACGTCTGCGCACGCCGGCCGACGGCCGCGGACGTCCGCGGACGTCCGCGGACGCCGGGAGGTGGGGGGACCGCCCGGGAGCTCCGTCAGGGGACGGCGGCCAGCAGCCGGCGGACCCCCTCCTCGATCCGGCCGCGGGGGATGGCGCCGAAGCCCAGGACGAACCCCGCCCGGTCCGGCGCGCCGGCGTAGAAGGTCCCCAGCTCGTACAGCGCCAACCCCGCCGCCGAGGCACGCTCGGCGATCGCATGCTCGTCCGGGCCCAGCACGCGTGGCAGCAACGCCGTGACGTGCAGTCCCGCCGAGGTGGGCACCGCGGTGAGCCGCCCCCGTGCGTCGTCCGCCAGGACACGCAGCAGCAGGTCGTGCCGCTCCTCGTACACCGTGCGGCTGGCGTGCAGGTGCCGGGCGAAGAACCCCTCCTCGATGTACCGGGCCATCGCCGCCTGCAGGGCGGGAGGCGAGTGCCAGTCCGAGAGGAAGCGTGCGGAGGCCAGGGCCTCGGCGATCTCGGTCGGTGCGATCACGAAACCCAGGCGCAGGCCCGGGCCGAGGGTCTTCGAGAAGGTTCCGACGTAGATCACCCGGCCGCTGGTGTCGAGGGACTGCAGGGCGTCCAGGCGGTGGCCGCCGAACCGGAACTCGCTGTCGTAATCGTCCTCGACCACCGCGACGTCCCGGTCCCGCGCCCAGTCCAGCAGGGCCCTGCGGCGCGGCAGCGACATCGGCATCCCCAACGGCAGTTGGTGGGAGGGACAGGTGAAGACCAGGCGCGCCTCGTCGGGCAGCGACGAGACGACCAGGCCCTCGTCGTCCACCGGGACCGTGACGACGCGCAGGCCCAGTGATTCGAACAGCAGGCGGGCCGTCGGGTACCCGGGATCCTCCATGGCCACGCAGTCGCCGGGCTCGAGCAGCACCCGGGCCAGCAGGTCGAGGCCCTGCTGGGTGCCGCCGGTGACGACGACCTGCTCCGGTTCGGCGCGCAGGCCGCGGGAAGTGCCCACGTGCCGGGCGACGGCGGCGCGCAGCCCCGCGTGGCCCGCGGGGGAGCCGTACCCGGCGTTGCCGGCCTCGCGGCGCAGCTCGTGGGAGAGCAGGCGGCGCCAGGTGGCGAAGGGAAACAGCTCCGGGTCGGGGAGCCCCAGCCGGAAGTCGAAGCGGTTCCGGTCGGCGGGCAGGGGCTGGGGCGCGCGGACCCTGCTCCACACCGAGCGGGGTCGCAACGGGCTGACGGTCGCGGCGTCCGTGGTCGTGACCGGGGTGAGGTCGCCGGGGGAGACGAAGGTGCCGGAGCCCTGCCGGCTGTCGAGCAGCCCGTCGCCGGCCAGCCGCTCGTACGCCGACCCCACCGTGTTGCGCGAGACGCCCAGCTCCCTGGCCAGGGCGCGGCTGGGCGGCAACCGGTCGCCGGCGCGCAGTCGGCCGTCCAGGACGGCCGAGCGCACCTGGCGGTAGATCTGCTCCGTCACGTGCTCGCGTCCGTCCAGCTGGATGTGCAGCTCCACGCCGCAGAACGCTACGTCCTCCGGGCGGCGCCCGGCCCTGCCGCCCGCAAGGCGGCCGAACGCCTGGCCACCTCGCTGGACGCACCGGCCCGCCGAACGAACTGGCCTCAGAGTCTCCGGATGCGCAGGACGCCGGTCAGCATCGGGAGGACGAACTCGCCGCCGGCGGTCTGCGGTCCGGTCTCGAGGTAGGCACGGATCCTGCCGAGGGTGGCCTCCCGTTCCGGTTCGGACATCACGATGAGGCCCGCGCGGGTCGCGAGGGTCGCGACGAGGGAGTCGGCGGTGCGGCGCTGTCCGTGGGGGAACTCGGCCTGCTGCGGCGAGCCGAAGCGGGCGACCGCGCCGGCCGGCGGAAGGTGCAGGCCCTCGGTCGCGGCACGCCACCGGCTGAGGGTGTCCCGCGGGCCGACCGCCGCGCTCCCGCCGACCTGGGCCAGCTCGCCGACCCAGTCGACCCGGTCGTCCATGACGTTCCACAGTCCGGCCAGGATGCCCCCGGGCGCCAGGACCCTGGAAATCTCGGGCCCCGCGACGGCCAGGTCGAACCAGTGCAGGGCGTTCCCCGCCAGCACGGCATCGACCGACGCGTCCGGCAGCGGGATCGCCTCCGCGCCGCCGCGGAGGGCACGCACGTTCGGCAGGGCGTGGCGCAGCTCGGCCAGCATGGCCGGGTCGGGCTCGACCGCGATGACGTCGGCGCCCGACGCGACCAGCGTGCCGGTCAGCTTGCCGGTCCCGGCGCCCAGGTCCAGCACCCGCGGGCCCGGCGCGGGCTCCAGCGCCCAGTGAACGGCGGCCGGTGCGTAGTCCGGGCGATGTTCGGCGTAGGCGGGCGCCACCGCGCCGAACGACGAAGCCTGACCTCGGCGCACGTACTGCTCGTGCTCCATGCCGTCGTTCCCCTCTGCGCCGGAAGCACCCGGCTCGATACTCAGGCAGGTTCCGCCGGGTCGCGGTCCCGGGTCGGGAGTTGGTCGAAGCAGTAGTAGAGAGCCAGGGCGGCGTGAACGGTCAGCGTCGCCAGCGCGCTCACGAAGGACAGTCCGATCGTGGCCAGGTAGAACACGTTGCCGAGCGTGAAGCGGCCCAGGGCCGCGCGGCTGGTCACGGGGTCGACGTTCTCGTGCAGCAGTCGCTGGTCCCGGGTGACGGCCAGCCACAGCCCGGAGAACGACAGCCCCATCGCGAGCATGGTGGCGCTGTAGACGGCGGCGGCGACGTGCGAGTCGGCACCGTCGGTGAGGTACTCGGCGAGCAGCCGGGTGGGGAACGGGATCACCGAGATGCACATCAGCAGCGCCAGGTTCGTGAACAGCACCAGCCGATCGACCAGGCGCACCTTGGCGAACACGGTGTGATGGTTGACCCAGATGATGCCGATCACGAGGAAGCTCACCGCATAGGCGAAGTACGCGGGCCACTGCTCCAGCAAGGCATGCCCGAGCCCGCCCGCCGCCGCGGCCGTCCGGGTGGGGACGGCAAGGTCGAGCACGAGCAGGGTGATCGCGATGGCGATCACGCCGTCGCTGAAGGCCTCGACCCGCTGACTGCTCAGAAGCGGTCCCGACGACACTCGGCGTCGTGGTGGCTGTGTCTCGCCTGCCATCCTGGCGACCCTCTCCGTCCCGGACGTGTCGTCACCATGCAAGCATCTGCGGCGGTCGGCGTCCGGTGGAACAGAACATCGTCCGGACGGCGGCGCCGCCGGGGCCGCCAGGTGTCGTCTCGTCCCGCCCCGACCGCTGTCCGGAGACCTCGCGGACGGCGAACCGACGAGCCACGAGCCAGTAGCCCCAGAACGCCCCCCACCCGATGGCGAGGACGAGCCCCGTCGCGTACGCGAGATCCAGATTCGCACAGCAACCGGGCGAAACGCGGGCGGCGACGAACGGTCGCGGATAGCGTCTGACGGTGATCATCTGGCTGAACGGCGGGTTCGGGGCGGGGAAGACGACGCTGGCCGCCGAGCTGCAGAGGCGGATCCCGGACGCGGTCGTGTACGACCCGGAGGACGTCGGCCTCATGCTGCGGAAGTGGACCGGCGTCGACGGTGACTTCCAGCACCTGCCGAGCTGGCGGGACCTGGTCGTCGCCTCGGCGCTGTCGCTGCGCCGGCACCACGCCGAGACACTCGTCGTCCCGATGTCGCTGGTCCGGGACGCCTACCGGGCCGAGATCCTGGGCGGGCTGGCGGACGCCGGCGAGGTGGTCCTGCACGTGTTCCTCGAGGCGGACGCCGGTGTGCTCCGGCAGCGGCTCAAGGCCCGGGTGACGCACCCGGACGGGGACTGGGACCAGACGGCTCGCGCGCTCGGCATGACCGGCGTGGAGGAGATGGTGGCCGCTGCCGCCCGCCAGCCGCCCGGGACGCTCAGGCTGCGTTCGGACCATCTCAGCCCGGCCGAGCTGGCCGATGCGGTGCTTGCCGCCGCAGGGCTCGCGGGCGCGGGTGCGACCGACAGCCCCTGAACGCGGCGCACCCACGCCAGCGGTGGTCCCTTGGGCTTGCGGCCTGTCTGTCAGGCGAGGAGGCCGAGGGCGGCGGCGGCGGCCACGGCGGCGGCGCGGTCGCGCACGCCCAGCTTGGCGAACAGGTTGTTGACGTGGGTCTTGACGGTCGGCACCGAGACGCCGAGCCGGGTGGCGATGGCGGCGTTGCGGTGTCCCTCGCAGACCAGCCGGAGGACCTCCACCTCGCGGCTGCTGAGGGTGGCCCGTTGCGCGCCGTGCGAGCCTGGGGCGCGGCGAGCAGCGCCCGCTGGGCGGAGCCGGGCAGGACCGGATGCCCGGCGTGAACGGCGCGGATGGCGTCGGCGACGTCCTGGGGGGTGGAGTCCTTGCCGACGACCCCGAGGGCGCCGGCGTGCAGGGCCGGCATGACGGCCGTGTCGTGCAGGTAGGTCGTCAGGACCAGGACCGCGACCCGGGGGTGGGCGGCCCGCAGGCGTCGGGTCGTCTCGGCCCCGTCCCATCCGGGCATCCGCAGGTCGACCAGGACGACGTGCGGCGTGGTGGCCGCGACGACCGTGAGGGCCTGGGGTCCGTCGGCAGCGATCCCGACGACGTCGATGCCGGGCAGCCGGTCCAGGAGCAGGGCGAACGCCTCACGCACCAGGGTCTGGTCGTCGACCAGGACCACGCGCAGGGGCGCGGTCGGCGGCCGGCCGCCGGCGTCATTGGTGTCCGTGCTCATGCCGGTCGGATCCTGCCGGTGGGCACGGTCAGCTCCACCCGCCACCCCTTCGCGGACCGGCCGTCGGCCGGCAAGGGACCGGCGGACAGCTCGCCGCCGGCCAGGGCGGCCCGCTCACGCAGCCCCTGCAGCCCGATCCCGGCACCACGCGGCAGGTCCGACGTCGTCGTGACCTGCGCGAGCTGTGACTCGACCACCAGGTGCAGGCGGGTACCGCGGTCGGCGAGGTGGATCCGGACGTCGGAGCCGGGGGCGTGGCGTGCGGCGTTGGTCAAGGCCTCCCGCAGGGCCGCGAGGACGGCGACCCAGGCCGCCCCGGCCAGCGGCGGCAAGCCGGAGGGCAGATCCAGCACGGCGGGGCGCCCGGTCGCGGCCTCCCAGCCCGAGACCGTGTCCCGCACCATGGCCAGGTCCGGGACGGTACCGGCGAGCACGCCGACGACGTCGCGCGCCTCGGCCAGGGCACGGCCGGTGAGCTCGACGCCGAGCCGGACCCTGGCCCCGGCCGCCTCGACGTCGCCGTCGTCGAGGGCGGCCTCAGCGGTGCGCAGCACCAGCAACTGCCCGGTGAGCAGGTGCGTCAGCCCGTCGTGCAGGTCCCGGGCGATGCGTTCGCGCTCCGCGGCCGCCGCGGCCCGCTCAGCGGCGCCGCGCAGCGCCCGCTCCGCCTCGAGCAGCTGCTCGGCCCGGCGCCGATCCTGCAGGAGGCGTCGTGCGAGGAGCACGAAGAGCAGGACGCACGCGGCCGCCAGCGGCCGGGCCGCGTCGGTGCCATCGGCGACGGCCGCCAGGATCCAGAGCAGGGCACCCACCGCCACGGCTGCCGCGAACGCCGGCCGCCGCAGCGGCAGCAGTGCGGCCGCGACGGCGAGCGCGCAACCGGCCGGCGCGAGGACGTAGCTCACCGACGCAGTGTGTCCTGCGCGAGGGTGGCGACGCGCACCGGCCCGCCGTCCGGTCCCTCGCCGGAGCCTGTCGCCGTCCGTTGCCGATCCACGCGGGCGCCGCTGCCCGCCGCCGGCATCGGGCAGGTCCTCGGCCTGCGCAGGAGCCACACCCCACGCGCGGTACCCAGCAGCCACACCCCGGTGACGAGGGCGCCGGCGAGGATCAGGTGGTCACGCAGCAGAGCACCCGCGGCCGTGCCGCCCAGCGCCGCGGTCAGCGCGGCCAGCGTCAACGGCAGATGGCAGGGACAGGCGGCGAAGGAGCCGATCATCCAGGCGACGCCCCGGCGCCCGTCGTTCCGGGCGGCGCTCACGAGGCCCGCCGGCGCATCACCAGGGCGGTGACGCCGGCAGCCAGAGCGGCTGCGGCGCCGAGACAGACGAAGATCATGAGAGCCTCCTGCAACGGGTCGGTTCGACACGTCCAGGCTCGTCCCCAGAACCCCGGCGCCACCATCGACCACCGGATGGCCGCCCGGCCTCGCCGCTCCACCCCCGGGTGGAGACCCCCGGGTGGAGCGCCACGGCATCCCGCGGTGAGGGTGTGCCGCAGCCTCCCGCTACGTCACCAGCAGCGTCGTGGCGAGCGAGCGCGTGAGCCAGTCCTGGTAGTCGTCGAGCGACCAACCGCGCCTCGCCACCAGCAGGTCGTACAGCTCCGGGGAGATCAGCGCCCAGACGACGTCCCGCGCCTCGTCGACGTCCAGGCCGGGCCGCAGGGCGTTCCGGGCCGCGAGGAGGCTCACGCAGCCGGTCGCGCCGGTGAGGCGCTCGCCGTCCACGGTGGCCAGGAAGGCGGTCAGGTCGTCGTCCACGCCGCGCACCCGCAGCAGCACGCTCATGAGCGGACCGGCGCGCTCGACGACGTCGCGCGCCAGCGCGGCGTACCGCTCGACGATCCGGTGCGGGTCCGGCTCCTCGGTCATGGCCCGGATCGCCGGGCGCTCGGCGATCGGGACCGGCTCGTCGTCCCCGGCCAGGCGGACGTCGTGGACCGCCTGGAGCAGGCTGGCCTTGTTCCCGAAGCGCTTGTAGACCGTCTCCACCGAGACGCCTGCGCGGGCGGCGACACCGGCGACGGTGGTCGCCGCCCAGCCGCCGTCCAGGAACAGCTCGTGCGCGGCGTCGATCACCCGGCGCCGGGCGAGCCGGGCCTGCTCCGCCCTGCCGCGGTTGTCGTACCGTCGGGGCTCGACGATCGGGTCGGGCATTCTCGCCTTTCCATATATCGAATACAGCCCACTGTACTTGATATTGGACGTCCTGCTGCGTCACGCCCGCCGCTCCCCGAGACCCGGTGCGGTGAGGTGTCGGGGGGGACGTTACGGAAGGGGTCCGACACGGTGGCGGGGCGCAGGGCGGCGTGCTCACGGAACTGCCCGGACGAGGGCGACCGGTACCGCACCGGCACCCGCAAGCGCACCCGCACCCGGCCGGGGTGACGCCGCGCAGCTCAGGCGACGCGGGCGGCGGCGACCACGCGGACGCCGACCAGCACGAGGGCGGTGCCGCTCACCGCGTCGATGCCCCGGCGCACCCGGGGCCGGGCCAGCAGTCGGCGGAACGTGCCCACCAGCAGCGCCACCAGCAGGAACCAGCCCGCCGTCACGCCCGGTGCGACCACGCACACCAGGACGGCGCCGGCCGGGCCGGTCCCCGGCGGCATGAACTGCGGCAGCAGCGCCACGAAGAACACCGCGGCCTTCGGGTTCAACACGTTGCACAGCAGCCCCTGGCGGAACGCCGCCCAGCCCTCGGCACCCGCGGCGTCCCCGTCAGCGGCGTCCGTACCGCCCCCGCGGCGGGCCGCGAGCACGGCGCGGACCCCCAGGTACACCAGGTACGCACCGCCGAGCACCTTCACGACCGCGTAGAGGGTCGCGGAGACGGCGAGCACCGCCGCGATCCCGGTGACCGCCGCCACGACCCAGACCCAGACGCCGGCAGCCACCCCGAGCGCGGTGAGCGCTCCGGCGGACCGGCCGGACAGCAGCGCCCGGCGCACCACCAGGACGAAGTCGGGCCCCGGCGACATGGCTCCCAGCAGCATCACCGAGGCCAGGGCCAGCAACGCTCCGGGGCTCATGGCCCGACGTTACCCACCCGCCCGCGGCGGGTCCACCGGGTTACGGCTCGGCCAGGTGCCACTGCTCGTGCGTGATCAGCAGCGACGGCGTGGGCACGAGCAGCGCCGGGGCGAAGTGCACGGACCGGCGCGGTTGCTTCACGTTGTAGATCAGCCCGACCAGTTGCAGGAGCTGGACGAGGCGCCAGGTCGCGTCCGGCCGCCAACCTCCCGTGGGGCGCAGACCCCGGCGCACCGCCTCGGAGTCCGGGTCGATCGCGCGGCCGTGGCGCGGGCAGGTGGGGTCGGCGTGGTGCCAGGAGTGGTTGCCCTCCCCGCCCGCCAGGATCGCGACGACGAGGTTGTTGCGGCTGTCGTCGCGGCGGTACTCGTGCCCGGCGCTGTCCGTGGCTCGGGTGCCCCACTTGTGGCAGACCGAGTTGACCATGCCGGTCGACGTCATCAGGGCGGCGGTGCGCAGCGCTCCGGCGATCAGGACGCCGTTCCAGCCGAAGACGGGGTACAGCGCGAGCAGGACGACGTACTGCCCGACGGCGATGGGCCCGAAGGCCTTCTGCTGCACCTGGACGAGCCGGTCCTGGGCAAGGTCGTGGTGCACGGTGAGCTCGATGGCCGGGTTGCCGTGGAACAGCAGCCACACGCCCTGTGCCCACAGCAGGCCCTTGTAGCCACGCCACCCGGGGTACTCGTACGGCGAGTGCGGGTCCCAGCCGACGACGTCGGCGTAGCGGTGGTGCGCCCGGTGGGTCACCACCCACTGCTGGATGCTGCCCTCGACCGACATCGCGCTGGCCACGGCGAGGACGATCCGCAGCGGCAGGCGCACCTTGTAGCCCCGGTGCGTCCAGTACCGGTGGTTGCCCAGGGTCACCCCGAAGAGCGTGAACGCGTACAGCGCCGCCGTCAGCGCCCACAGGCCCACGCCGGTGGGTGTGGTGAAGATCCGGTACACGCCCCACAGCGAGGCGACCGGGAGCACCACCCCGATCACGGCGACGTTGGCCCACGCCACGCGCCGGCGGCCGCCCAGCGGGTCGACGTTGAAGCCCAACGCCAGCCTGGTCCACACGTCCGGAGCCGTCGGCCGGGGGTCGGCGGTGCTGCTGCGGGAGGTGATCGTAGAATTGATCATGTCGGCCTCGCTCGACCTCGGGCGTCCGCCATCGCGGATGACGCGTCGCCGAGGTCCTGAACGACTCGCCCATCGTACGCCGGGTGTTCACCGCCGGCCGCGCCGCAGGTCGCGCTGCAGGTCGTGCTGCCGGCGCGTTCCGCCGCCGACCAGTGCCACCAGCCCGCCCAGGACGGACAGGCCGGCCGAGACGGCGAGCGCGGCCCGGAACCCGGAGGCGGCGCCGACGGCGGAGGCCAGGCTGCCGTGGGCGTCGAACACCGCGGTGATCAGGGCGACCCCGACGACGGACCCGACCCGCTGCGAGGTGTTGACGACTCCGGCTGCCGCGCCGAGGGACGCCGCCGGCGTCGCCCGGAGCGCCGCGGCAGGCAGGGACGGCAGGGCGAGGGAGACCCCGACCCCGGCCACGACGAAGGGGACGACGAAGGCGACCCAGTCGGCGTCCGACCGGGCGAGCAGCACGATCCACGCGAACCCGGCGCCCTGCAGCAGCAGCCCCGGCACGGCGACCCACCGCCACCCGATCCGGTCGACCAGGGCACCGGCGAGCGGCGCCACGACCAGGGGCGCCATCGTCCACGGCAGGAACCGCAGGCCGGTGGCGAGCGGGGAGTAGCCCCGGCCCACCTGGAAGTACGCGCTCGTCACGAACGCGGCCGAGAAGATGGCCGCCGCGCAGAGCAGGTTCGCGGCGACGGCCGCGGAGAACACCCGGGAGCGGAACAGGCCCGGCGGGATCATCGGTGCGGCGGCGCGGGCCTCCCGGACGACGAAGGCGGCCAGGGCGAGCACCGCCCCGGCCAGCGGGACCACGGTGGCCGGGGCCCGCCAGCCGTCGGTGGGCCCGGCCACCAGCCCGGCGACCAGCGTGCACAGGGCGACCGCCGCCAGCAGCATGCCCGGCACGTCGAGCGGACGGCGCGGCCCGTGGCTCTCCACCAGCACCCGGGCGCAGCCGACGACGGCGAGCACGCCGATCGGCACGTTGACCCAGAAGACCCACTGCCAGTCCAGCCCCTGGGTGACCGCGCCGCCGACCAGGGGTCCGGCCGCCACCCCGAGCCCCGAGATCCCGCCCCACAGGCCGATGGCCAGCCCTCGACGCTGCGGCGGGATGGCGGTCGTGACCAGCGTCAGGCCGACCGGCGCCAGGACCGCGGCGCCCAGACCCTGGACGGCGCGGGCGGCGATCAGCAGCTCGAGCGTGGGTGCCAGGGCGCAGGCGGCGCTGGCCAGGGTGAAGGCGACCAGCCCGGCCAGGAAGACCCGCCGGCGTCCGTACCGGTCGCCCAGCGCGGCGCCGGTGACGATGCCGGCGGCGAACGTGAGGCTGTACGCGTTGACGATCCACTGCAGGGACGCCGGGTCGCCGCCGAGGTCGCGGCGCAGGGCCGGCAGCGCCGTCACCACCACGAGCGAGTCCAGCGTGACCATGAAGAACGCGATCGACGGCAGCAGGACGGCGGGCAGCCGCCGGCGGTCCTCGGGGCGGCGGCGGGGCGGGGCCTGGGCCCCGGCGGGTTCGGTGACGTCGACCATGGTCGGTCTCGCTCCTCGAGCTGGAAGGCAGTGTCACCGGCGATGGACGTCGGGCCGCGCCGGAACTGGGCGCCCACTTCCGGCCGGGCCCGACGTCGGACCCTTCGACGGCGATCGAGCGGCGCCACGGAGGCAGCCACGGAGGCGGCCACGGAGGCGGCCACGGAGGCAGCCACGGAGGCAGCCACGGATGCGAGGGTGGGCACATGAGCGAGTCAGCCCGCAGGGACAGGGTCGACGGGGCGGCGTTCGAGCAGCTGGTGGCGCCGTACCGGCGCGAGCTGCTGCTGCACTGCTACCGGATCCTGGGCTCCCTGCAGGACGCCGAGGAGGCCCTGCAGGAGGCCCTGCTGTCCGCGTGGCAGGGCCTGGGGTCGTTCGAGGGCCGCTCCAGCGCCCGCACCTGGCTCTACCGGATCGCCACGAACCGCTGTCTGGACCAGTTGCGCGCCGCAGGACGGAGGCCACCGGTGGGAGAACCACTGCGGCTGGAGCCGCCCGAGCCGTCGCGCAGTTCGGAGGTGCCGTGGCTGCAGCCCTGTCCGGAGGACCTCATCGATCCCGCACCCGGGCCGGAGCGGGTCGTCGAGTCCCGCGAGGCGGTGTCGCTGGCGTTCGTCCGGGCCCTGCAGGTGCTGCCGCCGCGCCAGCGCGTGGTGCTCGTGCTGCGCGACGTGCTGGCGTTCCGGGCCGCCGAGGTCGCCGTGATGCTGGACACGACCGAGGAGGCGGTGACCAGCGCCCTCAAGCGGGCCCGGGCCGCGCTGGCGGTAGACCGTCCTGCGGCGCCGCCGCCGCCACCGCGTTCGGCGGCCGAGCGCGAGGTCGTCGAGGCGTGGCTGGAGGCCTTCAGCACCTTCGACGTCCCGCGCCTGGTCGCGCTGCTCACCGAGGACGCGTGGCTGCGGATGCCACCGATGGAGTTCGAGTACCAGGGGCGCGAGGCCGCCGCCCGGTTCTTCACCGCGCTGCACACGCCCGGACGCCGGGTGCGGTTCCTGCACACCCGGGCCAACGACCAGCCCGCGTACGCCCTTTACCAGCTCGACGTGCCGACCGGCGTCTGGCACGTCCGCGGCCTGTTCGTGCTCACCCTGTCCGGCTCCCTCGTCCAGGAGGTGACGCGGTTCGAGGCCGCGCTCGTGGGCCGGTTCGGGCTGCCGCGGACGCTGGCCGACTGATCCGTCGGCCGGACCGCTGCGCGGCGGCAAGATTTTCACGCCGAGCTCGCCGTCGCCCGTCGGACACCAGGCACGGGACGGCGGGGCCAGGCGGCCACCGTCGTCCGGATTGACCCGTTCCGCGACGTGATCTTACGGTGGCTCGCCGCCCGCCGGCGTGATCGCGCCGCCCCGCGCGGCTCTCGGGGGCGCGAGGTCCAGGAGGCGACGATGCCACGGAACGTGACGATCCGACGGCGGGCACTGGTCACGGGAGCGGGGTCGCTCGTGGGTGCCCTGCTGGCCTGCCTGGGTGTGCTGTCGGCCGCGGCGCCGGCGCAGGCGGCGCCGTCCGCCGCCCGGGCGGCGGCCACCCCGACGGGCAGCTCGTCGTCGTCCCCGTGCCTCACCGTCACGCGGCAGCCGCCCAGCTTCGAGGTGTGGACGCCCGGCCAGGTCATGGCGAGCTGGGATGGCGAGGACGGCACGACGTCCGGCTGGACGGCTCCCGCCGGGATCGCGCTGACCAACTCGACCGCCGCCGCGGCGAGCGGTACCCACAGCCTGCGCGTCGACGGCGTCACGGCGACCTCACCGGTGACGTTCACCGGGGGCGCCGGCTCGCACTACGGCTGGTACACGGTCACCGTGAAGGTGCGGCTGGCGCCCCGGGCGGAAGGCACGACCGGGCAGCCGCTCGTGGTGGCGCTGCGGCCGCGTTCGACCGACGCCGCGAGCGCGGTGCCGGGAACGGCGCTGGTGGGGGCGGACGGCTGGGCCACGGTCACCGCCTCCTACCGCCCGGAGTGGGTGTCCTGGGGCGAGGCCTGCTTCGGCGGAGCCCTCGGCTACTACGCCGCCCCGTACATCGATCTGTCGCGCCTGCCGGTGTGCGGGGAGCCGCCGTCCGGCTCCGCGGTGCCGCTCTACGTGGACGACGTGAAGGTCGCCACCGCCGACGGCTCCAGCGGGCCGCAGGTCACGCCCGTGCCGGTCGGGCCCGGGCCGCTGCCCTGCGGGTCCACGACGTCATCGCCGCCCGCGGCGCAGTGCACCGTGAGCCACCACCTCGACACGCAGTGGGCAGAGGGCTACGTGGCGACGGTGACCGTGCGGAACGACTCGACGACGGCGCTCCCGGTCTGGAAGCTGCAGTGGCTGTTCCCCGGTGGCCAGAAGGTCGTGAACCTGTGGGGCGGCCAGTCGTGGTCGCAGAGCGGGCGCACGGTCACGGTCACCTCCTGGCCGTGGTCGGCGCTGCCGCCCGGCGGGACGGCGACGCTCGGTTTCGTGGGCGGGGGCGCGGCAGCCGCCGCGCCGCTGTCGGCGATCCTGCAGGGGAGGCCCTGCGCCGTCACGACCTCGTGAACGGGCGGGCCCGGTGCCGGCGGAGGCCGTTCAGGGGCCGGTCCGCTCCGCCGGCCACGGCACTCCCTCGCGCTCGTCGTCCCAGGCCACGGCACTGATCTTCCACCCGAGGGCGGTGCGCACCAGCTGCAGCGACTTCATGCCGCGGCCGGTGAACGCCGCGCCGTCCTGCGTGCCGGTCTTGGCGTAGCTGCAGAAGTGCGCGGCGACGTCACCGAAAACCTCGGTGCTGCCGTGCAGCTCCCCTTCGCTGAAGTCCACCAGCGTCCCACCGGACAGCAGTGCCTGCCGGGGCGCGATGAAGGCGTCGACGTCGTGGACGGCGGGCTCGGCGCCGCAGGTGCGGACGATCACGGCGCCGGGCAGGAAGGCCTGCCGCAGGGCGTCGAAGCGCCGGGCGGCGTCCGGCCCCGAGGTGAAGGCGGAGAAGAAGGTCCGCACCACCGCGGCGATCGCGGCCCGGTCGAGATCCTCGGTCGTCCCGTTCTCGGTCACCGCCGCACCGTACGTCAGGGTGCCGGGCGGTGTCCCGGTTCGATCAGCGCGAGCTGGTGCCGGACGGCGGCAGTGACCCGGACGTCGTCCGCGGTGGCCAGCAGGTCGAGCAGCGCACCCCGCAGGACGGCGAGGGCCAGGGTGCGGCGGGCGACGCCGTCCGGGCCGTCCCGGTCGTGGGCGGGCTGGCAGTCCGCCAGGACGGCGAGCCAGTCACGCACGGTCGCCGCGGCGAAGCCGCCCCACACGCCGTCCGGGTCCACCAGCGAGGTCGCGTAGGTCTCGGCCCACATCGTCAGCAGCTGCCGGTGCTCCGCGGCGGCCAGCCATCTCCAGACCCGTTCCACCGCGGCGGCCAGCCCGACGGCCTCCCCGTCGCCGGGCCGCCGGAGGTGCTCGAGCAGCCTCAGCTCCTCGGCGCGGGCGCGGGCCAGGATCGCCCGCACCAGGCCGTCCTTGCTCCCGAAGAGGAAGATCAGGACGCGCGGGCTCGAGCCGATCGCCGCGGCCAGCGGGCGCAGCGACACGTGCGCCAACCCGTGCTCGAGCGCGTACCGGTAGGCCGCCTCGAGCAGCTCGTTCCGCCGCGCCGACGGAACGGTCTGGCCCTCGGTCATGGGCATAGCGTACCGTCCACTGAAACGGTTGTTTCAGTGGAGCGAAGGGAGACGTGCTCGTGGTCCGACCGCATGAGCACCGGCACGAGCAGGGGCCGGTCATCGTGGTGCGCCGCGCCGGCCGGCCGGGCGACCTGGGCTGGGTGGTGATGGCCCACGGCGAGGTCTACGACCGGCAGTTCGCCTGGAACACCGACTTCGAGGTGCTCGTCGCGACGATCGTCGCCGACTACGCCCGCGGCCACGACCCGGCGTGCGAGGCGGCGTGGATCGCCGAGGTCGACGGCGAGCGCGCCGGATGTGTCTTCCTGGTCGCCGGCGACGGCGCCGGCGCCGATCCCGGGACGGCCAAGCTGCGCATCCTGCTGGTCACCCCGGGGGCGCGCGGCCTGGGCATCGGCACCCGCCTGGTGGAGGAGTGCCTGGTCTTCGCCCGCGCGGCCGGCTACCGGCGCGTCGTCCTGTGGACCAATGACGTGCTCTCCTCCGCGCGCCGGATCTACCAGGCCGCCGGCTTCACGCTCGTCGACGAGCAGCCCCACCACAGCTTCGGCCACGACCTCGTCGGCCAGACGTGGGCGCTGCCGCTCGAGGACCGTGCGGCGGCGAACGCATGATCGCGCGCAGCTGGCGGGCCACGGCGACCAGGGACGGCGCCCGCCGCTACGAGGAGCACTTCCGGGACGCCGTCCTGCCCGACCTGCGCACCGTGCCGGGCTTCCGCACCGCCTACCTGATGCGGCGCGACGCCGAAGCCGACGACGCCACAGCTGACGACGCCACAGCTGACGACGCCACAGCTGACGACGGCGCCGCCGCTGACGCCGACGGCACGGTGCAGCTCCACGTCCTGACGTTCTGGGACTCGATGGCGTCCGTCACCGGCTTCGCCGGCGAGACCCCTGGCGCCGCCGTCGTGCATCCCGACGCCCGGGCGGTGCTGCTGACCTTCGACCGGACGGTCGACCACTACGAGGCGCAGCAGCACCAGGGGTGACCGCCGTGCCCTCCACGTCCCGGTGCCGCCGCTAGGGTGGAGATCATGTCTGGACCGGCGCCACGGACGGCGGCGCAGCGCAAGGCCGACACCCTGTTCCTGCTCGCCGCCCCCGCCCTCGACGGCTGGGTGGCGTCCGCCGACGTCGTCGCGGGCGAGGTGCGCGCCCATCTCGTCCCGCTCTCGCTGGCCTGGGTCGACGCGACGCTCGTCATCGCCGTCGACCCGGACAGCCGCACGGCCCGGAACCTGCAGGCGCACCGCAGGGTCCGGCTGGGGGTGGGCCCGACCCGCGACGTCGTGATGATCGACGCCGTGCTGGACGGCGACGTCCCCGTCGCCGAGGCGGCGGTGCCCCTCGCCGACGCCTACGCGGCCCAGGCGGACTGGGACCCGCGCACGGCGCCCGGCTACGCCTACTTCGTGCTGCGCCCCGAACGGATCCAGGCCTGGCGGGAGAGCAACGAGCTGAGCGGCCGAACGATCATGCAGGACGGCAGGTGGGTGGTGTGACTCCGGCCCTGACGGCTCGGGCCGTGGCCGGCGGGTCGCGCGGAGGCTGACGCGGCGGGCGGCGCCCGCAACAGGTCGGCGACGCCCGGCCGTGCCGGGAAGCACGTCCGCGGGAGGGGCGGCTTCCGTCCGGACCGGCGGCCGGGGGAGGATCGGCCCGTGACCTTCGACCACCAGTTGCCGCGCGCGT
>Ga0302323_100001437_pt1 | contig 19306 bp, 19 predicted proteins | sample Fen_T0_3_FD_201950 | JGI IMG/M metagenome (GOLD analysis project Ga0302323, IMG submission 201950) | Peat permafrost microbial communities from Stordalen Mire near Abisko, Sweden - Fen_T0_3 | ecosystem: Environmental > Terrestrial > Soil > Wetlands > Permafrost | place: Sweden: Abisko... | reverse complement strand
CTTGTGGACCTGGCGCATCACGACGTTCAGCCGCTGCGCCCACTCATTGTAGAACGCCACGTACTGCGTGTAGCCGTAGCCGTTGGGACACGCGTGCAGGTACTCCTCGTGGAGCAGCCGCAGCGTGACGCCGTGGCGGCGCAGCTCGAGGTGGATCTGCGCCGGGTCTGGCTTGAACTTCGGAGTCGACGGCGTGGATGACGCCGTCGACGGCGTGGGCGCTCGGTACAGCTTGCGGTCGAGCTCGTCGTCGCTGAGCGCGTCGACCGCCTCCCAGCTCTCGAGACCCGCCGCGCCGGCCCGCTTCGCCACGTCGCTCGGCGTGCCGGCGCCGATCGCCAAGGCGCGCGCGATCTCGCGGTGGGTGCGCCCCTGCTGCCATTTCAGTCGAAGAATCTCTCGGGTCTTGCGCATGGACAGTCGCTCCGTTGGCATCGCGCTCCTTCAGGAGCGCTTGGAGGCACCGTCCTCGCCGCATCGCCCAGCCGGCGCTCACCTGAGCGTCAAGCCTGGAGGGACCCTCTGATCAGCTCAGGGGGATCGCCCCGATTGGCCGGACCATCGATCGCGATGAACCGGTTTCGGTGATCGCCATCGATCGTTTTCGGTGATCGCGATGGACCGTTTTCGGTGATCGCGATCGAGTGAATTTCGCAGGTCACGCTCACGGGTCACGGCGATCGCAGAGCTCGAGAATGACGAGCGCTCGATCCTCGGGCGCGACAGGTACGCGTCCGCCGCGAGAGCAGCGCCGGAGACCGGCCGGGTGCACCGCCCCCGCCCCGCGTGCGAACACATGCTGGTTCTGCAGGAGCGAGGAACAGCTGCAGCGCACTGATTCCATCGCATACTTGACAGGGCATCGAGGGCATCGAGCAATCGCTACGTGATCCGGCACTTCCGATGGCGAGGGGTATGCATCATCCAGCAAGTCGTGCGGCGTGCCGGGGTCGCGGATCGTCGGAGCCTGGCACTGCGATCCAGGTTCCGGGTCACCGCGGGGAGATCAGCTCGTGATGAAGCATCCCGCGACCAACACACCGGACGACCGCGCCGTGGAGGTGTCCGGATCCAGGTCGGGCTCCGACTCGAAGCTTGCGACGCAAGCGCCAGTCGCTCGTGCCGCGCCGCCACGTCCACAGCACGTGCCAGCTGCCGGGCTCAGTTCCCGAAGAGCAGCACGCGTCGACCGCGATCAACTTGGCGGTCTCACGCCAACGAGCGAGGTTGTCGGCCTGACGCGCGCGGGTGCCGCGGCGCTGCTACGCGTTTCGTCATCGACCATCCGTCGACTCGAGGAGCGAGGCGAGCTTCACCCACGCGTCGTCGATGGTGTCCACTTCTTCGACCCGGAGGAGATCCATCGAGCGCGCGCGGCCCGGGCATCTGACGCCCCTCCCGACGGCGACGCCGCGGCGCTCGCCTTCGAGCTGCTCGACGAGGGCGTGGGCCTGCGCGACATCGTGAAGCGTTGTCGTGTGACGCCCGAGCGCGCCCGTGTGCTCGCGACCGAGTGGAAGAAGATGGGCAGCGGCGAGCTGGTGATCAGCGCCGAGGTGCGTGCCGAGATCTCGCGTACGCTCGGCGGCGTGCACCTCCCGTCGGCCAGCGCGATCCTTCGCGCAGTGCGCGATGTCGTCCAGGAACGCGATGGGCTGGAGCGCGAGTTCGCCGACATGCAAGAGGAGCGAAACGCTGCCGAGGATCTGCTCGCCCCCGAGCAGCTCCGCGAGCTCTATGCCGCACGCGAGCATGCACGCGCGGCATCGGCCGACCCGCCGTGAGCTGACCTCCGATACTGGATGATTGGGCGCGATCGACCGCGCGCGCCTCCGCCTGTCCGGCCGCTTCGACGGCATCGATCTCACCGCGCAACGGAGAAAGGCCCCCCGACGACGACGGGCGCGATATCCGCGAGTAGTCTTCGACGGACCATCGGAGCAGTCATCGCGCACGCTGACGCCCCGTTTGCCGGGATGCGCCGTCAGCACGGCGGTGACTGGCCGGCTCGGCCGACGCAGCGCCCGTCACCTCCGGTGCGAGCCGCGCGTAGAGCTCGTGGAGCTTCCGGCGCAGCAGCGCCTTTGGAGGCAGCATCGTCTGATACTCGGCGACCAAGGTTGGCGAGGTCGTGCGAGCCAGCGCGTACTCGACGACCTCGTCATCCTTGGTGGCGCACAGCAAGACCCCGATCGACGGACGCTCGTGGGGCTTCTTCACGTCGCGGTCGAGTGCCTCGACGTAAAAGCTCAGCTTCCCGAGGTATTCGGGCTCGAACTTGCGGACCTTGAGCTCGAACGCGACGAGGCACGACAGGCCTCGGTGGAAGAACACGAGATCGATCGCGAAGTCCTGGTTCCCGACCTGGATCGGGTACTCGGACCCGACGAAGCAGAAGTCGCGTCCGAGCTCGGTAATGAAGCCCGAGGTTGCGCAGCAGCGCGCCGTGGAGATCTGCCTCGGAGTGGCCTTCTCGCAGCTCGAGGAACTCGAGGCTGTAGGCGTTCTTGAACTCATCGATGGCCGTCGGGTGCGCTTGTGTCACCGCTGGTGACACTCTCTTCGCCGGTGCGTCGCTGCGAAGTGCAGCTCCCGTGACGATCTGGCGCTCGAGCTCTCGCTTGGTCCACCGCTCCTTGATGGCTGCGACCATGTAGAACTCGCGCTCTGCGGGATGCTTCATCTGGCTCAGAAGGATCAGATGGTGAGTCCACGGCAATTGTGTCACCAGCGGTGACACTTTCTTGTTGCCCTGGTACGTGTCGTAGAACTGCCGCATCCGGAACAGATTTCGGCGCGTGTAGCCGCGCACGCCCGGGTACTGACGAGCGATTGTCGCCGCCAGCTCGTCGACCACGCCGTCCCCCCACTCGGCCGATGCGATCTTCTTGCTGATGTACTTGCCGAGCTCCCAGTAGAGGTCGACGAGCTCGGTGTTGATCGCCTGATACGCACGGCGTCGCGCGGCCTCGATCAGCGCGAGGACCTCGTCGAATCGCTGCACAGGGATGAGCGTCGTCGCCCGTCGCGATGGGGCCATGGCCCCCTCCTTCGTCGCCTTCGTCGGAGTCTTGCGTGATTTCGTCACAGCCTCATACCTCTTCGCGAATGATGGCGGTCGGATCGTTAGCAGGGTGGAGGGCAGCCTCCACGCGTCGAAGACGGCGGTGACGCTGTACGCGAACGCGCCCCGTGAGGCAGTGGCCGATCTGCTCGTGTCGCCGGTGCGGACAGCGAGCTCGCCCGAACGATCCGCACGCCGTGATCGTGTCCGGTAACGCGCGCCGTGTGACGTCGTCCTCGTCGATCGGCGCGATGTCGATGATCACGACCGACCGTTCAGGGACCGGGTGCAGATCGTTGGCCAGCTCAGCCACACCACCGGCTCGGACGGTGCATCCGCGGGTGCTTCGCTCATGGTGTGCCAGCCTGCGCACGCTCACGCCGAGCGGCAAGTTCTCCGCGATGGATTCGGCGCGTTGGCGGCCTCCTCGACGCCAATGTGGAGGACGTCGCTGCCCCGTGCCGCGGGATGCCAGCGACGAGGATCATGCACATCGCAGCGAACCCGCTTGCATCGTCCGATCCAGAGCAGCGCCGCAAGCGCGATCCCGGGATCTGATCCGGTCCCGAGATATGTTATCGAGGCCGCCGTTCGGCCAGAGCGTCCGCTCGACGGCGCTTGCGAAGCTCCCTGTCACACACCCAAGGCCGACACTGACCTGCGGCACCCGGTCCACGATGATACCGCCTCGCTCACCGCAGAGCCGCGCTCGGCGCCCGGCCCACGGCGATGGCACGGCTACTGGATCTGCCAGTCGACAACGCCATACCCTGCCACCAGATCCACCTCCCCCAAAAGGACAGCGCGTGACGAGGCTGCCACGCCCTCTGCCACGCCCCTGCCGTCAAGCGCTGTTTCGGCAGGTCGATGCGTGCCTTTCGTGAGGAACATTGCCAGGCATTGCCAGGTTACGGCGATCTGTGAGGTTGTCAGCCTGACACGCGCCGAAACGAGAGCCGGCTGTGCTCGTTCGGGCGCTCCGGTGCTCCTGCACCAGGGAACGGTACAACGCCAGCGCGCCCAAGGCCGGCATCCCGGCGTTCGCGTACAGCGTCAGGCCGACGATCGCGCGCCCGTCGGCGGCACGCAGCGGGTTGGCCGCCGCGAACGCCAGCAACTGGCCCGCGAGGCCGCTCGCCAGGTCGGCGAGCGCAACCCATCCGAACAGTGGGAACTCGTCGCCCAGGCGGATCGCGACGCGCGGATCGGCGTTCGGCGCGGTGGTCGCAGGCGTGACCGCGAACAGCGTCTGGAGCAGCTTCGTCAGATAGTCGGCGAGCGTGCCGGCGCCGAGCACGACGAGCGCCGCGATGTCGGTGCCGTCGACGGGGCCCTCGAGCAGCGGCGTCAGCTGCTACTCGAACGCGCATCTTCCAGAACGCGCAGGATCCAATCGGTCGGGACGCGGCGATCTCGGGCTGCCGCTCAGTCGATCCCCTCGCGGAGTTTCGAACCCGGCGCGCTCGCCTCCGTGAGCAGAATACGTGAAGATGTCAAGCGTCCGTCCCGGCAGCCATCGTCGACGCCACCCGAAGCCATCCCCGTGATCGCGCCGATGTCGTCGACATGAGCGCACCGACACCATCGCGTCTCTCGTTGGTCCCCTATTTTCCTTGCCACGCCGCTGCCACGCCCGCTGATCGCCCCATGACGGAAATCGCCTGCTCGAACGCCGCCGCTATCGACTCCTCCGCCCCAGCCCACCGGAGCACCCGGTCGCAAAGCTCCACGCCGCACCGTCGTGAATCTCGTCGGACAGGACGGTGGGAGCCGACGACACCGCGGTCGCCGAGGCAGCGGCGGGAGCCCGGGATCCACACAGCCGGCCGCGAGTACGACCCGCAGGAAACCGCGCGCGGTCACCGCGCACAGCACACCGCTCTGGGAAAATCCGGAAAATCCGGAACACACGGATGCGAGGGTTGCGGTGGCCGGGACGCACCTGCTAGTGTGCGCAGCAACTAAAGGGCCGGGCCGCTCCGGGGCGGAGCGCGCGCGTCGGCTGCCTGTAGGGGAGTCATGTCAGGGAACACGGTGTTTCGAAGTGTTGTGATTGTCTGTATGATCGCGGCGGGGTGCGCGGAGCCCGGACGGGAAGCGGAGCGCGATGGCCAGGCGAGCGTCAGGGTCGACGTCGCCGCGGTGACCGGGTTCGACATCACCCGCGTCACGGTCGAGGCACTCGGCGTGACGCACGATCTGACGAAGAATCCCATCGACCTGTCGTTCGCCGGCGTCGTGGGCCTCCCGGCCGGGATGCAGCTTCTCACGGCGCGCGCGTTTTCCGGCGAGGAGCTCGTCGGCATCAGCGCGCCGACACCCGTGGAGATCCAGGTCGGCGGGGTATCGCAGGTCGCGATCGCCATCCTCGATACCTCGACCGGAGGCCAGCCGAGCTTCGGCCCGATTTTCGAGTCGCTCACCCACCCGATGTCGGTCGGCGCCGGCAGGCTCGCGACGTTCGCGGTGTCGGCGATCAGCCCCGCAAACGCGCCGGTGGCATACGCATGGTCGGCCCCGGGCTGCCCCGATTCGACGTTCTCGGATCCCACCTCGGCGATGACCACCTGGCAAAATCCGACCGCGCGCGCCTGCCTGATCGCCGTGACCGCGACCGCGAGCGGGATCACCACCGCGACCGACTTTTCGATCGAGGTCTTCGATGTGGGCTCGGAGGATGGCGCGGCGAGCGTGGTCGGGACATTTGTCCCGGCTCCGGCGATCCAGCTGTCGCTGCCCGCGCTGGGATGTGACGTGTCACCGTCGGCGGTCAACGCATCGTGTCCCACACCGGTGAGAGCGCCGCAGCGTGTTGAATTTCTCGCGCTAGCAGGCTCGCTCGCGGTGCTCTCATCGCTGACGGTCAGCGACGATTGCGGCGGACAGGTCGACCCGCTGAACCACGACCCCACCGCGTTCCATGGCGACTGGCTGCCGCCGCCCAGCGGTGGCTTCTGCATCCTGACCGCTCGCGCGGTCAACACGCTGGGCGGCGTCGGGCAGCTATCGGCAGCGATCCTGGTGCTGCCGGGCACAGCGATCACGGCGCCCCGGCGGTGACTGCGGCGAGCTGACTCGCGATCAGCGGCTACCGTACTCTCGAAGGAGCCGAGCAGAGAGTGAGAGTTGGTCACCGGGACCGTCCGGTCGTCGATGTCGAAGACTGTGCGGGGTCCCACACGACGCTCTGGACGCCACGCTTGTACTTCGCCGCAGACGAAGGCCCGCCGGACACGCTGATGGCCACCCTGGACCACGGTGTCGTGGTGGTCGATCCGCGGATCGGCGAGGCAGCTGCGGAGCGCAGGTTCGCTGGCCTGCGGTCCATCAAGGACTTCGAGCGCACCGCGGCCCGCGAGCTTCGAGCAGCACCTCGAGAGCAAGGGCGACTTGGGCACCACGCCCGAGCCAAGGACCGCGTCCTGCCTGGGTTCGCCGGTTGGAACATCTGTGCGGGTAGCTCGCCGCGCAATCACGGAACAGCGAGAACTGGCCGCAGCGTGCGGCGATCGATCCACCTCGCGAGTGACACCGGTGCCATCTCGAGGCGACCCGCCGCGTGGCTCAGGTTGCGCGACGCGCGCAGCGCCACGATACGCAACGTGACCTTCTCGATCTCGGCGACGTCGCGGCGTGCTGGCGCACCCAGGTGTGATCGTCATCGGTGAAGCTTGCGGGCGGAGCACCGAGTTCGGCCACGGCATCCGCCGCGTACTCGGAGATGACCCGGTCGAGCTCGGCAGCGCGCCCGGCGAGCCGCGGCAGATGGAGCGATGCAGGCCGGACCAGAAACGGGTGCGCCGCGTCACGCTCTCCCGCACACACGACGAGCTGCACATCGTCGGTGCTGCGGAGTTGCGCCACGAGCGCTGCGAAGTCGCGCGGCAGCCGGCGCGTGCGGATGCACAGCCAGCCTCCGGCGGCAGCGGTGAGCGCGATGAGCCCGCTGGCGAAATTCGCCGGTGAGCGCGGCGACGCCGGCGTGTCGCCGCGACGCGGATCGCACACGACGATCGGACGCCCGACGCCGAGGTTGCGGCGATGCAGTGCTCGGGCGATCGGCACCAAGTCGCCGGCACCGCACAGCACCAGCTCGGTCCGGTGCTCGGCCGCGAGTTCGAGCGTGCGCACCGCGAGCTCCACCGAGCGCCGGTTGTCCCACCCGAGCAGCCGGGCAACGAATCCGCGCAACTCGTCGCTGGCCGGCATGGTCACCCTCCGCTCCGGCGGTTGTCGAGTTCGTCACCGACGCAGATCGCCGCGCGCACCGCGAGCTTGGTGGACTCGATCAGGTGTGCCACGTGGTTGCGGCGGCGACTGACCTCGTCCGCGTCGTCGTCGTCCCCGAGGTCGACGAGGGGCTGCTCGATCAGCTCCTCCACGTTGCAGATGTACGCGTCGGCCTTGCCGAGGTGGTCACGCAGCATGGCCAGCTTGTGATCGTGTTGGACGGCGGGGCCGGCAGGGCCGAGGCAGCGCGAGTTCACGACGCATCCCCCGCTGCGATCGGCAACGCGGGAACGTCGCCGGGTCCGCCGCGATCGTCGGGTCCGGACGCATCGCACGCGGCGAACGCGCGCGAGCCGCCGAGGATCTCGGTCAAAGCTTCAACCCGTGAACGACAGCGTCGAGATGGTCGCCGAGCGGGTCGACGAGCTCGGGCCCGGCGCAGTCATCGAGGTGACCGACGAGCTGGGCCGCGAGCGCCGCGTGGTGGAGGAGGTTCTCGAGGGTGGTTCGATCGAGGATTCGCTGCATGACCCGATTGTCGGACATTTCGATCCGATTGTCCGTCCTTTTTGTCGGGCTTTGTCCGGCATTCGGCTTGGCCCGAGCTTCTTCCGCCGGCTCAACTATCGGAAACTACGTGCATGACGAAGGGGCCCGAGAAGCGAGACCGGAAGCTCTCGATCCGGTTGTCGTCGAGCACCTTGGAGCGGCTCCGCAAGGTCGCGATGCTGGACAAGCGCGCGATGAGTGACTGGGCGCTGGTCGCAGTCGAGGACGCGATCGAACGTGCGGAGGTGAGGCACTCCCGCGCCAAGGGCAAGCCCAAGGCCGAGTGAGCCAGCGGGACCAACGTGGGCGCGGCGCCAGGCGGCGCGCGACCCGGGTCCCCCCAACCACCACTACCGCGCGGCCGGCCGAGTCGCGGCGCGATCGTCCCGCCCACCGTGCGCGCGAAGCGGAGCGAGGCCCCGAGGCCGCTCGGCCGGGCCGGCGAGCACGGCCGAATAAGCGGCGGCCTGACTCCAGGTAAGCGGACCCTGGTCGAGGGACTGAACTTCGGACCTCCGCAACGGAACGCCGCTTCGGCACCGCTGGTCCGCCGCTTGCGTCGAGCGAGCACTCCGTTGTCAGACCGGCCGACTACGCTGACCCTCGTGCTCCCGTTCGATCACCTGTTCCCGGAGCTCGCGATACGCGAGGTGCTGATGATCGAGGACGCATCCACGCGCCCATCGAGGATCCTCGTGTTTCGCGAGTTCTACTGCACAGACCCTCGGTGCGACTGCCGCCGGGTCGTTCTGCACGCCACCGTCGACGGTCGGCCGCGTGTCATCGCCAGCATCGGCTATGGCTTCGAGCCCCCGCTTCCGCCGTTCGAGGACGAGCCGCAGGCGCTTCTCGATCCGCTCAACCCGCAGAGCGAGATGTCGGAGACCGTGCTCGATCTGTTCACGACCCTCGTCGAGCGAGAGCCAGCGATCCGCGAGCGACTCATCAGCCACTATGTGCGCTGGAAGAATGTGGTGGATGACCCGCGATATCCCGATCATCGAAAGGTCCGGAGCGCCTACCACGACGATTCAACGTTCAGTCCAGTATACCCGCCTCGCGACGAAGGCTTTCCAGCCAACCAGCGCTGCTTCTGCCGGAGCGGCAAGAAGTACAAGAACTGTTGCGGACGAGCAGCAGCTGCGGCTGCCGGGTCCACTCGGCCACAAGGGTGATCTGCAGCGCGTCCACGTCGCCCACTACGCGTGCAGCCGTACGATCCACCGAGCCGCACGTCGGGGGATCGGCAGGGCGGTCGCTCGAGGTTTCCCGTGGAATCACGAAGCAGCTCGGTCGCCCCTCGGGCGTCGCGGCTCCCGTGGCGGTCGCCGAGCCGCGCGTTCCTCATGAGGAGATCCCGGTCTTGCGACCAGGATCCTCGCCCGGTAGGCTGTTCGGGTGCTTGACCTCTGGCCTTACAAGGTCGGCCTGAAGGAGCGGGTAGCGGCGATCGAGAAGGAGCTGCAGGCACCCGCGGCCAAGCTCGCGATCCGCGCCGCCATCGGCGCCGGCCGCCACACGATCGTGCGACGGCTCTCCGCGTCGATGGACCTCGCGGTGATCGAGTTCCCGTCATTCGACGATCTCGACGCGCCGCTGCACGGACTCGTCCAGCTCGCTGGCCACGCCGGGACTCTCGACACGGTGCTCGATGGCGCCGCGGGCGATCCGCTGCAGAAGACGGTGGCTGCGGCGCAAGCCCTGGCCGACGCGGGTCGCGCCGTGGTCGTGCTGCTGCCGGTGCCGCGCTCAGGCAACCCGCGCGAGGCCGACGCGGCGACGCGGCGTCGCATCGAGCAGATGCTGGCGGCGCTGGTGGGCGTGACGTCGCTGCGTCTCGCGGTGCTGGCGACCCCACAGACGAGGCTGCGTGACGGGTTCACCAGGACCATCGAGCTCGCGGCGCCGATGATCGGCGCGCCGCAGATCCACGCGAACGAGCTGCCGGGGGAGTTCGGCACGGCAGCCCGGGCGCTGGCGAGCTGGATGGCGCGCGTCAACTGGGCCAGCACGCCGCTCGAGGCACGCCTGCAGGTCGGGCTGATCGCGCTCGGTGAACGCCCCGAGGGAGTTGCGCTGCGGCTCGAGGCGCTCGCCCGAAGCTGGTCCAGCAGCTCGAACGCTGGCCCGCGCTCGCGGTGGCGGTGCACAGGCTCCTGCTCGCGCGTCGCGCCTTGCCGATCGCGGAGGTGTCGGCGGTGTCCGGGGTCGAGCCCCGCTGGCAGCCGCTCCTCACCGCATGTATCGGTACGGCGATGACGCGGTTCGTGTACCAGAGGTGACGAGGCAGGTCCTGCTCGACGCGCTCAAGGCCAGCACCACGGCGCTAGAGGACGCGCACACCGTGCTCGCGCAGCACCACGAGTCCCTCGATGGTGCGCGTAGCCTGCGAGGTCTCGGACAGGACCAGGCGATCAACTGGCTGGAGAAGGTCCACCACCTGGCCCTCGGCGGCACCACGTGTGCGTCCCGGTGGGCCGAGCAGGAGCCGGCTGGTCGCGAGCAGCTCTGGGAGCGGGCACGTCATCTCAGCCGCGAGCTGCGTCAATATCAGGGTGCCGCTCAGCTCTACCAGGTCTGCATCGCGAAGTTCGGAGAGGATGCGTACTCGAGCCACTATTGCGCCTACAACCTCGACCGCGCGCGCGGCGACCTGGAACAGATCCGTCGCGGATACGCGGTCGCCGCTGCCGGGGATCCCGAGAACCCCTGGTGGCAGCAGCGGTGGATCCGCTTCTTGATCGCGCATGGCACGCTCGCCGACGCGCGCGCCGCGTGGCAGCACGCGATCCGCTCGATCGATCCCGACGGCACGCGGCTGCGGAGCTCGCCCTGGCTTGCCCTGAACCTCCACTACTGGGTAGCTCGCCGGTGGCTTGCCGTCGGACGCCTCGACGATGCCCGCGAGGTGCTCTCGGAAGTGCCCGAGCGCTGGCTCGCCGAGGAGGCCGAGCTTCGCGAGCTCCTCCAGGTCCTCACCGCGCAGGAACAGGCACTGGCGCTTGGCGAGTCGGTGTACCCCGCGAGCACGCCGGTCGAAGCTCGCTGGAGCCACCCGCGCAGCCTCCGTTCGGTGCGGTCGGGTCGGCAGCTGATCGCATGGGCGCCCGGTCGAGTCGTCGAAGCGCTCCCGACCGCCGTGACCGTGGTCGTCGCACCGACGCCGGACGAGGCGCAGCAGCTGACCTTCGACGCGGAGACCTGGCGACACATGGCCGGCGAGCTGGCCGAGGACGCAGATGGATTCTTCGAGCTCGGCAGCTACGATGGAGGCGAGCAGGTCGTGCGACCGGTCCCCGACGACGGCGAAGGTGCTCGGCTGGATCTGGAGGAGGACGAGCTGATCGCCCGTGTGACCGCGTGGTCTCCCTGACGCTCGACGCGCTCGCTGCCCCGCTCGATCGCTCGCTACTGCACGTGTTCGTCGCCGGACCGGGATACGGCGAGGGGATCGCGGTAGCGCTGCCCCACACCGGGTGGATCGTCCTGGACGGTTGCCGCGTGTCCAATGGGCGCTTGCCGATCCTGGCGATCCTCGATCGCTGGCGGTCCTCGACCGAGCCCGTCGAAGCGCTGCTGCTGACGCATCCGCATGCCGATCACGCCTTCGGGATCCGGGAGACGATCGAGGTCACCGCCCCGCGACGGATCGGTGTAACCACGTCGCCCACGTCGCCGGCGCTGGTGTTCACCGCGGCCGAGTCGGAGCTCGCCGCAGCCAGCCCGGGCTCGCTGGACCAGCTGCGGCGTCGAACCGTAATCGACGCCATGCTGGCCATCCGACGGCGGTTTGACGCCGCGCCGGGGGATCTGATCGCCCTCGTGGACGGCGCGCAGGTGCCCCTGGCACATCCCGGGATCACGGCGTTCGTCCGAGCCCCCGATGCCGCGCTCGTACACGATCGACTGGCAGACAGTCGTCGAGGTGATCCCAACGAGCTGAGCGCGGTCGTGGAGCTCGTGTTCGGTGCGACCCGGATCGTGCTCGGCAGCGACCTCCCGACCGTGGACGTGCCTGGCGCTATCCTCGATGCGGGGTGGGACAGTGTGCTCCATCGACACCCTCACCTCGGCGTCCATCGCGGCCTCAAGGTTCCGCACCACGGCTCGCCAGCTGCGTTTCACGCTGGGTTGATGACGTCCGGGTCTGGTCGGAGCTGGTGGATCTCGCCGTTCAATCGCGGCAAGCGCTTGCCGCCGACCGACCCGGATGGTGTGCCGCGGCTGGTGGCGTTGAACGGAGAGGTCTCGTTGACGGCGACACCTCGTGCTCGCGGAGTGCAGCCCGTCCATGCCGATCCAGCTATCGTACAGCTTGCAGAGCTGCCGTCCCTGTTCGCCAGCGCGAGCCCATTGGCCGCAGGCGCGTTCTCGGTAACACCCGAAATCGGGTCAAGCCCAGGCGGAGCTGACCTCGCGGGGCATCCAGCCACCGCGCGGCGGTGCGGCGGTCGTCCGACTCGCGACGCGGCGCCGACCGCACTCGAGCCTCGCCGGCGTGCCGTCGCCATCGGGCGTCAGCGCCGCGCGGCGAGCGCGTGCACCGCCTCGGCGAGATCGCGGTCGTCGGGGCCAACCAGCCGGACCAGCCGTCCGGCTGGATCGATCAGCGCGATCGTCGGCATCCGGTGCACGCCGAACGCGCGGAACACCGCGCCACCGGGATCGAACGCCAGCGGGAAGCTCGTGTGGGTCGTCGCCTTGTACTCGGCGACGTCCTCGGCGGTGGTCCACACGTTGTGCGCGACGCCGAGCCACTCGACGTCGTGGCGGGCGACCAGCGGCGCCATCGCCTCGCGGACCCGCCGGCAGGTCTCGGCGATCCGCGGCTCGTTGTTCTTGATCCCGTCATAGGTCTCGCAGAACGCGTTGAACAGCATCACCGCGCGCGGCCGGCCATCGCGGCTCGCGCCGAGCGACACCACGGTGCCGTCGAGCGTCTTCACCTCGAGTCCCTGCACGAGCTCGCCGGGACGCACCACCGGGTGGATCTGCGGCGCCTGTCCGCCCACCGGACGGTCGGGCCGCGGCGCCGCCAGCGCGCGCGCGAGCGCCTGGTCGAGCCGCGCGCCGTCGAGGTGGCTGACGAACGCGATCTTGCCGTCGCGGCCGATCACCACGTGCTGCGGCGTGACCTGGAGGTCGAGCGCGGCGGACAGCCGGCCATCGTCGACGACGACCGGCATGCGGAGCCCGAACTGGTCGCGGAACGCGCGGACGGACGCCTCGTCGTCATCCAGCCCGGCGTTGACCGAGATCACGTGGATGCGATCGCCGAGCGTCTCATAGATGTGCTCGAACCCCGGCATCTGGGCGCGGCACGGGATGCACCAGGTGGCCCAGAACTTGAGATAGACCGGCTCGTCGCCGTAGAGCTTCGCGAGATCGATCGTCTTGCCATCGATCGTCTTCAGCTCGAGCGCCGGGCCGGACGTGCCGATCCGGTGCGCACCGGCGATGTCTGCGCGCCGGTCGCCCTCGTCTTCCGGGGCGGCGGGGGCGGGCGCGGCGGTGGCGGCGGTCTTGGGCGGTGGATCACTCGGGGGATGGCACGCACTGCACAGCAGCGCGAGCGCGGTCAGGTGCGAGCGGGTCGCGAAAAGGTTCACCATCGCCAGGTACGATGGACCATCCAGGATCCACGAGACAGCCCCAAGAATTACCGATCCGGATGTACCATTGACCGTGTCCAGCGGCCTGCGCATCCGCCTCAACCGGACGGCGGGATCGTCGCTGACCGAGCAGATCAGCGAGACGATCCGCGCCGCAGTCCTGGATGGCCGGCTCGAGCCGGGGGCCCGGCTGCCATCGTGGCGTGACCTGGCCGCCCAGCTGGGTGTGGCGCGCGGCACAGTGCGCGCGGCCTACGAGCGGCTGGCCGACGAGCTGCTGATCGTCGCGTCGGGCTCCGCGGGGACCCACGTCACGGGCGATCCGCCGCGCGAGGCGCCCGCGGCGATCGAGATCCCGCTGCACCTCCGCGATCGCGCCGCGCGGTACCCGGTCGCCGCGCTGCCGTTCCAGATGGGCGTGCCGGCCCACGACGGATTTCCGATCCAGCCGTGGACCCGCGCGCTGGTCCGGGCCGCGCGGGCGGGCCACGTCGCCCCGCCCTACTATCCGGATCCATGCGGCATCGTCGAGCTGCGCGCCCAGATCGCGGCCTACCTGGCGCTCGCCCGCGGCATCCGCTGCGCGCCCGAGCAGATCATCATCACGCGCGGCTATCGCGATGGGCTCAACCTCGCGATCCGCGCGCTCGCCGTCGAGGGCCGCCAGGCATGGATGGAGAATCCCGGATACCCCATCACGCGCTCCGGGCTGCAGCTCGCCGGGCTCGCGCCGATCGATGTCCCGGTCGACGAGCAGGGCCTGTGCGTGGCGCGCGGGATCGCGCTCGCGCCCGCCGCGGCGATCGCCGTCGTCACCGCGGGCCAGCAAGCCCCGCTCGGCGTCACGCTGTCGAGCGATCGCCGCCACGCGCTGGTCCGCTGGGCCAAGCGCTCGGGGGCGTGGATCATCGAGGACGATTACCTGAGCGAGCTCCAGCTCGACGGCCGGGCGGCGCCGGCGCTGATGGCGACCGAGCCGGCGTCGCGGGTGATCTACGCCGGGACGTTCAGCAAGACGATCGGCCCGGCGCTCGGGGTCGGGTTCGTCGTCGCGCCGCCCGAGCTCGCCGCGCGGTTCGTCGAGGTCGCCGAGCGGCTGGCGCCCGCGCCGGGCGCCGTGGTGCAGCTGGCGCTCGCCGAGTTTCTGCGCGACGGCCACTACCTGCGCCACCTGCGCCGGATGAAGCGGCTGTACGCCGCGCGCCGCGACGCGCTGGTGGCGCGGCTCGCCGGCATGCCGGGGGTCGCGGTGGCGGGGCTCGCGGTGATGCTGGCGCTGCCGCCGGGCAGCGATGACACGGCGATCGCGCGCCGGGCGCGCACCCAGGGCCTGGCACCGGGCGCCCTGTCGGTGTGGTATGCGAGCGAGACCGAGCGCAGACCGGCGCTGATGCTCGGCGTGACCAACCTGGTCGAGCCAGCGCTCCGGAGGATCTGCGATCGGCTCGTGCAGCTGGTCGCCGAGGCGCGGTAGCGGAGGCAGAACGAAGCCCGAGGACTCGGACCGCGAGGTCCGAGGAGTCGGACCCGCGAAGTGAGGCTGCCGCGGACGAAAACCCGCACTCTCCGGCCGACAATTGCCGGTGGCCCGGGCGGCGACGGCTCGGCGGCTCGCGTACTCTCGGGGCGAGCGAGGGACGCACGATGGCAGGGTTACGAGTGCTGGGAGCCTTGATCGTCGCGGTAGCCGGCTGCGCGAGCGCCGTCCCACCGGCCGGCACGGCACCGGCGACGCCGAGGGCGCGCTTGATCGCCGATCTCACCGAGGCGCTGCGGCGCGGCGCGCCCGACGAAGCGGCGGCGATCCTCGACCGCGCGCGCCAGCTGCCACAGGCGGCGCGGCCGAGCGAGTCGCTGGTCGCTTACTTCGATGCCACGGTGCACTCCTATCGCGGGGACTTCCGCGGTGCGGCCGAGGTGCTGCACGACTACACCGTGCGGGTGGGACCGACCGCACAGGACGCGTTCGCGTTTCACGATGCGATGATCGCGCTGCGCACCGCCGACGGCGATCTGCTCGGCGCGCTCGTCGAGTGCGAGGAGATGGTCGTCGCCGGCACGCGCGGCACGTGGAAGCCTCCCGGCGACGATCGCATGACGTGGGTGCGGCTCAAGGAGCACTGGCACCGCGCGTACCTGCTGCGCATGATCGCGCAGACGCGAGCCGGCGCCGAGCGCCAGGCGCTGATCGGGTACGCCGAGCGGGCGCGCCGGGACTACATCGCGGTGGCGGCGCCGCTCCATACGCTGGGCGACTCGATCGCCGTGCTCGACGCCTACTTCGCGTTCTGCGACGGCGCGCGGGACGCGATGCGCGCGGCAGCGCAGCGGGTCCACGCGGACGACGACGACATCGAGGATCTCTACCTGGTCCAGCTGGCGCTCGACGCCGGGGGCGCCCACGACGCGGCGGCGGCGGTGCGCCAGCGGATGGCGGCGCTCGACGAGGCCACCGCGCTCACCCCGGTGTTCCTGGCGTGGCTGCAGGCCGACGCGGCCACCGCGCCTCCGTTTCGATTCTCGCCCCGCCACCCGACCGCGGATCGCTAGGGCGCCCAGGGCGCGCTGACGACCCAGCTCACGTCGTCGGCGAACGACGCCGTCGCGTCGAACGTGTCGGCGCCGCCGTTAGTGGCGATGAACACGGTGTTGTTGAAGTGACGGATGAACCGGGTCGGGAAGTTGAACGACGCGAACGTCGTGCCCTGGCCGTTCATGCCGGGCCCATCGCGTCCCGGGTAGACTGCTGTGGCAGCGGGTCCTTGTGAACACGGACGTCGGCGAGGTTCGCGCCGGAGTGCGCGCCCACGGCGCCCGCGATGCCTGCTCGACCGTCTGGCCGGCGCCCTTGCCCACGACCCACGACCTGCGCCGAATCCCCCGCCGAGGCCGGCATGCGGTCGCCCCGAGGTCGCGACACAGCCGGGCTTCCTCGTGCACGGGGCCGGCGTTCTCCGTCTCACCTTGCACCTTTGCGTCGGGTGCGCTGGCGGTGGCGCGCTGTGCGGACTCACGCTCGGGTCGGCGTGACTTCTCGAAAGCGCTCATCCGCTGCCCTACCCCTGTCGGGGTGCGGCAATTGTACGCCCGGAGACCCCGAAGTTCCGAAGGATCGGGGGGCTTCGGTTCGCCCGGGCATCCAGCTCGCGATAGCTCAGGCGCTGCGCTTCGACTTCGATCGCCACGGCATCCGGCGTGCGGGCCGCCTGGCGCGCGAACCATTCGTGGATGCACTCGGCCTAGAGCTTCGAGGCCCACGCTCCCGGCCCCCTCGCTGACACGGCGCCGCAGACCCTCGGGGATCCATCTGCTCCATCCGGAACGGACCCAGACGGACGGGTTACACCCGCGTGGGAGCCAGACGGATCGCACCCTCACCAGCCGGCGACCGGCAGGATCCATTCGGACCATCGCAGAGCGATCCACACGGACGGGTTGCACCCGCACGGGGATCCGGCCGGCTCCATCCAATCGGGGGGTGGGTCAAGATCTTCGGTGCCGTCGGGATCAAGGCGCCGCCGCTCGCACAGCCGGTGTCGGCGACGAGCGCTGCGACCGCCGCCGTGTAGTGCCAAAGACTGGCGTAGGCCCGCCAACCCATCGTGATCACGGCGGATTTGCGAGTGAACTGTCAAGCTTGGGTCTGACCGATAGTCGCCGGGTCTGCGGTCACGCCTCGTCGATCGCAAAGAACCCATTGGGATAGCTCGGCGCCGGTGGCTCTCTGGGCAACACGATGCTCAGCATCCGGTCGGCCTCTTCGAAGATCCAGCCGCGCCGCCGCTGGACCGCCAGCTCGGCCTCCATCTCCGGGCCGAGCTCCCGGATGTCCCCGATGCGCTTCGGCAGCGCGAGGAACTCGAGCAGCCGCATCGCGTTGTCCCCGAGTGGGTGCTCCTCGACCGTGCCCGAGCGCGAGTCGACCACCACCCGTCCGCCCGGCTGTGCGCGAACGAACAGCCTCGCCGGTGCCTGGCCGTCGGAGCCCTTCCACCGCGCTTGCCAGTCACGCACCTTGTTCGCGACCTTGGTGTACCAGAGGCACAGACCCGCGAAGTGGGGCGCGCTTCCGTTGGTGTTGACGTGGTGATACGCAAAGTTCGACAGCTGCGTGTTCGTGAACGGATAGATCTGACCGTAGAAGTCGAACGGGATCAGCTTGAGCTCCCACCGCTCCGGCGTCTTGAAGTAGGGGCCCGGCAAACGCGACGATGTGCAACACGCCGCCCTTGGCAGCGATGCCCTGCAGCTCGTCATCGCCGAGGTTACGGGGCGCGTCGACGCAGCCCTTCACCGCGGAGTGCGATGCGATGACCGGCGCTTGGCTGCGCGCGAGGGTCTGAAACACCCCTGCGGGCGTGAGCTGCGAGACGTCGATCACCACGCCGAGGCGGTTGAGCTCGCCGACGGCTCGCTCGCCGAGCGGCGTGAGCCCCCCCTGCGCGGACGGGTCATCGCCAAATCCCACGCTGGGTCGCGAGGAGTACGCGAACGGGTTATTGCCGATGTGCGCGAAGCCGAACACGCGCACACCGCTGCGGTGGAGCGCCGAGAGGTCGCTGAGATCGTCGCGCAGCCAGAACGCGTTGAGGAAGCTCAGCAGGATGGCGTGCTTGCCGGCTCCCGCGATGCGCACCAGATCATCGCTGGTCCGCGCGAGCTCGAGACGATCCGGGTGCGCGGCGACGAACGCGTTGATCGCGGCCAGCTTGCCCTCGACCTCCGCGCGCGCCGCTGCGATGTTCTCGGCGCTGCGCTTGTGCGACTCCGCAAACAGCGCCAGGGTGGCGACGTCGAGGTCGCCCCGCTCGAGCTTCGGCAGATCGATCTGGTCGACGGTCTCGCGGCCAGCGTCGTTTCCTGGGCCATTGAAGTCAGGCCGGACATCGATGTGGGTATCGATCGTGAGGGCCGCATGGTGGATCTGGAGCGCAGGATCGGCTGCCGTGGCCGGGCTGGCTCGCGTTGCCGGTCCACACGCCGCCACGAGGATGACCGCGGGGCCACAGCGCGCGATCGTGCGTTCGAGGGCGGATCGGAGACGGCTGGGCATGCGGTACCTGACGTGGAGCGGCTGCCTGGTCACGAATGGCGCTGGGATTCGCGTGCCGGCGACGCTGCGCGACGCGCCGGGGTCTGCGCTGGAAAGAACCGGTTCTCGGGCCGAGGCAAGCCGAGGTTCTCGCGCAAGGTGGCGCCCTCGTACTCTGTGCGGAAGATGCCGCGGCGCTGCAGCTCCGGCACGACCTGATCGACAAAGTCATCGAGCCCTGCCGGCAGGAACGGGAACATCACGTTGAAGCCGTCGGACGCTTCCTCGACCAGCCACTGCTCCATCTGATCGGCGATGTGCTTCGGCGTGCCCACGAACGAGAGGCCGGCAAAGCCACCGAGGCGCGCTGCGAGCTGCCGCACGGTGATGTGGTCGCGGTTCGCCAGATCGACGACGCGCTGGCGAGCGCTCTGGCTGGCGTTGGTCTCGGGGATCTCGGGTAACGGCCCGTCGGGATCGAACCGCGACGCGTCGTGACCCAGCGCGATCGAGAGCGAGGCGATCCCGCTTTCGTAGTGAACACGGCTATCGAGCAGCGCGAGCTTGTCACGGGCGCTCTCGTCGCTGTCGCCGACCACGACGAACGCGCCGGGGAGGATCTTGAGATGGTCGCGATCGCGGCCGAGCCGGTCGAGCCGGCCCTTGACGTCGGCGTAGAACGCCTTGGCCGACGCGAGGTCGCCGCCGGCGGCAAACACCAGCTCCGCGGTCTCCGCGGCGAGCTGCTTGCCGGGCTCGGACGCGCCGGCCTGCACGATCACCGGCCAGCCCTGCACCGGCCGGGCGATGTTGAGCGGA
>Ga0302323_100001435_pt1 | contig 19312 bp, 17 predicted proteins | sample Fen_T0_3_FD_201950 | JGI IMG/M metagenome (GOLD analysis project Ga0302323, IMG submission 201950) | Peat permafrost microbial communities from Stordalen Mire near Abisko, Sweden - Fen_T0_3 | ecosystem: Environmental > Terrestrial > Soil > Wetlands > Permafrost | place: Sweden: Abisko... | reverse complement strand
GCATGCCCGAGACCTACCAGATTACCTCTGCGCTCAAATACGTTCACAAAATGAAAGGCACGGTGTTGCTCACGGACGGACGCTTTTCCGGTGTATCCACCGGCCCTTGCGTTGGCCACATCAGCCCCGAAGCGTTGGCGGGCGGGCCGCTCGGGAAATTGCGTGACGGCGACCGGCTTCGTGTGCGCATCGACACTCGTGCGCTGGACGGCTCGATCGACTATGTCGTAGCGGAAGGGCGGGACGCTGTGGCCGAACTCGCGGCGCGACCACCCAACGCAAAACTCGCGGCCGATCCGGCCATTCCCGCCGACACGGAACTGTGGGCCGCACTCCAGAGCGTTAGCGGTGGCAGCTGGGGCGGCTGCGTGTACGACATTCCTCGCATCAAACAACTTCTCACCCCCAAGCCATGATTCACGTTTATTCTGTCGCCGACTATCTGCTGGCCGTCCGCCACGGCCAAACGTTCAAACTCGAACTGACGATCGACGCGCTTTTTACCGCGGAAGATCCGTCAGCGTTCCTGACGGCTGCCCTTGCGCGTGCCACCCCCGCTGCCATGGTGACTGACTTACGTGCGCCGATCCAGTCGCAAGAGGTATGGGCCGCTGGCGTGACGTATTTTCGGAGCATGACCGCGCGGCGCGACGAATCACGCGAGGCCGGAGGCGATTCGTTTTACGACCGCGTTTACAGCGCGGAACGGCCCGAGCTCTTCTTCAAGGCAACGCCTCACCGCGTTTCCGGACCGGGTCAGTCGGTCAGAATACGGCGCGACTCGAAGTGGAATGTGCCCGAGCCTGAGCTGACGCTGGCGTTCAATGCGCAGGGACGCCTCTTTGGCTATACCATCGGAAACGACATGAGCTCGCGCGATATCGAAGGCGAAAACCCGCTCTATTTGCCCCAGGCGAAAGTCTATTTCGGTTCTGCGGCCCTCGGTCCGGCGCTGCTCATCATGGACGAACCGTTACCAACCACCACAGAAATTGCCGTGTCGATCCGACGCGCTGGTGCAGAGGTTTTTGCCGGCGCGACAAGCATCAGTCAGATCAAACGTAGTTTCTCCTCTCTCGGAGAATATTTGTTCAGAGAAAACGCGTTCCCTTACGGCTGCTATCTGATGACCGGCACCGGCGTCGTGCCACCGAACGATTTTACGCTCCAAAGTGGAGATGAAATTGCCATCACAATCCTGCCCATCGGCACGCTCACAAATACCGTCGCTTAACGTCATGCCACTTCACGGAAAAAATCTCATCGGCGGATTAACCTTCGCCGATACCACTGAGCCTTTTCAAGCCGTAGATCCGGCGACCGATACACCGCTGGAGCCGCGTTTCTTTCCTGCGTCGACGCAGCAGACCGATGCCGCGGCGCGCGCCGCAGAGAATGCGTTTGCCAGCTACCGTCGTTTACCCGCCACAAAACGTGCTGAGTTTCTGGATACCGTTGCTGCAGAGATCGAGGCGTTGGGAGACGAGTTGTTGCAACGAGCGCAAGCTGAGACCGCGCTTCCCACTGCACGCTTGCAGGGCGAGCGTGGGCGTACCTGCGGCCAGTTGCGGCTCTTCGCCGAACTGGTTCGGAACGACGCGTGGGCGGACGTGCGCATCGAGCCAGCGCTTCCCGCGCGCCAGCCGCTGCCACGGCCCGACCTTCGCCGGGCGCTTATCCCTTTGGGACCAATTGTTGTTTTTGGTTCGAGCAATTTTCCGCTGGCCTTCTCGGTCGCAGGTGGCGACACGGCTTCAGCGCTGGCCGCGGGGTGTACGGTCGTCGTCAAGGCGCATCCCGCACACCCTGGTACATCGGAGCTGGTCGCAGGTGCCATCGTTGCCGCACTCAAGAAGTGCGGACTGCCGGCCGGTGTTTTCTCGCTGCTGCACGGCGGCTCCTCGGTCGGTGAAGCGTTGGTTAAGCACCTGGCGATCGCAGCCGTCGGATTCACCGGTTCGTACCAGGCGGGGCGAGCATTGATGGCTGCCGCGTCGACCCGCCCACACCCGATTCCAATTTTTGCCGAAATGGGCAGCGTCAACCCGGTTTTCCTGCTGCCTGAAGCCCTGCGGACCAAGAGTGCGGAGATCGCGCAAGGCCTGTTGACCTCAATCACGGTGGGCGTGGGCCAGTTCTGCACCAAGCCAGGATTGGTGTTTTTACAGCGTGGGCCTGAAGCCGATGGATTTGGCGAAAGGTTCGGTGCTCTCATTAAGGCTGCGCCGTGTGGAACCCTGCTAACGCGTGGGATCTTGCGGGCGTTTGAGCAACACCGCGCAAACGTGCTCGCTGTCCCTGGCGTCAAGGCGGGCGGTAGCGCGGAAGCTCTACCTATTTCACAAAAAACGGAGGCGCAGCCGAGATTTGCGGTCACCGACGCGCAGACTTTCCTGAAACATCCAGAGATGGCGGCCGAGGTTTTTGGCCCATTCACAGTGATCGTTGTCGCTGAAAATTGCGGACAGATCCTCGACTGCGCTCGCGCTCTCGAAGGTCAGTTAACGGCTACGATCCATATGGCTAACGCCGACCGAGAAGAGGCCGAACCGCTGGTAGATATTCTTTCGCAAAAAGCGGGGCGACTGGTCTTCAACGGCTTTCCCACCGGCGTGGAGGTTTCTGCAACGATGAATCACGGCGGCCCCTGGCCGTCGTCGAGCGACGTGCGGTTTACCTCGGTGGGCACCGCCGCGATTCTCCGCTTCGTGCGGCCGATTTGTTACCAGAATTGCCCCCAAGATCTTCTGCCTGGTCTGCTCCGCGACAAGTTGGACCGGATTTAGCGCGGCCGCCAGAAGGACTCGAAATCGATGCTGTTAGCCGAGGCGGCCAAATATGGTGCACAGTAACGATTGCTGCTGGTTTGAGTACTGGCTCCAAATGATACTGAGTATGCCTAAGAGCCGTTCAAATAAAACTGTAGCCGAAATTACAGTATGCAAAACCGGATTGATCTTGTAGGTGGCGCGCTCGCCGCGCCACGTTTCGAGACAAGCTCGCAACCTACGCGGAGTGAATCAGTCGGCGCCAAGCACAGACTTGTTGCGCTCCTGATACAGGAATCAATGGCCATGGTATTTTTTGAAATGCCTTAGACCAGTTTCACCACCATCTTGCCGATGTTTTTCCCAGCGAACAGACCGATGAAGGCATCTACCGCATGATCGATTCCTGTCACCACGGTCTCTCTATTCTTCAACTTGCCGGCGCGGAAATAGCCGCCCACCTCCTTTTCAAAATCGCTCTGCCGTGGCAGCCAGTCGCTCACGATCAGACCTTTCATCGTCAGGCGTTTGGTCGTTATATTGAAAAGATTGGACGGCCCGGGCGCGGCCTTCTTTGCATTGTAACCAGAAATCCCGCCGCAGGCGATAATGCGACCGTGTATCCGTAAAGCGGATAACGCAGCTTCGAGCGTTTCGCCGCCCACGTTGTCGAAATAAACGTCGATGCCCTCCGGTGCCACCGCGTTCAATTGTTCGAGAACCGGACCGGCTTTGTAGTTGAAAGCCGCGTCAAACCCACATTCTTCGCGCAGAAACTTTACCTTATCATCTGAACCGGCCGACCCAATTACTCGGCAACCACGCAATCTTGCCAGTTGACCGGCGACGGTCCCGACAGCGCCGGCGGCTCCTGAAATATAAATGGCGTCGCCAGCTTTCACCTCTGCCAAGTTTAGTCCCGCCCAGGCGGTCATACCGGTCATCCCGAGAGCACCGAGGTAAACCGAGAGTGGCTGTGCCTCGCGGCTCACCGGATGCAGATCATCCGGAGAAGCAATGAAGTATTCCCGCCAGCCAAATCTAGACGTGACGATATCGCCTGGTTTGAACTTTTTGGCGAGGGATTCGACGACCTCGCCAACTGCGCCGCCTTCGAGGGCTTTGCGCAAGTCGAAGGGTGTTACATAGGACTTACCCTCGTTCATCCGGCCGCGCATGTAAGGATCCACCGACATGAAAAGGTTGCGAACGAGTACCTGCTGATCTTGCGGCGGTGCGAGTTCGACTTGGGCCAGCGTGAAGTTGGCTGCGGTTGGAATTCCCTGGGGACGGGAGGCCAATTGAATTTCGCGACTCGAAGTTTTCATAATCAATGTTTTTTAGCATCCCAAAAGCTCGTCGCCTCGGCTTCCATTTTTTCAAGGCGGGTGTAGTAATCAGGAAATTCGGTCAAGTGCGCTAGAGCGATTTTGCCGGTGAGCAAAGGGTTGTTGCTTGTCACATTGGTCGCCTGGCTGACGGAGCCATGCTCCAATTCAACGTCCATGCCAGCGCGGAATTGTTCCTGATCGAAATTATCCCAGCGAATGCCCAACTGATCGCCGATCATTTTGGCCGCATCTAATGTAAATGTCTTTTTGCTCATAGTACTAAGCAATATCCTGAAACGCGGGCAGGAACTATGGGGTGGTCACTCCATAGAATCATTCTGCCTCATGGTCACCTGCGTAGAGTGGCGCCTTATCCATCAGGGCATCAGACAGACTTGAGGCTGCGTAAACATTGATTTCTGCTGTGCTGTAAGCGGATGCTCTTATAAATGTGAACGTGAGGAGGAGAGGGCGGAAGAAGTTCATGATCAGTTGAGCCCTTTATGATTTGGAGCGGGTTTAAAGATGGGGTGCCCTTCGCGGATACCTGGATTTGGATGGGACTGTCGTTTTCCAATTACATTGCTGCGTGAGTACGCGACGCGCCGCGATTGGTGTCTTCCGCTGCATTTGAGCAGAGGACCAAGGGTCGACCGTGAAAAGGTGATCGGTGTAAGCTGAACTAACAGAGCTAAGAAGCATGGCTTGAAAGCAGGCGTGGACGAATTGAGTAGACCTGTGGTGCCCGAGACGGCATGTCCACTGCTATTGATGTAGGGTAAATGAAAAGCGACATATTTGGCCGGCCTAGAAAACTCAAAAATGCGATGATTCGTAGAGCTTTTGCTCTCGGCCTGAGCATCACTGCAACTTTCCTGAGTGCACAGGAGGTTGCGTTGGTCCAAAGAACCGATGATCCCGTTTTCAAGCTCGGTACATTTAGGATCTACGGCGAGAAACCGCAGCCGGCCGACAAGGTCGCTTCGAGCATTGATGCGGAATCGATCGAACTTCTGGAGAAGCAGAATCTCTCAGAAGCATTGACCGCGCTGCCCGGTGTTACGTTGACCCGCTTTGCAGGGCGCAATGATGCGAGCGTTTACGTGCGCGGATTCAGCCGGAACCAGGTGCCGCTCTTCATCGATGGCGTGCCCGTGTACGTTCCCTACGACGGCACGATCGATATGGCGCGCTTCACGACTTACGACATCGCTGAGATCAGCGTATCGAAGGGATATAGCTCGGTCCTCTATGGCGCCAACACGATGGGCGGAGCGATCAATCTGATTTCGCGCCAGCCGACGACATCGTTGGAGGGACAGATCAGCGCCGGTGTTTTCACGGGCAATGGTCGCGAGGTGAGTCTCAATCTTGGTTCCCGTCAGAAATTCGGCTATTTCCAGCTGGGCGGCTCCTTCGTCGAACAGGATCACTATGAACTTTCGGACAACTTCACGCCCGTAACGGCGGAGAATGGCGGGGCGCGCGGTAACTCTGATCGGAGGGATTGGAAAGTCAGCGCCAAGGCGGCTTACACGCCGAATGCGACCGACGAGTATGCCGTCGGCTTTATCCACCAGGAGGGCAAGAAGGGTAACCCGACCTCGACGATTTCCACTCCGTCGTATTGGCGGTGGCCGATGTGGAACAAGGAGACCGTGTATTTAGTTTCCAATACACGCCTCGGACCGGACAGCTACGTCAAGCCGCGCATCTATTTTGATAAGTACGACAACTCGCTCTCGATTTTCGACGATGCCTCGTACACGACGCAGAATAGTTTCAACGCGGCCAAAAACTCCGGTTCTGGAACGAGCATTTATAACGATTTTAGCTGGGGCGGTTCGCTCGAAGCAGGGACCGACTTGATTGCGCACAATACACTCAAGGGAAACATCCAGTACAAATTTGATCACCATAAAGAGCGCCCCGATATCATGCATCGGGTGGGAAAACACTTTGTGGACGAGGACGAAGGCGAGTCCTTCGCGATTGAAGACACCTACCATGCCTCCGCGGTTTGGGACCTCCAGGGCGGCCTGGATTACGATTTGCACAACACGGTCAAATCGGTCGATTCGAATAGCGCGCTGGCGTACCCTGAAAAAGATTTCGCGAGCACGAATCCGCAGGCCGGTGTGTTCTACAAACTCGGCGAAGCCGGTGCGTTTCATTTCACGGCCAGTCATAAGAGCCGCTTCCCGACAATGAAGGAGCGGTATTCATATCGCATGCCGGACAGCAAGGGCAACCCGCAGGGTATGCCGAATCCGGCGCTAGAACCGGAATCCGCGATGCATTACGAGCTGGGCTATGACGGACGCATCGCCAAGCAGCTCACTTTGCACACCGGCCTCTTTTACAGCCGTATTCACGACACCATTACCAGTGTAGTGGTGGTTCCGGCCGTTGGTGCCATTCCCGCGGTCAGCCAGTTTCAGAATGTCGGCACTTCGGACAAAGCCGGTGTCGATCTGGGGTTAGACTATGACTGGGAAAAATGGCTGAAGGCGGGAGTGAGCTACAGTTATCTTCGCCAGCGCTCTTTGACGATTCTTCCGACGCTAACCGCGCCGGTCGAGGTGACGTCGGTGCCTGGCCAGAGTGGGTCCGGCTATGTGGAGCTCCGTCCTTTCGAATGGCTGAGCCTGATTCCGAGCGCGCAGTATTCGTCGTGGGTTTATTCAACGTCCGACGGCAAAGGCAATAATCCCAAGCTGGGCGGATTTACGCTGGCGAATTTCAAGATTTCAGCCCGGCTGCCCCAGGGTCTGACCGCCAGCATCGGTGTGGAAAATGTCTTCGACAAAAACTACCAGTTGCAGCTCGGCTATCCTGAAGCCGGTCGCAGTTGGTTCGTCAATCTGCGTTATGCTTTCTAATCACACGACGACGACATTGCCCCTGAAACAGCCCGCCGTTTCGGACGGGCTGTGGCGAATCTACGACGAGCTCACGGTCGGCATCGATCCGGCGGCACGGGTTGACGCCTTTGCTGCCGGTCTTCACTGGTTCGGCGTTCGTTCAGACGAAGCCATGGGATTGGCCATGGCTCCGCCTGAAGGACGTGCGGCTCCGACCGGGGCCGGAAAAATCGCCGGGCTGCGCCTGGGCGAAATTGCCCAGCGAGCGAAGTCCTGGAATTTCTCCGACGCGGCTTTGGGCGTTGCGGCCATCAACGCCCATCACAACGCCCCGGCACGGATACGCCCTTTGTTCGACGATCCCCGGTATGCGACGCACACCGGCACGAACGCGTTTGAGTACATGCTGCCACGGGTCGTCGGAAAGCGTGTGACCGTCATCGGACATTTTCGCGGGCTGGACAAAATGGCGGAGCATTGTGACCTCACGATATTGGAGCGTCGGCCTCAGCAGGGCGATTTGCCTGATCCCGCGTGCGAAGATGTGCTGCCGCGCAGCGATTTCGTTTTCATCACGGGCACGACTTTGATCAATAAAACTCTGCCGCGCCTGCTCGCGCTGAGTCGTGGCGCGTTCGTTTCGTTGGTCGGGCCGACGACGCCGGTTACGCCCCGATGGTTCGGCCTGGGGGTGAATTTGATCGCAGGTCTGGTGGTGGACGATGTGCCGGCGGTTTGGCCAATTGTGCAAGAGGGCGGGCAACATTCGTTCTTCGATTCCGGTACCCGCATGCTTCAGGTCGAACGAAAAGGGGGAGCACATGGCCGATCCGGCTTCTGACGTTTTGTCGCCGGTCATGGCGCGTCCCCATAGCATCGCTTCGACTGAGGCGGGACGGGTGAAACGTCGTCAAGCGGGCCGCCTACGGATCGTGGTCCTGGTTGTAGCGCTCATGGTGAGTGCGCTCATTTCGCTGCGGTTCGGCGCTCACCCGTTGTCCTGGGCGGACCTGCTTCAGCTCTGGTTTCCGTCGTGGACTGACCGCGCGGCCACGGAGCGCTCAACCGTGGTTGCGCTGCTTTGGGAAATTCGTCTGCCGCGTATTTGCGCGGCACTCTTGATCGGCGCCGGTTTGTCCATAGCGGGTGCGGCGTATCAAGGGCTGTTCAGGAACTCGCTCGTGTCGCCAGATATATTAGGGGCTTCATCGGGTTCGGCTTTTGGGGCGGCACTCGGCATCATGTTGTCGCTTGGAATCGTCGGTGTGCAGGGACTGGCCTTTGTGTCAGGCCTGGGCGCGGTGCTGCTCACTTTCATGCTCAGCCGAACGATGGGCGGCGGGCATTACACCTTAAGGCTGGTGCTCACCGGCATGGTGGTGAGCAGTCTCTTCATGGCTGGCATTGCGGTAATCAAGACGCTGGCGGATCCGTATTCGAAGTTGCCGCTGATCACGTTCTGGTTGCTCGGCAGTCTCTCCTCAGTCACGCGGGCCGATTTGTGGATGCTCGTCTTTCCGGTTCTGGCCGGTTCAACCGTACTCCTGTTGCTGCGCTGGCCCCTCAACGCCATGGCACTCGGCGAGGAAGAGGCGCGGTCGCTCGGCATTCCGACGGGCCAAGTCCGCGGCTGGACTTTGGTCTGCGCCACGCTGATCACTTCGGTCGCCGTGGCGGTGGCCGGAGTTATTGGTTGGGTGGGATTGATGGTTCCCCATCTCGCCCGCTTTTGGATCGGCGCGAATCATCGCGACCTGCTGCCCGTTTCGTTGCTCTCGGGGGCGATCTTTCTCCTTTGGGCTGACAATCTGGCGCGGTGGCTATTCGTCGTTGAGCTGCCGCTGGGCGTGGTGACCTGCGCCTGCGGCGTGCCAGTTTTTCTTCTCGTGCTGCGCCGTTCGCAGCTCGCCTGGTCCACCTGATGATATGAGACTCGCGCTCGAGAATCTTTCCTGTGGCTACACTCGCACTCCGGTGCTTTCCGGCGTGGATCTTACGCTCGAGGCCGGTGAGTTCATCTGCTTGTTGGGACCCAATGGTTCGGGCAAGACCGCTTTGTTGAAAACACTGGCGGGCATTCTGCCGCCGTTGGCCGGGCGCATCGTCGCCGATGGCGTCGTGTGGTCTGATTTGCCCGTGCGCGAACGGGCGGCGCGACTTGCCTATGTGCCGCAGGCCCACGCACCGGTTTTTGCGTTCAAGGTGCTCGACCTCGTGGCAATGGGGCGTACTGCTCGCTGGCCACTCTGGGCGGGACCGACGGAAGTTGACTGGCGCGCCGCAGAGCAGGCGCTCGCGATGGTGCAAATGGAGACGTTTGCCGATCGACTCTTCACGGAAATCAGCGGAGGCGAGCGGCAGATGGTTTTGGTCGCCCGTGCTCTCGCGCAGGAGGCACGGTTTCTCGTGCTGGACGAGCCGGCTTCCAGTCTCGATTTTGGCAATCAGGTACGGATGTTGCGGACGCTGCACCGCCTGGTGAAAAGCGGCATCGGTGTGCTCATGGCGACGCACCACCCGGAACATGCGCTGCGTTGCGCGACGCGGATCGCGGTCGTACGCGACAGCCGGATACAGCAGGTCGGTCCGCCAAACGAAGTTCTGACCGCGCGTTGTCTGGCGGAGGTCTACCGCGTGCCGTTTCACGTTTCCGAAATCTCAGATCACAATAACCAGCCCATTCGTATATGCGTTCCTCATCTCGACTAACCTTTATTGTCGCGTTCGTTTGCCTTGCGCTGAACAGCCTGCGCGCTGCGGAGACGGTGGCATTTACCGACGGCGCAGGTCGCACGCTTCAGCTTCCTGCCAAGATTGAGCGCATCTATGCCACGAGCCCGGTGGCGGCGATTTTCATCTACTCACTCGCGCCGGGCAAGATGGCAGGGTGGAACTACAAACTCGGTCAGGCGGAGGCACGCTATCTTGTTCCAGAGGTTAGAAACCTGCCTGTACTTGGTGGCTGGTTCGGTGAAAATGGGAAAGGCAACCGCGAGACGTTACTCGCCGCAAAACCTGACCTAATTCTCTCGATCGGCTATAACGACCGGACTTCGATCGAGTTTGCTGAGCGCTTGCAGCAGCAGGTTGGAATTCCCGTCGTGGTCGCGAGCGGCAAGCTTGAAGATACGGCGGCAACCTACGAGTTGATCGGTGGGCTCTGTGGCGCGACTGAAGTGGCGGCGAAGCTGGCAGATTACTGCCGACGAACGCTGGCCGAATCCAAGGCTTTTGCCGCCACGATACCTCCCGAGCAGCGGCTGCGGGTCTATTATGCGGAGGGTTTGCGGGGTTTGCAGACGGACACCAAGGGCTCGATGCATACCGAGGTGTTGGATCTCGTCGGTGCGGAAAATGTCGCGCAGGGAGCAACCACGAGCGGTTTTGGCCGCGCCAGTGTTTCGCTCGAGCAGGTGATCTCGTGGAAGCCTGACGCGATCATCGTTTGTCCAGAAAGGTTGAATCCCGATGGCAGCTGGCTACCTGAATGGCTTGGCACGCACGAGTGGAGCCAGGTGAAGGCGGTTGCAGCCGGACGGGTTTATCAAATTCCCGGTGCTCCTTTTAACTGGTTTGACCGTCCGCCCGCGCCCAGCCGTTTTCTCGGCATGAAATGGGTCGAGTGGGTGCTATACCCTGAGCGCGTGAAATTCGATATGGTGACAGAGACGAGGGAATTTTACCGGCTCTTTTATCATTATGATCTCACTGAAGCCGAGGCTCGTGCGATTCTTGACGCTTCGCGCTCGATTCCTGCTGTTGCGCGCCCATGAAAGCTCCTTTGGCAGCAACGCTCGCTCAATTCACGCTCACGCCCATCGGTGAGGTGGATTCTCCGCTTCATACGCTCGCCGATGGCTGCGATTACCGGAGTGAATCACGGATCGTGCTGTGCCCGGAATTAGGGGCGGGACTTGTCGGCGTAGAATATTTTTCGCATCTGTTCGTGATTTATCGGCAGCATCGCTCCATCGAGTGGTTGCGCGCTCGAGGCTGGGGCGAAGCGCTACCGCTCGTGCTGCCAGCGGACGATGACCGTGCCGGCCAAGGCGTATTCAGTTCGCGGGCGCCTTGCCGTCCGGCGTGCCTAGGCTCCTGTGTCGTTTCGCTCCTGCGGCGGGAGGGCAATGCGCTGGTTGTGCACGGGCTCGATGCTTTGCACGGCACCCCCGTGCTCGATGTGAAGCCTTACGTGCCGCAATTTGACGCATTTCCCGATGCGGCCGTGCCGTTGCACTGGGCGAAGGTCATGCAGCGCCCTGACGATGCGGCGCGCATCGCTCGCGAATTGCACTGGGATACTAGCAATGCCGATTTCACGCTCGGTCTACGCGTGGGCGTTGCGGCGTTGCGCAAGCTGGGCGTTTCACGGGGTGTGCCCCTGCAGGCCGAACTTTCTGCCAGCACCTTTTTCGCCCATGGGTTTGAGCTGGCGACCGGTTGCAGTCCGCTCCGTGGCACGTTGGTTCATACGCTGCGTTCTCCGTCTGAAGCTCCCTGGACGGTGCAGCTGGTTCACGGCGACAAAACCATCGGCTACAGCGTTCCCGAGGTCGTCTGGCCTGATGCGGCAACAGTGATCGCTGCGACCGACGGCTCACTCATGCAACCGGTGTAGAATGGCCCGAAAATCGCTTCAGAATCTTATAAAATGAACACTGCTACCCAAGAGATTGATCTGCCCGACGAGGAGCCCGTTTTCCCGGAGACCGAAACCGGTCTTCGCCGCAAACTCGACTATCTCGGCTTTGCGCCGTGTCCGGTGCGCGCCGAGATGCGCCGGCGGATGCATCGCCTTTTTCGGGCCGGGCGTCCGGCGGGCGTTGGCGAGCCGCGTTGGTTCGTACCCTCCAGTTGTCATGATGTGAATGTTTACGACGGTCTGTGGCAGACGACGGACGAGTCCGAATTGCCGGGAGTGATTTCCGAGGTCGGCTTCGGCGATTTTAATCGGCCTGAGTTCATTCGCCGATGGCTGGACAGTGGCGCTTTCGAGCGGATTTCCGACGCTGAAGTTCGTCCTGAATTCCGAGAGGCGGGCTTGATTGATGAGAAAGGCATTCATCGGGTCGTTGGTGCGAATGTTGAAGTGGTTCTTGCCGATTTGAAACGTCTCGGTAACCGGCCGCTACCAAAAACCTGGGCCGATCTGCTCCATCCTCGGTTCAAGGGCGATGTCGTGATCAGTGGGGAGGAAGGAGATATTCACGAATCGTTTCTCTTCGGTTTACACAAGGACCACGGCGAAGCGGCGCTCGCTGCCCTGGGGGCCAATGTGCGCGCCTTCATGCACCCAGCTGAAATGGCCAAAACAGCGGGAACGGAAAATCCCAAGGGTGCTGCGCTTTATATTTTACCGTGGTTCTTTGCGCGGGGCGTGCCGCGCCGCGAAGAAACCAAAGTCGTGTGGCCAGAGGAAGGGGCTTATCTCTCGCCGCTTTATCTTTTCCGCAAGCGCAACGCCCGACCCGAGGCACAGCTCGCGGTGGATTTTCTTTGCGGCGAATCCTGGGCTGCTCATCTCGCGAAGATCGGTCTCGCACCGGCGCGCACTGGCGCGCCGCCATTGCCAGGCAAACTGCGCTGGCTTGGTTGGGATTACGTGCGTAGCCACGATCTCGAGGCGATGCGAGCGCCGCTCAACGCCGCGTTTGTGAAGGGCCGTCGCGGATGAAACTGATCACGGTTGCCGGCCCGCCGTCGTCAGGGAAAACCGCGGTCATCCTCAAGGCATTGCGATTTTTGAAAGACGACGGACTGCGTGTCGGTGTGGTAAAATTCGATTGTCTGGCCAGTGCGGACGGCGCGACTTTCCGCGAAGCGGGTTATCCGGTGCTGACGGGACTATCGGGGAACTTTTGTCCCGACCATTACTTTATCACTAATATCGAGGACTGTGCGGCGTGGGGCCAGCGCGAGCAGCTGGATTTGCTCGTGAGCGAGAGTGCCGGGCTGTGCAATCGTTGCGCGCCACACATCCGCGGGTTCTTTGCGGTGTGCGTGCTCGACAATCTTTCCGGAGTGAACACGCCGCGGAAAATTGGTCCGATGCTCAAGACCGCCGATCTGGTCATTGTGACGAAGGGCGACATTGTCAGCCAGGCTGAACGGGAAGTATTCGCTTTTCGGGTACGGCAGGTGAACGCGAAGGCACGGATACTTTTTGTCAACGGCATCACCGGGCAGGGCGCTTGGGAGGTGAGTCGCCTCTGGAAGAATGCGCCCGACGACGCCCCGCTGACTGGCGGACGCTTGCGCTTCTCGGTGCCGGCGGCGGTGTGTTCATATTGCTTGGGCGAGACAAAGATCGGCGAGGACCATCAGCATGGCACGGTCCGAAAAATCGAAATAGCGGAGGCGGTTGATCATGGCTGACACTTCCTCTGCGCCCGCCGAGTCTGCGGTGGTCGATCTGTCGCTCGACGATCCCCGCTGCGGAGAATTTTTCCTCCTAAACCATCTGCCGGCGCGGGGAGGTCGCTCGACCTTGCGCGCTTGGTGGGACGCGCAGTCTTGGGAGGTGCGGGCCGAAGGTGGTTGGGATTTTGAACGGCTGCATGAAGGGCTCGCAGCGTTTCTGAAAGCGAGTGAACCCGTGCTCGCAACGATGGCGCTGAAGACACTCGAAATTTTTCGAGGTCGGGACAAGAGCGGGCAGCCCGAAAAGTATGATCTGTGCTTTCGTCCGGGCGATGTGGTCTGTTTGGTCGGCCCGACCGGTGCGGGGAAAAGCCGTTTTCTTGCCGATATCGAATGTCTCGCTCAGGGCGACACGCCCACCGAGCGCGTGGTCCGTATAGACGGAATCGCGCCGGATCCAGAAAGGCGTTTTACGGGTGAGGGACAGATCGTCGCCCAGATCACGCAGAATATGAACTTCGTGATGGACCTCGCCGTGGTGGAGTTTCTGCGCATGCACGCGGAGAGCCGTGCACTGGCTGCGCCGGAAGCCGCGGTGCAGCGCGTGCTCGAGGCCGCGATCAGCATGGCCGGCGAACCCTTCGGTCCCGACACCCCGCTGACGCAGCTCAGCGGTGGGCAGTCACGTGCGCTCATGATCGCCGATGCGGCGTTTCTCAGTCCCAAACCGGTTGTACTGATCGACGAAATTGAAAACGCCGGCGTTGACCGTACGCGGGCGCTGGAGCTGTTTGTTGATCAAGGGAAGATCGTGTTGTTGTCCACGCATGATCCTTTGCTCGCGCTCTCCGGTGCGAAGCGGCTCGTGATCCGTCATGGTGCCGTGGCTCAGGTGATCGAACCATCAGCACAGGAACAAGCCAATCGCACGCATTTGGCTGAACTTGACCGAAAGCTCGCAGGTTTGCGTGAGCGGCTGCGCATGGGCGAGCGCCTGGACCAACCGTGGAGCACATTGTGGAGCCAGGAATGATATCGGCAAAAAAATAAACTTTATGATCTATCTGCCTGACGAATTGATTGACCGGCTGATTCGTGAAGATGCGCCATCGCTCGACCTTACGACTTGGACGCTTGGCCTGCGTGACGAACCCGGGCGCATTCGTTTTTCGAGTCGGGAGGAGATCGTGGTCTGCGGCACGGAGGAAGTTCGGCGAATTTTTGCGCGGCTTGGCGCTGAAGTGACTGAAGCCGTCGCTTCGGGCGCACACGTGAAGCCGGGCGGATTGATCCTCGAAGCACAGGGTGGTGCGGCTGCGCTTCATCTCGCTTGGAAAGTTTCGTTGAACGTTCTGGAGAATTGCTCCGGCATCGCCACGCGGGCGCACCGACTCATCGTGAATGCAAAGTCGACCAATCCCGCAATTGAGGTGGTGACGACGCGCAAGAACTTTCCAGGAACGAAAGAACTGGCGATCAAGGCTGCGGTGGCGGGCGGTGCGTTGCCTCACCGGTTGGGTCTCTCAGAGACGATTCTCGCGTTCGAACAACATCGCGTTTTCTGCGGCGGCTTCGACGGCTTCGTAGCGCGTATCCCGGACTGGCGGAAGCGCGTGTGCGAAAAGAAGATCATCGTCGAAGTCGCGTCGCTCGCCGAAGCGCAGGCCGTTGCTCGTGCCGGAGTCGATGGTGTGCAGTTCGATAAAGTCCAACCCGCCGAACTGCGCGGCTGGGTGACGGCTCTGAAGCAGGAATTTCCGAAGTTAACGTTGATCGCGGCCGGTGGTGTGAATGAAAGCAACGCCGCTGCTTACGCTGCGACCGGCGTCAATGCACTCGCCACGTCGTCGATCTACTTCGGCAAGCCGGCGGATATTCGCGCTGAGATGCAGGTGTTATAGAAATTGCGGAATGTATAGCCCAATCTAAACAGCGCATTGGAATGCAAGATTTTCATGTGCTTGCGAACCAATCTTGATCGCGGTCAAATCGCTATCGTTTTCCCAGTCAGCATCCACTTAACAAACCTAAAAATATGAAACTCAGCGCACGTAATGTTCTCCCGGGCAAAATTGTTTCCATCAAGAAAGGCCCGATCAGCAGTCTGGTCGTTATCGAAATCGCTCCCGGCGTACAGCTCACCTCGACCATCACGGCCGATGCGGCCAAGGAACTTAAGCTAGCGAAGGGCAAGTCCGCCTATGCCATCATCAAGGCGCCTTCCGTCTTGATCGGTGTGGACTGAGGCTTTCTAGACGCTTGCTCGTTCGAGCAGCATGCCTGCTTCCGGCGCTTGATAGCCCGGAAGCATTTCAATCTCCCGCCGAAAGCCGCGACTGCGCATTCGCTGGAGGATGGCTTGAATCCGGGGGTGATCGATCAGCGTTCGCGGGATCACGAGATCGAAGGCCACTTCCATCACAGGGAGAAACTCCAATCCAAAGACGGCGGCCACGGCCCGCGGGCCTACGGCGACATCGGCTTGTCCTTCGTTCAGCGTTCGGGCGCATTCCCAATGGCTTTTGTACTCGTGGCCGTAGCCGCGTATGCGTTTATCCGATACACCGATTTCGGCAATTTTGGCGTCGAGCCAGTGCCGGCTGCCTGATCCTGGTTCCCGGTTGGCCAACCGAATTTCTCGTGAATTCAGATCTGCGGCGTCGTGAAATTTCTTCTGGAGGCCTGGACGCAGCATCCAGCCCTGCTCCCACCGCGTGAAGCGCAGCACCTGCCAGCGCCCGGCAGCATCGAGACGTTCGATATGCCTAAGATTTTCTTTGCCGTCGGTTCCTGCGTAATGCAGTCCGGCTGCGTGCACCGAGCCACTGGCAAGCAATTCCAAAGCACGGGCGCTACCGCAGTTCACCCAGAAGCAGCGACCAGATATCCCAGTGACGTTTCCCTGCAACAATGCCAGCGCTGGATCGCAGCCGGCGATCGCAATATTCTGTTCCAGGTCACTTGTAGTGTGATGAGTGCGTGCGGAAATTTTCGTCCCGACCCGCGTCAGAATGGCATCGGCGTCGGCAAACCCGCTGCCGAAGGATTGCATGGTATCGGCGGCGTGACCGACCCAGCGCCCGCTTACCCGAGCGATACGGAGCCTTGTTCCTTCTTGGAGGTTTTGGTCTTCAAGTCGTATCGCGAGGGTAGAGTCGTCCGCCGGTTTAGCTGAACCAAAAAGATCCTCTACGGAGCACTCTAGCGCTTCAGCCAACCGTAATGCTACTTGCACGTTGGGCTGAGTTTTTCCCGCTTCCACCATGTTGATGAACTGCCGGGATAAGCCGCATCGCTGGGCGAGTTCGGCCTGAGAAAGCTGCTTCTCGCGCCGGTAAATGGCCACCTTGTGACTGCCATCGAGGAGGTTTTCTGGCTGCGGTTTCATCGTTAGCATATGTCGCAAAACAAGGACGTCGTGTCAATGGAACGGCAATAGGCCGCCACCGGCGCTTCGACTTGCCTCCTGGTGCGTTGGCGTGTTTTGAGGCTAGGCAAAATACGCTTTCGTTTTCGCTATTCGCGAATAGCGAATGGTGCGTGATTGAGCCACAAGACATCGTCGTCGGGCTCAAACTCGCTCTCTCGGCGGGAAACGAATCCTATGCTGCGCTCGCGAAAGTGCTCGGTATGAGCGCATCCGAAATGCATGCCGCTGTTGGGTGGTTGACGGACGCCAGGCTGCTTGATCCGGATTCCCGCAAGATACGACGCAAGCCCTTTGGTGAATTCTTAATCCAATGCGTGCCCGCCAGCGGGTGATAGCCGCGAAGGAGAGTGAGCGAAGACTAAATCATAGCTGAAATTTCAATTGCTATGATGAAGGCCGTTGCCGAGCGCCTCTGTACGCCGGATTCAATTGACGTTGCCGTCCTCAGGAGCAGGCAAAACTGCGTGGAGAAGAATTAGGTGGCATTGCCGTAAATAGGAATCCTGCGGCTCTCGTGGATTTGGTGCATTCGGTGCAAGATACAATATATGGAGCGATATATTGATATAACTAATATACGCCGCGCGCAGGTTGCCGCTGACTTTTAGTTGAATATCCGAAAGGCGCCGTGGTCGACAAACCACTTATTAAAAGCAGTTTTCTTATCGAGCCCCTTCACTGGTACGCCAAATGAATCCCGAGAATGCATCGCCGCTCTCATCTGACATGGCTGTGTCGGGTGGAGCTGAGCTGGCGCCAAGCTTTGTTGTGGGGATTGGCGCGTCGGCGGGTGGCCTGGAGGCGCTGGAGCGTTTCTTCAAGGCGATGCCTGTGGATACCGGCATGGCGTTTGTTGTGATTCAGCATCTTTCACCCGATTTCAAAAGCCTGATGGACGAATTGCTCGCGCGGTTTACGACGATGGCGATCCATCGCGTAGAGGAGCCCGTTGGAATTCAAAAAAATACCATCTATCTACTGCCGCCGCGCAAGGAAATGATGTTGGAAGCGGGACTTTTGCGCGTGCAGGACCGAGGCCCTGATCACCAGCTGAATCTGCCGATCAATATCTTCTTCCGATCGCTGGCGCGTGATATGGCGGACAGGGCGGTGGCGATCGTGTTATCGGGAACCGGAAGTGACGGCAGTCAGGGGATTCTCGACGTCCACGACATGGGCGGATTGGTTATCGTGCAAAGCGAAGACTCTGCCAAGTTCGACGGCATGCCCCGCAGCGCTCTTGCCACGGGCCGGGCATCAGCGGTGCTGGCACCCGAGGAGATGCCGGCGGCTTTAATGGCCTACGCGAGCAATCCCACGAAATTGATGCATGAAGACGGTACGACACAAACTGCGAGCGGGGTGGCGGCGGTTTTTGAGCGACTTAAGCACGTTTACGAACTCGATTTTAACCTTTATAAACCGGCTACAATTTCACGCCGTCTTGATCGCAGGGTCGCGCTGGGACGTCCCGCGGTGAGCCTTGAAACATACTGTGAGCAAGTGCTGGAAGACCCGGACGAACTCGACCGGTTGTACAAGGACTTGTTGATCGGTGTGACCCGTTTCTTCCGCGACCCGGAGGCTTTTGCGCTGCTGCGCGACCAGGTGCTTCCCGGGATATTCGATAGCAATCCTGAGGGAGAAATTCGGGTGTGGGTGCCGGGGTGTGCGACCGGAGAGGAGCCTTATTCGCTGGCGATTCTTTTTCTAGAGGAGTTTGCCCGTCGCGGGCGTACCCCCGCACTGAAGATTTTTGCCACCGATGTGCACCGCGATTCGCTCAAGGCTGCTGCTGACGAAATTTATTCGTTGAGCTCGTTGGACGCCTTACCTGCGGATCTGCGCGATAAGTATTTTGTCCAAGCATCCTCGGGTTCGGTTCGGGTGTCTCCGCAATTGCGGAAAATGGTGGTTTTCTCCACGCATAATCTACTGCGCGATCCACCGTTTACCCGGATCGATTTGGTGAGCTGTCGCAATTTGTTGATTTATTTTCAACCGGTGGCGCAGATGAAGGCGATTGGGACGTTTTATTTTTCGCTGAAACTAAAAGGCGCTCTCTTCCTAGGGCCAAGCGAAAGTCTCGGTGAACTGACGAACGAATTTGAACCGGTAAATCGTCATTGGAAGATCTACCGCAAGGTGACTGATCATCGCCTTTCCCGTGAGATGCGCCCCCCGATGGTGTGGGGCGAAAACCACGGAACGCGGGTCGGGGGGGCGGGCGATCATCGCCTCGCGCGTGTCTACGACATGCTGCTTTCCCGCTACGTGCCTACTGGCCTTCTCGTGAACGAACGCCGCGAGGTGTTGCATGTTTTTGGCGATGCGGACAGGTTTTTGCGCGCACCGGTTGGAAGGGTAAGCCACGATCTGCTGGCAATGGCGCGTGACGACTTGCGCATCGCATTGTCCTCAGCGATGCAGAGCTGCCAGAAAAGACAGGAGAAAGTCACCTTCCGAGCTGTACGTGTGCGCGACGAAACGGGTCAGGAGACCACGGTCGAGCTGACGATCGAGCCGTTAGTGGACAAGCTTTCGCCGACGCCGACAATG
>Ga0302323_100001434_pt1 | contig 19327 bp, 17 predicted proteins | sample Fen_T0_3_FD_201950 | JGI IMG/M metagenome (GOLD analysis project Ga0302323, IMG submission 201950) | Peat permafrost microbial communities from Stordalen Mire near Abisko, Sweden - Fen_T0_3 | ecosystem: Environmental > Terrestrial > Soil > Wetlands > Permafrost | place: Sweden: Abisko... | reverse complement strand
TTGCTGATGCCGAAGAGCGGCCAGAGCGAGTTGATGCCGCCATTGGGGTCGATCACCCCCTGGACCAGGAAGTAGCCCCATCCCGCCACGATCACCGCCGAGGCAATGACGCTGCTGGGGTACCACGAGGTCCGTCCCAGCGGAGCCCACACGTGACCGAGCAGCTCCTGCAGCATGAAGCGACCGACGCGAGTGCCGGCGTCGACGGTGGTGAGGATGAACAGCGCCTCGAACATGATGGCGAAGTGATACCAGAGTCCCATCAGTCCGCCGCCAAACGCCTTGCTGAAGATGTGGGCAATGCCCACCGCCAGCGTTGCCGCGCCGCCAGTGCGTGAGAGCAGCGTCTGCTCTCCCACCGATGCGGTCAGCGCGTGGAAATCGGCGGGCGAGAAGGCAAATCCCCATCCCTGGATGACGGCCGCTGCCGACTCGACCGAGCCGCCAAGCGCGGCCGTGGGCACGTTCATGGCGAAGTAGGTGCCTGGGTCGAGGGCGGCGGCGGCCGCCATCGCCATCACCGCGACGAAGGATTCCATGAGCATGGCGCCGTACCCGATGAGGCGGGCGTCGCCCTCGCGGCGGACCATCTTTGGTGTCGTTCCAGAGGCAATGAGCGCATGAAAGCCGCTGATGGCACCGCAGGCGATGGTGATGAACACGAAGGGAAAGAGCTTGCCGGCGAAGACGGGGCCGCTGCCATCGATGAACCGGGTGAGGGCGGGCATCTGCAGCGGCGGGTGCACGACGATCAGTCCCACGGCGAGCAGCGTGATGGTCCCGATCTTCATGAAGGTCGAGAGGTAGTCCCGGGGACAGAGGAGCATCCACACCGGCAGCACTGAGGCAAGGAAGCCGTAGCCGATGATGCCCCATGCGATGGTCTTGGCCGGCCAGGTGAACAGCGGTGCCAGCACGGGCGACGCGGCCACCCAGCGCCCGCCGACGAGGGCAGCAATGAGCAGCAGCACCCCGATGGCCGACGCTTCCAGCGTGCGACCGGGGCGCCACCGCTCCATCCAGAAGCCCATCAGGATCGCGATCGGGATGGTGCAGACAATGGTGAACACGCCCCAGGGGCTCTCGGCGAGCGAGCGGGTGACCACGAGGGCCAGCACGGCGAGCAGGATCACCATGATTGCGAGGATGGCGACCATCGCGAGGATGCCGGTGACGGGGCCGATCTCGTCGCGCGCCATCCGGCCCAGCGACTTTCCGTCGCGCCGCATCGAGGCGAAGAGAATCACGTAGTCCTGCACCGCGCCGGCCAGCACGACGCCGAACACGATCCAGAGCGTACCGGGCAGGTAGCCGAACTGGGCGGCCAGCACCGGTCCGACGAGGGGGCCCGCCCCGGCGATGGCGGCGAAGTGATGTCCGAAGAGCACCCACCGGCCGGTGGGAACGAAGTCGCGACCGTTGGCCAGCCGCTCGGCGGGGGTGGCGCGGCGGTCATCGAGGCCGGTCACGCGCGTGGCGAGGAAGCGACCGTAGTAGCGATAGGCGATGACGTAGGTACCGACCGCGGCGGCGATGAGCCACCCGGCGCTCACCGACTCGCCGCGAGCCAGCGCCAGCACCGCCCATCCGCCCGCACCCGCCAGTGCGGCCAGCACCCAGAGCAGGGAGGTCATGGCCCCCAATGTAGCTTGCCGGGTCCCAGTCCGGGCCGTACCTTCGGTGTCCCATGCCCATGACCCCGCGCCGTGCCAGCCAGGCATGGGAAGCAAGCACTGAAGCATCCGTTACGACCGCGGAGCAACCGCTGCCACAGCCGATCGCCGAGGGTTTCCCAGGCAAGGTCGCCGTCATTACCGGAGGGGCCACCGGGCTCGGGCGGGCGATCTGCCTCGAGTTTGCGCGACTCGGGTGCGACGTCGCCTTCTGCTATGTAAGCCTTCCCGGTCGCGACGTGAGCGAGCAGGCGCTGCTCACCGAGACGACGATTTCCTCCTTCGGCGTAAAGGTGCATGCGGCTCGCTGCGACGTGCGCGACGCGCTCCAGGTCGAGCGGTTCGTCAGCGACACGCGGTCACACCTCGGTGGTCTTCACTTCCTCATCAACAACGCTGGTATCGCCCATGACGGCGCCCTCTGGCGCATGAGCGATGAATCGTGGCGCGAGGTGATGGATACCAACGTCACTGGTGCCTTCAACTGCATCCGCGCCGCGGCGCCGCACCTGCGCAACCAGCATTTCGGCAAGATCGTGTCGGTCAGCGACCATCAGGCACACCGTCCGGGCTTCGGGGTGGCCAACTACGCGGCGAGCAAGGCGGCGCTCGAGGGCCTGACCCGCGCCGCGGCGATGGAGCTGGGATCGGCCAACATCAACGTGAACGCCGTGGCACCGGGCTTCATCCGCACCGAGCGGATGGCGATGCTGCCACAGGAAGTGACGGAACGGGCCCAGAAGCACTCGGTGCTCGGTCGCCTGGCCGAGCCCGAAGACGTCACCCATGTCATCTCGTTCCTCTGCAGCGGCTCGGCCCGGCATGTCACGGGCCAGACGCTGGTTGTCGACGGCGGACTCTCCCTCGAGTAGCTGGCTCGTCCTGACACTCCGTTTCTCCCCCGATTAGTTTCCGCACTGATTGCCGGAGCCGCGCCCACGCTGCTTCGGGTCCGGAATTGCGCGGAAAGGTCTCCCGTGACGCTCTTCAGCAAGTCGCGAACGCTTCGGCACCTGTCGGTGGCGTTGCTGATGCTGGCCGGCCTGACAATGCCGTTGCTCGCCCAGACATCGAAGTACGAAAAGCAGTACCAGGACCGGGTGCTCGGGGTCCAGGCGCTCGCGGGCCAGATCGTGGCGGTCACCCCGATCACCTTTATTGGCGCTGATTCCAGCCTCAAGGGCGACTCGGCGCTGGCGCTGTACTGGAACCGCGCGGCGGGGCTCCGGCACTTCGATTCGTTGTTTGCCGACTACCTCACCGGCGTACTGCACGAGACCCGCTGGTTCTTTCCGCCGGAACTGCGACAGATATCGGTGCGGAGCTCGGGCTATTTCCCGGACCCCGACCTGATGGGTCAGGGGGCGATGCGGAACCCCGGGATCAAGAAGAAGGTCCCGGAGCCGCTGGAATCGAAGCTGCGGGCCATTTCCGGCGTGACCAATGCGCGCGTCGTGATCATCCCCGCCGCCGTGGTCTTCGATCGCGATTCCACGGGCATGCTGCAGGCCCATGTGTCCGTGGTGCTGGTGGATCCGCGCCTCGGCGACATCCGATACCGAACGATCACCACGGGGAAGGGCGTCACGGCGGACGCGTCGCTGCGGGCGGCCTTCGCGATCATGGTGCCGCCGGAGTCGCTGCCGGAATGACCACCCACCAGGCCACGCTCATCCAGGGTGATGGGATCGGGCCCGAGATCACAGCCGAGACGGTGAAGGTGCTGGCGGCGGCGGGCGTGTCGTTCGAGTGGGAGGATGAGCTCGCTGGCGTTGCCGCCGTCGACGCGACCGGTACGCCGCTGCCCGATGCCACCATCGAGAGCATTCGCCGCACGCGTCTCGCCCTGAAGGGCCCGCTCACGACGCCGGTCGGCACCGGGTTTCGCTCGGTGAATGTGGGCCTGCGGAAGGAATTCGAGCTCTACGCCAACGTCCGCCCCGCGCGCACTATCGTTCCCGGCGGCCGCTATGAGAACGTGGACATCGTGATGGTCCGCGAAAACCTCGAGGGGCTCTATGTCGGGTACGAGCACTTCATCCCGATCGGTGATGACCCGCGTGCGGTGGGTGAGTCGATCGCGGTGGTGACGCGGGTGGGCTGCGAGCGGGTGATCCGCTACGCCTTCGAGTACGCCCTGACGCACCGCCGCAAGAAGGTCACGATCGTTCACAAGGCGAACATCCTCAAGATGGTGAGCGGCCTCTTCCTCGAAGTGGGGAAGCAGGTGGCCACCGAGTACGCCGGGCGGGTGGCCTCGAACGACATGATCGTGGACAACACGGCAATGCAACTGGTGATGCGGCCGGAGCAGTTCGACGTGATGGTCACCACCAACATGTTCGGCGACATCCTGAGCGACGAGGTCTCGGGACTGGTGGGGGGGCTCGGCCTCGCGCCGGGCGCCAACATCGGGACGCGGGCGGCAATCTTCGAGGCGGTGCATGGCAGCGCCCCCGACATTGCGGGGAAGGGTGTGGCCAATCCGTCGGCGCAGATGCTGGCGGCGGCGATGATGCTCGATCATCTCGGCGAGCTGGACGCTGCGCGGCGGCTGCGCGGTGCGGTGGAGCAGGTGATCGTGAAGGACGGGATTCGCACCCGGGACCTCGGCGGCAGTGCCTCAACCAAGGAGTTCGGCGATGCCGTCGCGCGCCGGGTGGCCCACTGAGGCTCCCTGCATTGACTGCGGGAAGCGGACGGAAGGCCTTTTGCTCGGCGAGCGGTGCCCGATGTGCCAGGTGCGCCGGGAACGCCATGCCGGCCGTCTGGCGGGAAGGGTCGCGCTTGGTGCCGCCGTCCTGATGGCGGGGTACCTGGCCTGGCGGCCGTTGCCGGGCGGTACGCCGGGGCGTGTGTATGCCGGGGTGGCTGTAGTCATCACCTACCTGCTCGTACGGAAGATCGCGGCGGTGATCGCGGTCCAGATGCTCCCCAACCACACCGGTACCACGGAGTGAACGTGCCCACCATTCGCACTGCCACACGGTCGCTGCTGCTGCTCGGCGCCGCGGCCCTGATCCAGGTTCGCCCTGCCGGGGCGCAGACCGGCATCACCGTCTACAATGATGGCCGCGTGCTCGTGCGCCGCACCTTGCCCACGGCGGTGCCGAAGGGCACGTCGGAGCAACGCGTGGAGCTCGGGCCCATTGATCCATCGTCGCTGGTCTCACTCGACCAGGGCGTCGTCATCAACCGGGCGCTGTTCGACGCTGCTGAAGACGAGAACGCGGTGCTCCGGCGGCTGGTGGGGCGGAAACTCAGCGTCGAACGCGGCAAGATGGGTGGTGGCACCGAGACCTTCCAGGTGACATTGCTCGGTGTCGACCCCGCGCGCTACCTCATGCCCGACGGCACGGTCGCCTTCGGCAATCCGGGTGGATCGGTGCGTTATCCGGCCGACGCGGTGAGCACGACGCAGTCGGCCACGCTCACGCTCACCTCGGTTGCCGAGCGGAAGGACCTGCCGCTCGGGTGGTTCACCGACGGGGCGCAGTGGAGCGCCAGCTATGACGTAATCCTTGGCGCGAAGGAAGCGCGGGTGGCGGGCAATGCCGTGATCAGCTCGCAATCGTTCAGCGCCACGGACGCCGAGATCCAGCTGCTGGCGGGGAGTGTGTCTCGCGCCCAGGCGGCCCCGGCAGCGTATGCCATGCGGGAACGTGTGGCGATGAAGACCATGGCGGCCGTCGCCCCGCAGGCGCCGGCCGAGGAAGGCGCGGGCGGTTTCCATCTCTACACGCTGTCCGGGAAGGCGACCATCAAGCCGGGCAGCACCACGGCCATCGCGCTGTTCGATCCCGCATCGACTGGGTACGAGAAGCGCCTCGTCGTGCGTGGGCAACTGCCGTGGTACGGCTACGTGCAACAGCAGCAGGATGAGGAGACGGTGCCGGTCGAGATGACCTACATCCTGAAGCGCCCGCTCAAGACGCCATTCGGCGACAAGCCGCTGCCCGGTGGCACGGCACGGATCTACAACCCCGACAGTGATGGCCGGCTTCAACTGGTGGGCGAAGCATCATTCGGCCACAGCGCCGCGGGCGAAGATGTGTCGCTGTACGCCGGCAATTCCTTCGACCTCACCGCGAAGCGGGTGCAGACTGAGTACACCACCACGCCCGAGAAGCGCGGCAACGTTACCCGCACGATCGCGACGCTCGGGTTCAAGGTGACCATCCGCAACGGGTCGGACAGCACGCAGACGGTGGACGTGCGCGAGGAACGGGGCGGGGAGTGGTCGGTGACGGCGAGTTCGGTGCCGGCGGAAAAGGTGTCGAGCTCGGTGACGCGCTTCCGGGTGAAGGTGCCGGCGCGGGGTGAGGTGGTGCTGACCTACACGATCCGGACGGTGTGGTGATCCCAGTTACCCTGGTGCACCTGTCCGACCTGCACTTCGGGCGCGATTGCGACCTGACGATGATCGACGCCGTCGAGCGGATCGTACCGACGCTCGGCGCCGGGGCCGTTGTGGTGTCGGGTGACCTGACGCAGCGCGCTCGTCACGGCGAGTTCCAGGCGGCGCGACGCTTCCTGGAACAGCTGGGCAAGAGCGCGCCGGTGCTGACGCTGCCGGGCAACCATGATGTCCAGTGGTTCGAGAGCCCGTTCTGGATCCTGGGCCGGCAGCGCATCTACGTGAAGTTCCGCCGCTGGTTCGGCGAGAATCTTACTCCGACCCTGCTTGTTCCCGGCGCGGTGATCGCCACCGTGCTAACGAGCCACGGCGTGTCGTTCCCGTCGATGACGCCGAACCTCAATGACATGGCAGTCAAGGGCCACCTGCCGCTGAGCGAGGTGGAACGCGTGACGCGGATCTTCGCCGAGGCACCGGCAGACCTGGCACGGGTACTGGTACTGCACCAGAACGTCCTTCGCGGGAAGATCTCACAGCGCATGGGCCTCTCCCGCTGGAAGACGGCGCAGGAGCGCCTCATCGCGCTGGCGCCCGACGTGATCCTCAACGGCCACGACCATGAAGAGGCGGCGGCGCAACTCGGCGACCGCATCGCCGTGAGCACCGCCGGCACACTGACGCACCGGATGCGCGGTGGGAAGCCGTCGGTGTTCAATGTTGTTCGTATTGATGCCGGCACGGTGACGATCCAGCACTGGCGCTGGCAGGGCGAGACGTTCGCCCCTTCCGACCGCTTCGTCTTCGCGCGACCGGCTCGCGAGATTGGCCAGCCGCAGGGAGTGACCGCTGTCGCCTGATGCCGGCCTCCGCCTCTCGGCTCCACCGGAGGAGCTGCTTGCGGCGCGCCTGCGCGCGCTGGGGCTGCACGACGTTTCCCGCATTCGCACTCACCAGAACCGTACCGTCATGGTGTCGCTCACGTCACGTGGGGAACTCCGGGTGCACCGGGAATACGCAGTGGCGCCCGATCGAGTGCTCCACGCCATCGTGCGCTTCGTGTCACCGCGCACCCGTCGGGCCGACCGGCTGGCTGCCGAGCGGATCCTGCTTTCCTGGCCGATCTCGAGCGAGGGGTCGGCGCCGAGGTCGCCGCGTGCCGCCGACCAGGTGCGGCCGGGCGAGGAAGCGACGATCGCGCGGCTGGAGACCTGCTGGCGGGATCTCAACGCTCGGCACTTCGATGGTTTGCTCGCTGCCATCCCGATCGGCCTGTCGAGCAGGATGCGGCGCCGACTGGGTGAGCTGGTGTACGACGGGCGAACGTCGCGCCCGGTTCGCATCGTGATCAGCCGACGGCTGCTCAAGCAGCATCCCTGGCGCGAGGTGGAGGAGACGCTGCTGCACGAGATGGTGCACCAGTGGCAGGCCGAAACGGGCGCGAAGGTGGACCATGGTGCCGGGTTTCGGAGGAAGGCGCGGGACGTAGGTATCGTGCCGCGCGCCGTGGTGCCCGCTCCAGGCGTCTGTGGGAGTATCTGGGCGAGGGTGGAGCGACTGCTGGGCGGGTGAACGGCGGGGCGGGTATGGCGGGTGGGCGGGTGGTATATTTGTGGGCTTGCAAACCTTCGACATTGTCACGGGGAACGTATGACAACCGCTGCTGCCACGTCCCAGTTTCCGGGCGTCGATTTCTACGATATGGACTCGCTCCTCTCCGAAGAGGAGCGCGCGGTTCGCGACACCGTCAGGGCATGGGTGGACGACAACCTCATGCCGGTCATCGGTGACGCCTACATCAAGGGCGAATTCCCGAAGCAGCTCATTCCGGGGATGGCTGAGCTCGGCTTCTTCGGGGCCAACCTCCCCGAAGAGTACGGCTGCGCCGGGCTCAACAACGTCGCGTACGGGCTCATCATGCAGGAGCTCGAGCGGGGCGACAGCGGCATCCGCTCCTTCGCGTCGGTGCAGGGCGGGCTGGTCATGTACCCTATCTATGCGTTCGGCTCCGAGGAACAGAAGAAGCACTGGCTGCCGCGCCTCGCTGCGGGACAGGAGATCGGCTGCTTCGGCCTGACTGAGCCCGACTTCGGTTCCAACCCTGGCGGCATGATCACGACGGCGCGTGAAACGAAGGATGGCTGGGTGTTGAACGGCGCCAAGATGTGGATTACGAACGGCAGCCAGGCCACCGTCTCCATCATCTGGGCCAAGACCGGCGCCATCGACGACTCGAAGTCGATTCGCGGCTTCATCGTGCCGACCGACACCAAGGGCTACACCGCGCGCGACCAGAAGGGGAAGCTCTCCCTTCGTGCATCCGACACGAGCGAGATCGTGCTCGAGGATTGCCTGGTGCCGAAGGATGCGATCCTGCCCAAGAGCGGCGGGCTTCGGAGCCCCCTCATGTGCCTGACCCAGGCGCGGTACGGTATCGCGTGGGGCGCCATTGGAGCGGCGATGGCCTGCTTCGTGGAGGCAGTGAGCTACGCCAAGAACCGCATCATGTTCGACCGGCCAATTGCCCAGACGCAGATCCAGCAGGTGCGGCTGGCCGACATGCTGACCGAGATCACCAAGGCGCAATTGCTTGCACTGCAACTGGGGCGACTCAAGGATGCCGGCACCTTCACGCCGGCCCAGGTGTCACTGGCCAAGCGGAACAACGTGAACATCGCTTGTGAGTGCGCGCGCGAGGCACGGCGGTTGCTTGGTGGCAACGGGATCCTGGTCGAGTACCACTCAATGCGGCACATGGCGAACCTTGAATCGGTTTATACCTACGAGGGTACGCACGACGTACATGGGCTGATCCTGGGGCACGAGATCACGGGGCTGCCGGCGTACTAGCCTCTGCCAGGCTTTCCGACGTAAGGAGAAGCAGTGCGAAACAGAATTGGCATGGGCCTGATTGGGCTGATGCTGGGAGTTGTTGCGTGCGGCGGCGAGCCGGTAACGCCGCCGCCGATCCCTGACGGCGTCTCGCTGCGTGCCGACAGGACCACCGACGTCGTAACACAGGCGCCACACGCCACCGAGCTTCTGGTGCGGAACAACACCAGTGCCACCATCGTGGTGGCCAAGTGCGAGGTCGCGGAGACCCCAGGCATCGTCATTGTGGTCGGGTTCTCGATCCTCAAGCAGCAGCCGGGCGGGAGTTGGAGCCTCCTCACCGAGGGAGTAGCGCCGAGCCCCGCCTGTGGCGGACCACCCCGGCGCGACATCGGGACGACGGTGCCTCCCGGGGAAGAGGTGTCGGTGATGTATGGGCTGGTACCGCCGTGGGCGGGGAGTTATCGGTACACCCTGTCCTACTTCGCCTCCGACACTTCTGATGGGCTGACCGGGCTGACGTCACCAACGCTCACGGTCACCGCAGAGTAGACGCTGGCCCCCGGACCACCTGCCCGCGGTACAGGTCATTCCCCCGCTTGTGTGACGATTGGCGCGCTGGTCCGTATAATATCCGTCTCACATGAGTGCTCCCCCGTCGAACCCCATGAAGCACAACGGCTTGGATGCTCGCAGCGTCCAGGCCGAGCCCTGTGCTGCCTGGTATGAGGCGTACGGGAAGGCAGTCTACAACTACTTCCGCTTCCAGCTCATTCCCCCTGACGACGCCGAAGACCTTACCGCCGAAACGTTCCTCCGTGCGGTGCGCGCCTCGGATCGCTACGACGCGACGCGCGCGGCAGTCCAGACCTGGCTGCTGACGATCGCGCGGAACGTGCTCATCGACGAGCGCCGAAGTGCGCGGGTGCGTCGGCGGGTGGGCGTGGACGAGTTGCGTGACCTGGCGATGGACGAGCCCTCGCCGGAGGAGCGGATGCTGCGGCGCGAAGAGGTTGGTGCCGCGATGACCGCCATGGGCGCTCTCGGCAACGAGGATCGTGAACTCCTGAGCCTGCGCTATGGCGGCGAACTCGACATCGCGGAGCTGGCAGAACTGCTGGATGTACCTGCGGGCACCGTCCGTACCCGCCTGTGGCGCGCACTCGAGCGGCTCCGGGAGCAGATGGCATGACCGGCGACCATCCGGATCGAAACGGCGACCCTCACTTCGTCGAGGCGGAACGGGTGCTCGTCGGGCTTCATTTCGCGCCGCGGGCCTCCCTCGGGCCCGAGATCGCTGGTCGCGTACGTCGCGGTGAGTTGCCGCGGGGTGCGACGAGGCGGCCGCGGTCGGCTGCCCTGCGATCGGTGCTCGGAATCGCCGCAGGCGTGATGCTCGTGGCGAGCGCTGGTATGCTGACCTGGAAGGCCGTTGGCCCACCGGTGCTCATCGACTCCTGCTGCCAGGACCTCGACGGTGGTGGCAGCGCCGACGACGGATTCGTGCTCGAGGCTCGCGGGCGACAGATCAGTCGACTCCGCCTGTATGAGGACCGGGATGGCAGCGGCACGCTGTCGCCTGCTGACCTGGTCCGGTTCGCTCGCGGGGCGGTGCCCGCGGTGTCCGGCGAAAGTGAAGCACGCACCACCCGGATTTGCTGTGCCGACCTCGACGGCGAGGGGCCGGCCGATGATGGCGTCCTGATCATGAGCGAAGCCGACGAATCGATCGTGCTCGCCGCCGTCTACCAGCAGCATCCCCCGGGCGTCGCCGCACCGCTCCGATAGCTCCCTCTTCATTCTCCCCTGATCCGGAACGACTCGATGGCCCGACGCCTTCGTCTGGTGGTGCCGCTCATCCTCGCCACGGTCGCCTTGCCGCGCCTCGCGAGTGCCCAGGTCCCTGACAGCGCCAGGGCCGACAGCTCCTACATGCTGCCGCCCATCGAGGTGGTTGGATCGATCCTTCCGTTCGCCGGCGTCAACATCGGGTCGGGGATCGCCGGTATCGTGACCAAGCTCGACTGGGCCAAGGTGGACGGGAACGAGCCCAAGCTCCTGCCGGATGTGCTGCAGCAGCAGTCAGGCATGTCGAGCTTCGACAACCTCGGTTCCCCGTACAAGCTCAACGTCAGCAGTCGCGGCTTCTATTCGTCGCCGGTTGTCGGCACGCCGCAGGGCGTCTCGATCTTCGTGGATGGTGTGCGTGTCAACGAGCCTGACGCCGCTGAGGTCAACTTCGACCTGCTCCCGATGGAGCACCTGAAGCGGGTGGACATTCTTTCCGGCAACGGCACCTTGCTGGGCCGGAACTCGCTGGGTGGGTCGATCAACCTGGTGACCCGTCGCGGTGAAGGCCCGACGTCGGGCGAGATCGAACTGATGGGTGGCACCTTTGGCGCGGTAAGCGCCGAAGCGTCAGTGGGAGCCACCACCAAGAGCGGGCTCGACTACTACGTCGGCGGCAACTACAACCGTGAGAATGGGTGGCGGCAGCGGACGCGGGCCGACCAGTGGCAGGGGTTTACCAACATCGGCAAGCTGGGACCAACGGCGGGCATTAGGGGGCAGTTCTTCTTCTCGCACTCGTACGCCCAGACCGCCGGCTCATTGCCGTTCTCCGTCTTTGAAGTCAAGCCCGATTCCAACCTCACCGATGGTGACTACGAAGACCTGAATGGCCTGCAGGCGGCGCTGGCCGGCTACAAGCAACTCGGCACTGGCCGCGGGTCGTTCAACTTCTACTATCGGTATACCGACGCGAACCGCTTCAACGTGAACCAGCAGGACGATCCCGACACGCAGAATGACGCGACGAACAGCGTGTTCGGTGGGACGATCGACTACCGGTTCGCCGTCCCGGTCGGCAACAGCGCCGTGGGGCTGCGATTCGGGCTGGACGGCTCGACCGCCTCCAGCCACATCCAGCTCTTCGCCGACTCCACGAAGTTCGGCGGCGTCAGCGTGATGACCACGGATGTGCAGAGTCCGCTCTCCGACATCGCCGGGTTCGCGCTGGCCGACTACACGAAGGGCCGGGTCACCATTTCCGGCGGCGCGCGCTACGAATTCGTGAGCATTCCCTTTCACAACCTGCTCGATCCCACCCGCGACACGACGTCGACCTACAGCCGCCTCGATCCACGCATTGGTGTGGACGTGAATGCCGGGCATGGACTCTCGGTGTTCGCCTCGCTCGGCACGTCGTTCCGCGCGCCGTCACTCATCGAGGTGGCGTGCGCCGACCCCGTGGAACCGTGCCCGCTGCCGTATTCATTGGGTGACGACCCGCCGATCGCGCCCGTCACCGTGAGCACGTTCGAGGGCGGCGCCCGCTACCACACCGGCACGCTGGCACTCACGGCCACAGCGTACTACAGCGACGTGAAGAACGACATCTTCCTCTTCCCGTCCCCCAACGAGATCGCAGGGTCCACCATCCAGGGCTACTTCGGCAACATCCCCAAGACCCGTCGGGTGGGTATCGAGATCAACGGGACCTATGGTTTCGGCCCGCACTCGGTCTACGCGAACTATGCGTACACCCGGGCCACCTTCCAGTCGGTGGCCTCGATCTTCTCGATCCTCGACGACTCGGGGCTGGGCATCGAGAACACGACCGAACCCGGCGATATCATCCCCCTTGTGCCCCTGTCGCAGTTCAAGGCGGGCCTCAACCTGCGATTCCCGTTCGGCCTCCGTGGGGGGGTCGACATGCGGTGGATCGGCGAGCAGTACCTGCAGCAGGACGAGGCGAACAACATGGCCCCGCTGCCGTCCTACTTCGTGGCAGACCTGCGGGCAGGTTGGGAAACCGGCCCATGGGAGATATCCGGTATCGTGACGAACGTCTTCAACGCCAAGTACGCCAGCTTCGGCACGTTCAACATCAATCAGGGCGCTCCCGACCAGCCGATCGAGCGCTTCGTGACGCCCGGGTACGCCCCCCAGTTCCGGCTGGTCGTGACCCGGGCCTTCGGCCCCGACCGCGACTGAGCCCGTGGCCTCAGCGGAACCCCTGAGGGGCGGAAACGAGGGGTCGGGCGTAAAAGGGCTTTGACAGAAGGCACGCCCGGGCGACACATTGGGTCAGGTGGCCGGTGAGCCCCCATTTCCCGTGGAGCGCCCTTCATTGCCTGCAAGAGAGCCGGAGAGCCTGAGCTTGGAGCGCGCCCGTCATCAGGGCCGTGAGGCGTTCTTTTCGGGGCTATCGGGCGATAGTTGCCCCTACCCCGCGGGCACGCCCGAGCGCTCGAGTTGGCTCGTCGCGTGGGATGCCGCGCGGGACTACCGGGAACTGCTCGACCAGCACCTGCTGCGACAGGCGTAGCGGCGGGCGTCAGGCGGCAAGCGACAGGGGTGATTCTACGGGATCGCCCCTGTCTCGTTATCCCCATGTCCCATAACAAGTTGTGTCCAGGGGAGAATCTCCCTAGCGCCCCCATCCGGGGGCATGTACCTTTGCGCCGCTCATAGGGTAGCAGGCTACACACCAAGGCCGGAGCGCGCAGTGAAGATCGCAGTGTGCCTCAAGCGGGTGCCCGACACTACCGCGAAAATCGTCATCGGCGCATCCCGAACCGCCATCGATGAGGCGGGGGTGAAGTTCGTCCCGAATCCATACGATGAGTTTGCCCTGGAAGCGGCGATCGCCCTCAAGGAGCAGGCAGGTACCGGCGAGACGACCGTGATCGCCGTTGGCACCGACGCGTCCCAGGAGACGCTCCGGACTGCCCTTGCCATGGGTATCGATCGCGCCGTGCTGCTGCAGTCAGCCGGCTCCGCCGACGGCCTCGCGGTGGCACGGGTGCTTGCCGCCGAGCTCAAGGCGGGGGCGTATGACCTGATCCTTTTCGGCAAGCTCGCCGTGGACGACTACAACCATCAGGTCGGTGTCATGGTGGCGGAACTGCTCGACCTGCCCTGCATCTCGGCGGCTGCAAAGATGACGCTGAGCGGCACCGCGATCGAGGCGGACCGGGAGATCGAGGGTGGCGTCGAGGTCATGGGCTGCTCGCTGCCCGCCGTCGTCACCTGCGACAAGGGACTCAACAATCCGCGCCTGCCATCGCTCAAGGGCATCATGGCCGCGAAGAAGAAGCCGCTCGACGTAAAGCCGGTGACGCTTGATGGCGCATCGTTCGAGATCACCGGCCTGGAACTCCCCGCTGAGCGTCAGGCGGGGCGCATTGTCGGCGAGGGCGCCGATGCCGTTCCCGCCCTGCTCGCGCTGCTGCGCAATGAGGCCAAGGTCCTATGAAGGTTCTCGCGGTTACCGAACAGCGCGATGGCGCGCTCCGGAAGGTGTCACACGAAGTGGTCGCGGCGGCGCGCAGCCTTGCCGACCAGTCGGGCGGCAGTGTTGACGCCGTTGTGCTCGGCGCTGGTGCCGTTGCCGGCATGGACCAGCTTGGCGGCTTCGGCGCCGACCAGGTGCTGCACGGCACGCACGCCGATTTCGCGCTCTACTCGCCGGACGGTGCGTCGGCGACCATCGCGTCGATCGGCGCTGAGTACGGCGCGATCGTCTTTGCGTCCACGGCGATGGGCCGCGACCTGGCACCCCGTGTCGCAGCACGGCTCGGCGTCTCCTGCGCCAACGATGTCACCGCACTCGGCGTCGATGGCAGTGCGGTGACGGTCACTCGCCCGATCTACGCCGGCAAGGTCCTGCAGCACGGCAAGCTCACTGGCAAGACGGCGATAGTGTCGGTTCGCCCGAACACCTTCCATCCGGTGGCGAGTGGCAAGGCGGGATCCGTTTCCGCGCTGTCCGTGCCGGCATTCACCGCTCGCGCGGTGTCGAAGGGCGTCAAGAAGCCCGATGCTGCCCTGCTCGACGTGACCGAAGCGTCCGTCGTCATTTCCGGTGGGCGTGGCCTGAAGGAGCCGGCGAACTTCAAGCTGCTCGAGGACCTTGCTGCGGCGTTCGGGAATGCCGCCGTGGGTGCGAGCCGGGCGGTCGTGGATGCTGGCTGGCGCGATCATGGCGAGCAGGTGGGCCAGACGGGCAAGACGGTCAGCCCCCAGCTGTACATTGCCGTGGGCATCTCGGGGGCCATTCAGCACCTGGCCGGCATGCGTACGGCGCGCACCATCGTGGCGATCAACCGCGACAAGGACGCACCAATCTTCAAGGTGGCCGACTATGGCATCGTCGGCGACCTGTTCGAGGTCCTCCCCCGGCTCACCGAAGAGGTCAAGAAGCTCCGCAGTTCGTGACTTCCCCGGGGCGCCCGGCGGGGGGGTGCAGGTCTTGCCCCTTCCTCCTGCGATGCGCCCCTTTGTGGCGGTTCTCCTCCTGTCTTTTGCAACGCTACCCGCATCGGCCCAGACCGCGCGGGAGGCGGTAGCGCACCCGGAGCTCTCCTACCAGGTGGCGCTGGAGGCCCTCGGCCGCGGCAATGGCGAGGTGGCGATTACGATGCTCGACGCCTCGATAGCTGGCCTGCCGGCTACTTCCCACCTGGCCCTGCACGAGCGGCTCCTCCGGCTGGCGGAGGCCTACATCGTCATGGGCCAGCCCGACTCGGCGAGCGTCATGGTGGACCGCGCCAGGGTGGAGATGGGCCTCCTGGCGGACAGTGCCGGCTGGGAGCTGTCGTTCGATGCGGAGTCGGACGAGCGGCTGATGCAGCTCATGGAGCGCGTGGCCACTGCCGGACAGCCGGCGCTCGCGTTCCGGATTGAGTTGCTGCGCGAGGCACGCATGGGATCGCGCGGACCGGCGTTCGACACGCTGTCGGCGTTCGATCCGTCACACGTTCCCGAGAACACTGCCCTGGTCGCGTACGTGGTGTCTGCGTCGGGTCAGCGACTGATGCTCCTGGTCGCGACCCGCGAGGGACTGCGCGCGGTGCCGCTCAACACGAGTGACTCCCTCGCGTCCCAGGTTGCGCGACTCTGGATGGCGCTGGCGGGTGGCTCGGATGCCCCGCGCGACGCGGGAGCGCTATCGCGACAACTGATCCTGCCGCTGCTCGAGCGACTGCCGCGCGACATCAAGCACCTGGCCTTCGTACCTGGCGGAGCGCTTCGCGCCCTCCCATTCGATGTGCTGCCCCTCCCCGGTGATCGCCGCCTCGTCGAGGCCTACGAGACCAGCGTGCTGCCATCGGTCGGCCAGGCGCTGGTGTGGTGGGCCAACCCGGTACCTCGGGCCGGCATTCGGATCGTTGCGTTCGGCTACTCCGGCGAGGGCAGCAAGGCGGCTGGTGCGACAGCAGTAGCGCAGGCGCGCGAGATCAGCCGCTATTCACGGCGCGGCGAGGCACACCTTGCCCATGCGGCGACGGAGGCTGTTCTTCGCACTGCCGACCTGCGGAGTGCCGGTACGGTGCACCTCGCCGTTCCGATGCGTACCACGGGCATCGCCGATGGCGGCGATGCGCTGGAGATGGTGTCGAGTCCGGGGGAGGATGGGCTGCTCGACGTGGACGAGCTGGGCCAGCTGCACCTGGGCCCGACCCTGGTACTGCTTGCCGGCTGTCCCCTGCGGCACGAGCCTGACCTGCAGGGTCCTCCCGCACCCGCGATGGCGCGGGCGCTGTTCCAGGCCGGCGCGCGATCGGTGGTGCGTTGTTCCTGGGGTTCCGCCACGACGGCGGCCGACCGGTACGTGCTCGCTCTCTACGAGTCGCTCGCCGAGGGGATGGCGATCGGCGCGGCGGTGCGGGAGGCGAAGCTGCGGCTGCTGCAGGACGGGCTCGGGCCATCGGCCTGGGGCGCGTTTGAGCTGGTGGGCGATGCCCGGTTCCGGCTTCCGCTGAGGCGTCCCGGCACGTCGCTGGTGTGGTGGCTCGTCGCAGCCGCCGTGGCGGCCTGGCTCATCTGGCTGTCGGAGCGGCGGCACCGCCGCCAGCCGGAGGTTGCCGCCTGACACAGGTGTGCCGCCCCGGCCGCCTATATTCCAGCCGATGTCCAAGCCCGTTCCCCTCATTGTTGGCGCCGGCGTAGCCGGACTCTGGGCCGCATGGCGCCTGGCGAGCGAAGGCCGCGAGGCGCTGCTCCTTACCAAGGGCACGCTCTCGGACAGCGCGACCGCCTGGGCCCAAGGCGGCATCGCCGTCGCGATCGGGCCCGGCGACTCCCCGGCACAGCACGCGAAGGACACCCTCGCCGCAGGCGATGGGCTCTCCGACCCTGAAGCGGTCGACATCCTCGTCACCGAAGGTCCCGAGCGGATCCGGGAGCTCCTCGCACTGGGCGCGGCGTTCGACCGGGCTGCGGATGGGCGACTCCGGTTCGGTCTCGAGGCGGCGCATACGCGTGCGCGTATTCTCCACGCCGATGGCGACCGCACCGGCGCCATGCTGGTGCGCTGCCTGACGGCGGTGGTGCGTCACCTTCCGCAGATCCGGTTGTTCGAGCACGCCGAGGTGCGCCGGCTCGTGCGCGAAGAGGACCGTGTCGTGGGCGCCATCGTGCTCGACGGTGCCGGCCGCCCCCACGGGATTCCGGCGTCAGCGGTGGTGCTGGCCACCGGCGGCGTGGGCCAGCTCTTCTCGGTCACCACCAACCCCCTCGGCGCCACCGGCGACGGCTGGGCACTGGCGCACGAGGTCGGTGCCGAACTGCGTGACCTTGAATTCCTCCAGTTCCACCCGACGGCGCTCAAGCTCTTCGGGGTCAACCCGGCCCCACTCATCTCGGAGGCGGTGCGGGGTGCGGGAGCATTGCTGGTGGATGCGACGGGCCGACGCTTCACGCTCGACGACGATGCGCGCGGTGAACTGGGCCCACGTGATGTCGTGGCGCGCGCCGTGGCCGAAGCGGATGCCGCCGGCGGTGCGTTCCTCGATGCGCGCGGGCTTTCCGATTTCGCGACGCAGTTTCCCGGCATTCATGCCATGCTGCGTGGCGCAGGACTCGATCCTGCGCGCGACCTGCTGCCGGTGGCCACGGCGCTGCACTACGCGATGGGTGGTGTGAGCACCGACCTCGACGGTCACACTTCGCGCGCCGGGCTCTGGGCCGCCGGCGAGGTGGCGTGCACCGGTGTTCACGGTGCCAACCGTCTCGCGTCGAACTCATTGCTCGAGGGACTGGTCTTCTCCGACCGGGTGGCGCGGGAGGTGGCGGGAGAGCAGGGAAGCACGCGGATCCCCGAGTACATCGAAACGGTGGATGCCGACGCCGACACCGGCGCCGACATGGCACTCGACAGCGTGCGGCAGGAGATGCGCGAGATCATGACGCGCGGCGTCGGCGTGGTGCGCACCGAGGCCAGCCTGGCCGACGCGGAGGCGGGGCTGGCCCGATTGCAGAAGTCGACGCCTGAGGCGGCGTGGCGCACCCATCGCCAGCTGAGCGTGGCCCAGCTCATCACGAAGTCGGCACGTGGCCGGCGCGAGAGCCAAGGCAGCCACCGACGTGCCGACTTTCCGCCCCGCCCGGCCAGGCAGCCGCTGTGACCCTGACCCTTCCCGTCATCGAGCCGAACCGCCTCTCGGCCGAACGGATCGCCGAGCTGCAGGACGAAATCCGCCGGCTGGCGCGTGAGCGCGACGCGGTCGTGATCGCGCACAACTACCAGCGCCCCGAGGTGCAGGACGTCGCGCATTTCGTGGGGGACTCGCTCGGCCTGTCGCGCGAGGCGGCGAAGACCGATGCCGCCGTCATCGTGTTCTGCGGCGTGCACTTCATGGCGGAAACGGCCGCGATCCTGTCGCCGGCGAAGCGCGTGCTGCTGCCCGACCTCGCGGCCGGGTGTTCGCTGGCCGATACGATCACGGCTTCGGACGTCCGGAAGTGGAAGGCGCGCTTCCCCGGCTACATCGCGGTGGGCTACGTGAACACGACCGCCGAAGTGAAGGCCGAGCTTGACTACTGCTGTACCAGCGGCAACGTGCTGGATGTGATCGACGCGATCCCCCAGAGCAAGGGGATCCTCTTCCTGCCCGACTTCTTCCTCGGCGCCCACGTGCGGCGCATGCGCCCCGATCGCAATGTCGAGGTATGGCTGGGCGAGTGCCATGTGCACGCCGGCATCCGGCCCGACCGGCTCAACGAGGTGCGGCTGGCGCACCCTGATGCCGAGGTGCTGGTGCACCCCGAGTGCGGCTGTGCCGGCCAGCTCATCCATGCGATGGGCGCGGGTGAAGTGAGTGCGGAGGGACTGCACATCGCGTCCACGGAGCGGATGATCCAACTGGTGCGGGAGCGGCCGGCGCGGGACTTCATCATCGCGACCGAGACCGGCATCATGCACCGGATGCAGAAGGACGCCCCGGACAAGCAGTTTTTCGCCGCCGACCCGGAGGCGGTCTGCGCGTACATGAAAACGATCACGCTGGAGAACACCCGCGACTCGCTGCTGCTCGATCGCTACCATGTGTCGGTGCCGCCGGAGATCGCGGCGCGTGCCCGGGCTGCGGTCGACCGGATGGTGGCGCTTGGGCCCGGGGTCGCACGCAAGCCAGGCGACTGACGGCGGATATTTCCGACAGGCGGTCAGGCATGGACTAAG
>Ga0302323_100001433_pt1 | contig 19333 bp, 11 predicted proteins | sample Fen_T0_3_FD_201950 | JGI IMG/M metagenome (GOLD analysis project Ga0302323, IMG submission 201950) | Peat permafrost microbial communities from Stordalen Mire near Abisko, Sweden - Fen_T0_3 | ecosystem: Environmental > Terrestrial > Soil > Wetlands > Permafrost | place: Sweden: Abisko... | reverse complement strand
GGTCGGCTGCGAAGCTGGCGGGGGTGTCGCGGAGTCGGTTCAGCGCGGTCGCGGACAGGCTCGACGGCAGGGGTACGTCGATCACCGGCGAGCGGTCGCGGCTCGCCTCCTCGACCAGCCGGCCCAGCTCGTCGTCCCACTCCTGGATCCGGCCGAGCACGAGCACGTCGTCGGTCTGGTCTGACCACGGGGCACCGGCCGCGAGCGCCTCGGCCGCAGCGGCGACGAGGGCCGCAGCGTCATGACGGCGGGCGACCTCGGGCGTCTGGTGCGACATCGGCCACGGGAGGTCGGGATCGAGCGCCGCATAGGGGTTGGGCTCGTCCTTGGCCGGCCGGTCGCGCCACGGGTCAGGCAGCGCGTCGCGGTCGGCCAGCGCCCGGACGGTCGCCTCCAGATAGGTCGAGGGCCCGCGGCCCGCCTTGATCTTCGGGGAGAAGCACCACCCGGTGACGCGGAGCCGGTGTCGCGCGCGGGTCCAGGCGACGTACGCGAGCCGGAGCTCCTCGATGCGCTCGTGCTCCTTGGTCGCTGCCGTGAAGGCGGCGATGTCGGCCGGCGTGTGCCCGGTGAGACCCGGCCGGTCGCGGGCGTCGCCACGGAGCCGACCGGGCATCACGAACGGCACGGTGAGCCAGGTGGAGCGGGTGCGGTCGGTGGGGAACTTGCGCTCGGTGACACCGGGGACGAACACGACGTCCCACTCCAGGCCCTTGGCCCGGTGGACGGTGAGGAGCTTGACGGAGTCGGCCTCGCTGGGGGTGGCCACGTCGAGGCCCTGACCGTAGGCGTCCTCGGCCTCGAGCCAGGCCAGCAGGGCGGCCAGCGTCACCTGGCCGTCGACGGCCTGGAACTCCGAGACCGCCTGGACGAAGAGGTCGAGGTTGTCGCGCCGGGCCGCGGCCGCGGGACTGGCCGACGACGCGAGCTCGACGTCGATGCCGCAGGTGTCGATGATCCGGCGGACCAGGTCGAGGATCGGCTCCCCCACGGCCGACCGGAGCCGGCGCAGCTCAGCGGCGAGCAACGCGAACCGGGCCCGCGCCTCGGGTGAGTAGTCGAGCTCGCCCGGTGACTCCAGTGCGTCGCCCAGTGAGGCGACCTCGGCCGGGTCGGACCCGGAGACGGCCGCGTCGAGCTCGGCCCGGATGTCGTCGTGGGAGACCCGGCCGCGGCGCCCGGAGAGATCGGCGGCGCGGCGCCCGAGCAGGGCGAGGTCGCGGGTGCCGATCGCCCACCGCGGCCCGGCGAGCAGGGTCAGCAGCGAGGCGTTGGCCGTGACGTCCTGGACCAGGGTCAGGGTGGCCACGACCTCGGCCACCTCGGGCAGCCGCAGCAGGCCCTTGAGCCCGACGATCTCGACCGGGATCTCGCGCCGGGTGAGGGCGTCGAACACGTCGGCCGCATGGGAGTTGTCGCGCGTCAGTACGCCGATCTCGCGCCAGGACGGCTCGGCCATGGCCGCGTGCGCCGCCGTCACGGCTTCGCCCAGCGCGGTGAGCTCGTCGTCGTAGGTCTCGTAGAGCCCGGCCGTGACCACGCCGATCTCTGCCTCGGGCTTCGGCTCGAGCGGCCGGAGCTCCGGTCGCAGCGCGTAGAGCTCGGCCGCGAGCTGGTTGGCGGTGTCGAGGATCGCGATGTCGGAGCGGCGGTTGACCGTCAGGGGGTAGGACGCGGCGCGGCCGTCGGGTGACGGGAACGCGTCGGGGAACTCCAGGATGTTGGAGACCGACGCGCCGCGCCAGCCGTAGATCGCCTGGTTGGGGTCACCGACTGCGGTCACGGGATGCCCGAGCCCGTGGGCGACGTCGGCACCGCTGAACAGCCGCGCGAGCATCAGCGCCTGGGCGACCGAGGTGTCCTGGTACTCGTCGAGCAGGACCACCCGGAACCTCGCCCGCTCGGTCTCCCCGACCTCGGGGCAGTCACGGGCGAGGCGAGCGGTCAGCGCGATCTGGTCCGAGAAGTCCATCAGCCCGTGGTGGCGCTTGAGCACGCGGTACTCCTCGACGAGGTCGAGCAGCTCCGCGCGCCGGTCGATCGCGAGGATCGCCTTCTCGTTGCGCTCGCGGTAGGTCTTGCGGCCCTCGCCCGCCACCCCCTCGACGAACAACGTCCGCTCACCTGCGTCGAGCGTGCGGACCTGGTCGGGCCCCACGAGGTGCTCCGAGAGCTCGGCGTCGAGGGCGAGCAGCCACTGCACCACGAGCTGGGGAGCGTCGCTGAGGTGCTGGACGGGCGCGGTGTGGCGCGCGATCGTGCGCCCGGCCAGCTGGTAGCGCGAGGCGTCGGCGATCAGGCGGGTGTCGGGCTCGTGCCCGATCCGGAGGCCGTGCTCGGTGAGCAGGCCTGCGGCGTAGGAGTGGTAGGTCGCGACGGTGGGCTCCTCGACCTCCTCACCGTCGTCGAGCCGTTGGCCGCGCACCGGGAGCAGGCCGGCGGCCCGGAGCGACTCGCGGATCCGGGTGGCCAGCTCGGCGGTGGCCTTCGTGGTGAAGGTCAGCCCGAGCACCTCCGCGGGAGCGACCTGGCCCGTGGCGACCAGCCAGACCACGCGCGCGGCCATCACCGTGGTCTTGCCCGACCCCGCGCCGGCGATCACGACGGCCGGCTCGAGCGGGGCGGTGATCGCCGCGAACTGCTGAGCGCTGAACGTGAAGTCGGCGCGCATCACCGCGCGCAGCTGCTCGGGCGTCTCGATGGTGTGGGTCACGAGAGCACCGATCCCGACGACTTCGCAGGACAGATCGCGTGGAAGTCGCATCGGTCGCACTGAGCGCCGCGGCGCGCCACGAACTCCTCGTCGCGGACGGCCCGCACCGCGGCCATCAGCTGGCGCTCGATCACCGTCACGCCGTCGGCGTCGGGCACCTGGGGCGCCTGCGGTTGGACCTTGGGCAGGTCGTTCCCGAGCCGGAGCTGGACCAGCTCGGCTCCCCCGGACCGCACCGGCCGCCCGACGGCCTCGTCGGCCGCCCCGTGGTCTACCGCGAGCTGGTAGAGGCCGAGCTGGGGGTTCTCCGGGAGCGAGGTGTCGGTGGGTGCGTACTTGCCGGTCTTGAGGTCGACGACCACGACGTGGCCGTCGTCGTCGAGCTCGAGCCGGTCGACGTAGCCGATGAGACCCACCCGCTGACCGTCGGGCAGCTCGACGGTCGCGGTGATCCGGCCCTCCGACGACACGTGGGTGCGGGCCCCCGGGCGGACCTGCCAGGCCACGAAGCGGGCGAGCGCGTCGCGGACGGCCTCTCGCTCGCGCTCGCCGGACCATGGCGTCCGGAACGACATCCGGTCCCATACGTCGTCGACCAGAGTCATCAGCTCGGTCATCAGCTCCGGGCCGGGCTCGAGCTCGCCCTTGGCCATCCGGTCGGCCAGCGCGTGGACGATGATGCCGAACCCCTGCGCGGTCGAGCTCACGACGGTGCCGCCGGCCTCCTGCTGGAGGAACCACTGGGCCGGGCAGGTGATCAGCCCCTGCAAGGCGCTCGCCGAGAGACGGACCGGCTCGGATCCTGGCCGGACGGGCGCCGTGGCACGGCTCGGTGAGCGCAGTCCCCACCACGAGGCGGGATCGGCGGCCGGGGCGAGCGGTCGGCCGCGGACCTCGGTGAGGGCCAGCGCCGCCAGCCGGTGGGCGGCGGCGCGGCGGAGGTCGTCGGGCTGTGCGGGGTCGGCGACGGTACGCCGGAGCTCGGCGACCAGACCGGCCAGCGACAGTGGTCGACGCGGCCGGCCCTGGTGGTGCTCCGGCGCGCCGGCGCCGAGCTCGTGGAGGAAACGGGACGGCTGCTCGCCGTCGTCGTCCGGCGAGGCGACCGCGGTCACCACCAGCCGTCGCCGCGCGCGGGTCGCCGCGACGTAGAACAGCCGGCGCTCCTCGGCGAGCAGGGCCGCGGGCGTCAGTGGCGGGACCAGGCCCTCGCGACCGATCCGGTCGGCCCCGAGCAGGGTGTTGCGGCGGCGCAGGTCGGGCCAGGCGCCCTCCTGGACGTGGGCCACGACGACGAGGCCCCACTCCAGACCCTTCGACCGGTGGGCGGTCAGGAGCCGGACGGCATCACCGCGGACCCCGCGCTCCGCCAGTGTGTCGGCCGGGATCTCCTGCGCGGACAGGGTGTCGAGGAACTCACGGAGCCCGACATGCCCGGCCTGCTCCTCGGACCGGGCGGCCGCGTCGAAGAGCGCGCAGATCGCGTCGAGGTCGCGGTGGGCCAGGCGGGCGGACTGCCCCCCGAGCTCGGACTGGTGGCGCAGCCGCGCGCCCCAGTCGGTGCCGTCCCAGAGGGTCCAGAGCACCTGCTCGGGGCTGTCGCCGGCATCGAGTCTCTCGCGCGCGAGGCGGACGAGGGCCACCACGCGTCGGGCTCGGTCGGCTGCCTCACCGCGCACCCCGTCGAGGAAGCCAGGGACGGTGACCGCACGGCGTACGAGCTCCCGGGAGGGTACGGCGTCGTCGCGGCTGCGCAGCGCACGCGCCAGCCCGCGGAGGTCGTGGGCGTCCAGACCGCCCAGGGGCGAGGTCAGCAGCGCCTCGGCCCGGTCGGCCGCCACGACGTCGGGATCGTCGAGGTCGTCGATGTCGAGGTCGACGACCACGCGGAGCGTGGCGAGCAGCGGCAGCACGGCGGGCTCGCGGACGAGCGGCGTCTCGTCGCTGGACACCTCGACCGGGACACCCGCCGCGCTCAGCGAGCGGCGCAGCGCCGGGATGGAGGTGCGTCCCGACCGGACGAGCACGGCCATGTCGCTCCAGCCGACGCCGTCCTCGAGATGGGCTCGGCGGAGCAGGTCGGCGACGTGCTCGGTCTCGACCCGTGCGGTGTCGTAGGTCAGCACCTCGACTCGTCCGTCGCCGAGCCCGGGGGCATGGGCGCGCGGGTCGCGGAACACGCGGAACTGCTCGAGCGGGATCGAACCCGTCACGCCGATCGAGGCCGCGATCGACCGTGACGCCCGCAGCAGCCGAAGCCCGAAGCGGCGGGTGGTCCCGAGGGCGATGACCGGCGCCGGCTCGCCGTCGCGGGTGAGGAACGCCGCCGGGAAGTCGAGGATGCCGCGCAGGTCGGCGCCGCGGAAGCCGTAGATCGACTGGTCGGGGTCGCCGACGACGGTCAGGTCGCGGCCGTCGCCGGCCAGCGAGCGCAGCAGGTCGACCTGGGCCGGGTCGGTGTCCTGGTACTCGTCGACGAAGACGTGCGCGAAGCGGCGGCGTACGTCGTCGCGATGCTCGTCGGCGAGCTGCCCGGCCCGCGCGATCAGGTCGGCGTAGTCGAAGGAGTTCTGGAAGCCGAGGACCTGGAGGTACTGCTGCATGAACAGACCTGCGGTCTCGAACTCGGGGACGCCTTCGCGTCGACCCAGCTCGCGCAGGTCGGTGGGGTCGAGGCCCCGCTCACGGGCCCGGGCCAGCACCGACTGGACCTCGGCAGCGAAACCGCGGGTGCCGACCGCGGCGCGCAGTCCCTCCGGCCAGCGGACGGACTCGGGGGCCTCGGTGAGGAGGGCCTGGAGCACGACGTCCTGCTCGGGCGCGGACAGCAGCCGCAGCGGCGCTGTGTAGAGGTCAGCCGGGCTGTAGGCACGGACCAGGCCGTAGGCGAACGAGTGGAACGTCGAGCACATCGTGGTCGAGGTGGTGCGGCCCACCCGGGCCGTCACCCGGTCACGCAGGCTCTCGGCGGCCTTGCGGGAGAACGTGAGGGCCAGGATCTGCGACGGGTCGACGTCGCGCCGCTCGATCCGGTCGGCGATCGCCTCGACCAGGGTGGTCGTCTTGCCGGTGCCGGGCCCGGCGAGGACCAGCAGCGGACCCCCGTCGTGGTCGACCACCCGCTGCTGCTCGGGGTCGAGAGCCGTCGGCTCCGTGGCGGCTGTCTCCGGGCGCACGAGGTGGTAGGTCGTGGGCCCGTCGGTCATGGCTCCACCCAACCATCCGCGACCGACGGGCACACGGTGCCCCACTAGGTTGACGGGCATGAGTGAGGCGACACCCGAGGGGCCGCTGGGCGACGTCGTCGTCCTCGACCTGACCCGCGCGCTGGCCGGGCCGCAGGCCGCGATGATGCTCGGCGACCTGGGCGCCCGGGTGATCAAGGTCGAGAGCGCCACCGGGGACGACACCCGCGCCTGGGGACCCCCGTGGGCCGGGGCCGACGCGGGCCACCACGAGGACTCGACGTACTTCATGTCGGCGAACCGCAACAAGGAGTCGATCGTCCTCGACCTCAAGGACCGCGACGACGCGGCGGTGCTGGCCGCGCTGGTACGCCGTTCCGACGTACTGCTGGAGAACTTCCGGGTCGGCGTGCTCGACCGCCTCGGCTTCACCGTGGGGCGGCTCCACGAGCTCAACCCGCGCCTGGTGGTCGGCAGCATCACCGGCTTCGGCCACGACGGTCCGGAGGCCGGCCGCGCCGGCTACGACCAGATCGCGCAGGGCGAGGGCGGCCTGATGTCGGTGACCGGCACCGAGCAGCCGACGAAGGTCGGCGTGCCCATCGCCGATCTCCTGGCCGGCATGAACCTCGCGTACGGCGTGGTGGCCGCGCTGCACGAACGTCACACGACCGGCGTCGGGCGCGTGGTCCGCACCTCGCTGCTCTCGGGCGTGGTCGGGGTCCACGCCTTCCAGGGCACCCGGTGGCTCCTCGGGGGCGAGGTGCCGGGCCTCGCCGGTGCCCACCACCCGGCGATCGCGCCGTACGGCCTGTTCGCGACCGCGTCGTCGCCGCTCCAGGTGGCGGTCGGGTCGGAGAACCTGTGGAAGAAGTTCGCGGCCGCGGTCGGGATGGACGCCGACGACCCGCGCTTCCTCACCAACCGGGAACGGGTCGCGCACCGCGACGACCTGATCGCCGCGATCGAGGTGATCTTCGCGTCCCACCCGGCCGAGCACTGGCTCGACCTGCTCGTCGACGCCGGCATCCCGGCCGGGAAGGTCCGCTCGATGGACGACGTCTACGGGTGGGACCAGGTGCGGTCGCAGGGGCTCGTGCTCGAGGTCGACCACCCGGCGTACGGGTCGCTCGCGCTGACCGGCTCTCCGCTGCGCTTCGACGAGAACGCCTTCAGCGGCGGCCGCGAGCGACACCTCCCGCCGCCGCTGCTCGGCGAGCACGGTGACGCGATCCGGGACTGGTTGGCCGAACCGGGAGCCTGATGTGCGGCTTCACCACCCGAGTGGTCTCCTCACCGAGACTCTCGACGACGTCCGGGCGCACTCGTGGGGGGAGGCCGTCGCACCCCAGATGTGAACCGGTCAGGCGCGCTCGGTGACCATCTCGACCAGGTCGGCCACCGAGTCGACGACGCGGGTCGGCCGGTAGGGGAATGTCGCGACCTGGTCGGGCCGTGTGGAGCCGGTGCCGACCAGGATCGTGCGCAGCCCGGCCTCCAGCCCGCTGACGATGTCGGTGTCCATCCGGTCACCGACCATCACCGTGGTCTCCGAGTGCGCCTCGATCCGGTTCAGAGCGCTGCGCATCATCAGCGGGTTGGGCTTGCCGACGAAGTAGGGCTCTCGCCCTGTGGCGCTGCTGATCAGGGCGGCCACGCTCCCCGTCGCCGGCAGCGTCCCCTGGTGGCTCGGGCCGCTCCGGTCGGGGTTGGTGGCGATGAACCGGGCGCCGTTCTCGATCAGCCGGATCGCTTTGGTGATCGCCTCGAACGAGTAGGTCCGGGTCTCGCCCAGCACGACGTAGTCGGGGTTGCGGTCGGTCATCACGTAGCCGATGTCGTGCATGGCCGTGATCAGCCCGCTCTCCCCCACGACGTACGCCGAACCGCCGGGGCGCTGGTCGTCGAGGAAGTCGGCGGTCGCGAGCGCGGAGGTGAAGATGTGGTCCTCGGGCACGTCGATGCCGCTGCCGAGCAGGCGCGCCCGCAGGTCTCGGCGGGTGTAGATCGAGTTGTTGGTCAGCAGGAGGTACTTCAGCCCACTGGCCTTCAGCGCGTCGATGAACTCCGCCGCCCCGGGGATCGGGTCCTCCTCGTGCACCAGCACGCCGTCCATGTCGGTCAGCCAGGTATGGATCGGCTTCAGCTCCGTCATACCCCCCATCATCCCCGGAGCTGCGTGTGCGCTCGGCTGCAGGGATACCCGGCTCACCGGGGATCCCGTCACTTCTCAGGGGTTGCAACCCCTGAGAAGTGACGGGAGTGCCCTCACGATGTGAACGAAGGGACGCGCGAGGTGACACCGAGCATCGCCAGAATGCGTGCGCCGGTGGCGCTCGGTCGCTCCAGGTCGGCCCAGGTGATGCGGATGCACCGCCAACCGGTGAGCTCCGAGATCCTGGACTCACGTTCCTTCTCACGAAGCACCGCGTCCACCACGGACTCCCCCTTGCGGAGGTACTTGAGGTACTTCTCACGGCCGTCGAACTCGAGCCAGACCTTCAGCTCCGGCCAAGCGAAGTCGAGACGGGCGAACAAGCGTCCGACATCGTCCAGCACCTCGAACTGGGGATCGGGAGCAGGAATCCCACCGCGATACATCAGCCAGAAGGTTCGGCACTCCCCGACCGACTCCAGGCGCGGATCGGCGAGGCGGAGCACGATGTCGGTCTTCAGGGTGTTCGGGTCGCGACTCATCGGGGCGTAGCGGGCGCGAAGGTCCTCGAGCGTGGTGAGCCCCCGGTGCAGGAAGTCGTTGACCACCACCAGGCTCGCTTCCGTGCTGCAGCAGGTGGTGACGCCCAGCGCCGTACGTGTCGCAGACATGACGCCCAGATCGTGACGGACGACGATGTCCCCATCGAGGATCGTGCCCTGGTGCTGACGGACCCCTGCTTCGGAGCGGCCGGCGCGACCATCCGGGCGCGCCACGTGCACCACTGCGAGGGGCATTCCCCACATCGGCCCGCCATGGAACGGGATGGCGGAGAGGTGGCTCGGCACCACCTTGGTCTTTGCCTGCCGCACGACCGCCCGCGCCATCAGTGCATGGCGAGCCGCTGCGTCAGCGGCGTCGTACGTGGTCCGGTCGGTGTAGGCCCCTCGACGTATGCGCTGCAAGACACCGGCTCTCACGAGTGCTGCGAGCTCACGGTCCGAGTGCCCGCTCTCCAGCAGCTCCGATCTCAGCCAGACAGGGCCGTCGAGTGGATCGAACTTCTCGTTCATGCTCACAGGCTGGCCGGGAACGTGCTGCTCTCGCGCGGCTTGTGACGCTGCTTGTGGACAGACGCGCCACACCACTGCGAGTAGGCGCACCCCGCACGTCACATCGGTCACTGCAGCCCCGCCGCGGAGGCACTCCTGTCACTTCTCAGGGGTTGCAACGGCCGAGAAGTGACGGGATACCCGGCTCACCGGGTATCCCGACAATCCCGCTCAGCCCAGGTCGACGATGGCGGCGACGGGGCCGCCGCCGTCGGGGCCCTGGTGGGCGGCGGAGACGGAGACGAAGACGGCGGGGTCGCCGGTGACGGTGGCGGCGACGCCGCCGACGGCGGCCTTGATCTGGCGGTGCCAGTGGACGTCGGAATCGTCGAGCATCGCGTTGCGGCGCCCGCGCACGTGGCCGTCCTGCGACGCCTCGCACTTCAGGAAGACGTTGACCAGCCGGCCGTCGAGGTCGGAGGAGCGGGGCCGCTCGGGCAGGTCGAGACCGGCCGAGCGGATGGCGTCCCAGATGCCGTCGGCATCGAGGGCGTCCTTCATCACCCCGTGCCCGATCCGGTAGCGGCCGCCGACCCCGCGCGCGTTGCCGACGACGACGACCTGGGCGCGGTCGAGCTCGACGCCCGACGAGCAGGAGGCGACCGAGGAGTAGAGCGAACGGTCGCGCAGCACGTCCTCGTCGGCCGGCATCTCGATCTCACCGAGCGCGACCGCGATGCCGAGCGCCGTACCGCCGTTGGACACGTCCATCGAGGTCAGCGTGTCCTCGGTGAACACGTCGTGCCCGCGGCTCTTGGCGTCGCGGATCGTGTCGATCGTCAGCAGCGGGGTCTTGGTCTGCACGTAGTGGACGTCGACAGGGTCGGTGATCCCGGCCCGCTCCATCGCGACCTCCACCGCGGCCGCGACCTTGGTGATCATCGCGCCGCGGCCGATGTCCTCGGGCAGGAGAACGTCGCTCATCGCGAAGCCGACCGTCAGCCGCGGCTCGTCGGACGGTACGACGTCCGCCTCGGGCACCGTGGCGAACACGGTCGCGTGGGGGCTGATCACGCCGTCGGTGCCGCCGGACCACACGATCGGGATCTGGGCGACCTGGTCGGCCGGCGCACCCTTCACGACCAGCGCCTCGCGGAACGCCCGGTCGGCGATGATCCGCGTGTAGTCGTTCACCCCGCCGTTGCCCTCGGTCTTGCCGATCACCGCGATCACGCGGTCGGCCTGGATCACGCCGTCGTCGATCAGCCTCGTCAGCTCGGAGGCGTCCGAGACGGAGTGGAGCGGGATCTTGCGTACCTCGATGGCGCTGGGCATGCCGCGATCCTCGCACGAGGCCGGCCGCCTTGCCCGCAAGCGGGCTGCGGTGCTCCCTCGGTCGTTCCGCCCCGGCTCCGCCGTGTCGGAACGTCCTCAGTCGGGGACGACGACCGTCCCGGTCAGGCCGACATCGGTCACCGCGTCGACGATCCGGTCCAGGCTGGTGATCACGCCGGGCAGGTCGGTGGCCTGCACGAACCGGCAGACCGCGTCGACCTTCGGCCCCATCGAGCCGCTCGCGAAGTGCCCCTCCTCGGCGTACTCCTGCATCCGCGCCAGCCCGACCCGGCCCAGCGGCTGGGCGTCCGGGGTGCCGTAGCGCAACACGGCCTGGGGTACGTCGGTCGCGACCACGAGCACGTCGGCCCCGACCAGGACACCGAGCAGGGCGGCACCGAGGTCCTTGTCGATGACGGCCTCGACCCCCGACAGCGACCCGTCCTCCCGGCGTACGACGGGAATCCCGCCGCCCCCGTTCGCGACGACCACGAAGCCCGCACCGATCAGCTGCAGCACCGCGGTGGCGTCGAGGATGTCGAGTGGTTCCGGGGAGGCCACCACGCGTCGCCAGCCCTTCTCGCCGCGGTCCTCCCACGTCTCCCCGTGGTCCATCAGCAGCGCGGCCTCGGCGGCCGGGAGGAACCGCCCGATCGGCTTGCTCGGCTTGGCGAAACCGGGGTCGTGCGGGTCGACCAGGGTGCGCGTCACCACGGTGGCGCACCGTTTCTCGATCCTCCGCTCGGCCAGTGCGGCGTCGAGCGCGTTCATCAGGACGAAGCCGAGCGTCGCCTGGGTCTGCGCCCCGCACCAGTCGAGCGGGACCGGGGGTACGACGGCCGCCGCGAGCTCGTTCTTGACCAGCAGGTTGCCCACCTGCGGCCCGTTGCCATGCGTGATCACGACCTCGACGTCGTGGTCGAGCAGCTCGGCGACCGCCGCCATGGCGACCTCCGCCGCCGCGATCTGGTCCTCGGGCCTGGCCCGTCCGTCGGCGTTCGTCATGGCGTTCCCGCCCAGCGCCAGCATCACCCGCACGGGTGCGAACCTAGTGGCCGGGCCGCGCCGGCGCAGCGTCCCGCGCCGTAGTCACCAGGTCCTGCGCACCCCGAGGATCCCGGGCCCGAAGCCGCGCGCCAGGGCATGGGCCCCGGACCCGCCGCCGAGCGCGATCTCCTCGGTCTGCTCGAGCCCATCGACCTGGGAATATCGCTCGACGTACGCCGGGACCCGTGGCGGCGCGAAGCGGACCCAGACCAGCAGCTCGCCCATCCGCCGGACGGCGTAGTGGTCGAACTGGACCTCGGCCGAGGGGCTCGGCAGCTCCACCCGGAGCTCGTAGACACACGTCTCGTCGCGGGCCAGCGCCCGCTCGGTCAACAGCTCGGCCGAGAAGACCCCGGTCGCGAGGTCGGTGCGCCGACGACCCAGGCTGCACCCGGCGGTCGGGACGAACAGCGGAGCGCGTCCGGCCTCGTTCAGGGTCACGATCAGGGGCGTACGACGTGCCCCGTCGTGCCGCGCCTGCACCACAGCCCGCACCTGCACCGACGTGGCGTGCCCGGCGGCGTCCACGTCGACGGTGAGGTGGCGCAGCACCTCGACCAGCTCGTCGTTCAGTCCCGTGAAGCCCAGGTCGGCGAGCGCGGCCAGCACCCCGTGGGTCTCGGCGAACAGCTCGCGCACGCTCTTCTCCCCCGGTCGCGGGCCCGGGCGGCGCGACGGTCCGAGCCGGTCGGTGCGCTCACCGGGGGCCACCCGGAGCAGTCGCTCGATCTCGACGAGCGCGTCGCGCGAGGTGACACGCTCAGGCTGGCTGCGACCGGACCGCCAGTAGCTCAGCGCGGCGGGGCTGACCGGGTGTCCGCGCTCGGTCAGCCGCTGGTGCAGCCACGCGAGGCTGACACCACGGCGCCGTAGGGCGTCGGCGAACGCCTCGGGGAAGGCAGGCTCGCCCGCCATGGATGTCCCTCCTCCGGATCCCCGGCGGCTGGCTGCCGCCGTAGGGGGACGAGGTCCATGACAACGCGAATCCGTCCATCACACCACTGTGCGAGGGATGAGTGACGAGGTAGTGCCTAGGCTTCGTCGCGAGCGGGACACCGCTCGGACAGGTGCCGGGTACCGGGGGTCCCGGCATCTCGTCTGTCCGGGCTCAGACGATGTCCACCTCGGCGTACGCCGCACCACCGGCGAGGCGGGCATAGCCCGGGCCACGGTCGAAGAACGCCGCGGCGTCGCGCGACCGTCCGGCCCGCTCGGCGGTGGTCTCGGCCGCGTCGAACCCGAGGCCGTCACCCGACCCGGTCAGCACCACGCCGTAGTCACGCAGGGCCGCCTCGGGCGACGCCTTGCACCACCGCACGTCGCGTACCACGAGACCAGGATCCCGCTCCAGCGGGTCGCCCCACCCGCCGCCCCCGGTGGTGCGGATCCGGATCACCTCTCCGGCACGCACCGGCTCGGCGTCGGCCAGTGCGTCGACCTCGCGCTCGTGGGGTCCACCGGGGTCGATCGTGACCTGGAACGGCCGTCCGGCCCGTCCCCCGTTCACCCCCCAGCACGAGAGGATCGAGCGGTCGGCGATCGACATGAAGTGGGCGTCGCGCAGCATCCGGATGTGCTTCTCGTAGCCGCAGCCACCGCGATGGAGGCCGGCACCGCCGCTGTCGACGGCCAGCGACAGGGCCTCGACCCGGAAGGGGAAGCGCGCCTCGGTGAACTCGGTGGGCAGGTTCCGCGAGTCGGGCACCACGTGGATGGTGTCCTCGCCGTCGGCGTACGGGCGGCCGCCGGAACCCCCGCCGAGCACCTCGCGCATCAGGTAGCGGCGGCCGTCGGCGTCCTCGCCGTACACCCCGGTGTAGCGGATGGTCTCCTGGTCGGCCGGCATCTGCCCGTCGACCGCCTTCGCGAGCACGCCGGCGAGCACGCCGAGGAGCCGCAGGATCACGAACGTGCGGGCGTTGGTCGGCGCCGGGAAGACCGGTGTGAGCAGCGTCCCGGGCTCGGGGAAGCGCATCTCGATCAGGGGTACGACGCCCTCGTTGACGTCGAGCTCGGCCATCCGCTCCGGGGTCTCGGCCAGGTTGCGCAGGATCGGCGCCAGCCACTTCTTCAGGAAGACGCCGTCGCTGTAGTCGCCGCAGTGGTTGATCGGGCCCTTGGCCTGCGGCCCGGTGCCGTCGAAGTCGAGAACGAGGCGTTCGCCCTCGGGGTCGTCGGCGGAGGTGCGGGTCAGCGTGATCCGCTGGGTGTGCAGCCGCGGCTCGTCCACGCCGTCGTGCTCGGCGTAGTCCTCCCAGGTCCAGGAGCCGACCGGGATCCGGCCGAGGATCTCGCGCCGGTAGGTGTCCGTGGTGCGGTCGATGATGGCGTCGAAGCACGCCTCGACCTCCGCCACGCCGTACCTCTCGAACAGCTCGCCGAGACGCCGCGCTCCCATCAGGCAGGCGGAGCACTCGGCGTCGAGGTCGGCGGCCAGCGACTCCGGCATCCGCGAGTTGCGGGTCATGATCGCCAGCGCGGCCCGGTTCGGTACGCCGGCGTCCCACAGCCGGATCGGCGGGACCATCAGGCCCTCCTCGAAGACACTGGTCGCCGCACTCGGCATCGAGCCGGGGACGGCGCCGCCGATGTCGTCGTGGTGCCCGAAGGCCTGGACGAACGCGACCACCCTCCGCTCCCCGGCCTCGCCGGCGAACACGGGCACCGTCACACAGAGGTCGGGCAGGTGCCCGATGCCGCCCTCGGAGCGGTAGACGTCGTTGTGGAAGAAGACGTCGCCCTCGCGCATCTCGGCGATCGGGAAGTCGCGCGCGACAGGGTGGACCAGCGCGGAGTAGGAGCGACCCGTGAGCTTGCGCAGAAGCCGGTCATGGATGCCGGCGCGGAAGTCGTGGGCGTCGCGGATCATCGGGCTGCGACTGGTCCGCGCGATCGCGGTCTCGACCTCGGCCTCCACGCTGGCCAGCGAACCTTGCACGATCTCGACCAGGACGGGGTCGGCGCTCGCGCCGCGGTCCGCCGTGAGCGGCCCGAACGGGAAGTCGGTGGGCACGCGCCTGCTCACGACGCCACCTCCGTACGGCGCACCAGCAGGTTGCCGAGCCCGTCGACGGTGGCGGTGAAGCCGGGGTGGAGCGGCACGGTCGAGCCGTACTCCTCGATGACCGCCGGGCCTTGGACGCTGTCCCCCGGCACCAGCCCGTTGCGCTGGAGGATCGGGGTGTCGACGTACCCCTCCTCGGCGTCGAAACACACTGCCCTGATGGGGTCGTCCGCCTGAGCGGAGCCCCTAGTGGCCTGTGGGGCGGACGACCCCCTCATGCGTCGGATCTCGGGGCGGGTGATTGGGCCGATCCCGGAGACCCGGAGGTTCACCCACTCGACCTGCTGTGACGCGTCGCCGGCGAAGTCGTAGCCGTAGAGACCGCGGTGCTCCGCGTGGAACGCCGTCACCACGCCGTCCAGCACCGTGCGGTCGAGATCGCCGTCCGGCACCGGGACGCGCACCTCGAAGGCCTGGCCGAAGTAGCGGAGGTCGGCGGTACGGACGAAGACGTGCTCGCCCTCGGGGAAGCCCTCGCGCAGCAGCGCGCTGCGCGCCTGCGCCGTGAGCTGTGCGTACGACGTGTCGAGGGCCGCCGGATCGAGGTGCTCGTCGAGGGAGACCCGGGTCAGCACGTAGTCGTTCTTCACGTCGACCGTCAGCAGCCCGAACGCCGACACGTTGCCAGGGTCGGGCGGCACCAGCACGGTCGGGATGCCCAGCACGTCCATCAGCCGGCACAGGAGCAGCGAGCCGGACCCACCGAACGTGGTCAGGGTGAAGTCGCGGACGTCGAGGCCGCGCTTGACCGTCACCTGGCGCAGCGCGTTGGCCTGGTTCCACGCCGAGATCTCCAGCACGCCGACCGCGGCGGCCTCGGGGCTCAGCCCGAGGTCGGCGGCCAGTCGTTCGACGCCGGTCCGCGCGGCGGCCACGTCGAGCGGGATCTCGCCGCCGAGGAGGTGCGGCGGGATCCGGCCGAGCACGACGTGGGCATCGGTGATCGTGACGTCGGTCCCGCCGAGGGCGTAACACAGCGGTCCGGGGTCGGCGCCGGCCGACTGCGGACCCACCTTGAGCGCACCCTCGGGCGACAGCCAGGCGATCGAGCCGCCGCCGGCACCGACGGTCACCACGTCGATCATCGGGATCTTGCTGGGGAACGCCCCGACCGTGCCCTCCGTGGTCAGCGTCGGCTCACCGTCGACGACGACCGAGACGTCGGTCGAGGTGCCGCCGCCGTCACAGGTCAGGACCCGATCGAAGCCGGCCGCCTGGGCGATCAGGGCGGCGCCGAGCGCACCGGCCGCTGGCCCGCTGAGCACCGTCGTGATCGGCTGGTGCACGACCTCCTCGGCGCTGAGCACACCCCCGTTGGACTTCATCACGTAGAACGGCACGCTTCCGCGCCCCTCTCCCGCGCCGACGTACGCCGCGAGCCGTGCGCCGATGTTGGCGACGTACGCCGAGAGCCGGGGCTTGACCGCGGCGTCGACGAGGGTCGTCATCGCCCGCTCGTACTCGCGGTACTCGCGCAGCACCTGGCTGCTGATGCTGACCACCGCGTCGGGGTGCTCCTCGGCGAGGATCTCGCGCATCCGCTCCTCGTGCCGCGGGTCGGCGTAGGAGTGCAGGAAGCAGACGCCCAGGGTGTCGACGCCGCGGTCGCGGAACCAGCGGGCCACCTCGCGCGCGCCTTCCTCGTCGAAGGGCCGGACCTCGGCGCCGGTGTGGTCGAGCCGCCCACCGACCGAGCGCACCAGGTCGCGCGGCACGATCCTGGGCGGCTTGACCCAGAAGTAGGAGTTGCCGTAGCCGTCGGGCACCGACTGTCGCGCGATCTCGAGCATCGCGTCATACCCCTCGGTGGTGACGAAGCCGAGCCGGTCCACCTTGCCCTCGAGCAGCTGGTTGGTCGCGACGGTGGTGCCGTGGCTGACGGCACCGATCGAGTCACCCCCCAGGCCGCCCACCAGCCCGAGCACCTTGTCGATGCCGGCCAGGAAGCCGTCGGCCGGGTTGGCCGGGGTGGAGGGTGTCTTGGTGGTGACGAGCTCGCCGGTGTCCTCGTCGAGGGCGACCACGTCGGTGAACGTGCCACCGGTGTCGATGCCGACCCTGATCCGCCGACGCGTCTGCATGGGATCGATTCAAGCAGGCTGGACGGCCCCGTCAGTTCTCCGGCGGCCGCTCGTTGTAGACGCCCGCCTCCTCCTGGCCGGTGAGCTTCTGGATCTCGGTCATGATCCGGTCGGTGATCTCGCGGCGCGCGCGACCCGGGGGTACGCCGTCGTACCGGCCGCGGACGTCGATCGGCTCGCCGAACGCGACGGTCACCTTGACCAGACGTGGCCGCCGGGAGCCGACAGGCTGTACCTCGGCGGTGCCTCGCAGGCCGACCGGGACGACCGGAGCGCCCGAGGTGAGGGCGAGCTGGGCGACCCCGGTCCGCCCGCGGTAGAGCCGTCCGTCGCGGGACCGGGTGCCCTCCGGGTAGATCCCGAACGCCCCTCCGTCGGCGAGGACGCCGAGCGCCGTGTCGAGGCTGGCGATCGCGGCCTTCGAGTCGTCGCGGTCCACGGGGAGTGCACCGAGTCCCTCGTACCATGCCTTGGCGAGCCGTCCCATGACCCCCGGCTGCTCGAAGTAGTCGGACTTGGCGAGGAAGGCGACTCGGCGCGGCACGACGATCGGGATCACCATGCTGTCGACGAAGCTCAGGTGGTTGCTGGCCAGGATCACCGGACCGGTCGACGGGACGCGGTCGAGGTCGGTGACGGTCGGGCGCCAGACCGCCTTCGCCAGCGGCGGGACGACCGCGTGCAGGAACCCGTAGAGCACGCGCTCATCTTGCCGCATGCGCGCGCGGGCGCCGGCGGGGTCTCAGCGGTGCCAGACGTAGGGCGTGCTGGTGGTGACCGCGACGAGTCCCGAGCGCTCCAGGATCGGGCGCGACATCACCGTGCAGTCGCTGTTGATGAAACGCACGCCCTCCTCGAGCGCTGCGGCGGCGCGAGCGGCGGTGAGCGCGCGGTAGATCCCCTTCCCGCGCCACTCCGGCAGCGTCGAGCCGCCCCAGATCCCGGCGAACTCGGTGCCCTCGACCTTGGCGAGGCGCCCGGAGCAGACCACGTGGCCGTCGGCCTCGGCGACCCAGAACTGCTCCAGCCCCTCCATCCGGTCGAGGCGCTCGAGCATCTCCTCGCCGGACGGGCCACCCCCGAAGATCTCGGCCGCGACCGCGCTGGCCTCGGTGACCAGCGTGTCGCGCTCAGGCAGCTGGTCGACGCGCCGGATCCTCACGCCGGCTGGCAGCTCGACGTCGACCGCCAGGGCGGACGCCTCGCCGACCATCACCGTCTCGACCTCCTCCGGCTCGAGCCCGTGGGCCTCCAGTCGTGCGCCGAGGTCGGGCGGCCGGTCGTGGCCGCGGGTCTTCCACTCGAACTCCTCCATCGCCGGGTCGCCGGCGAAGAAGTCGACGGTCTCGGCGATCAGGGCGTCGACGTCGGCGACCCCCTCGAGGGTCTCGTAGCTGACGAAGCCGCTCTGGCCGAACTTCGCCCGCCACAGCGGGCCGGACCTGTCCCAGCTCCGGGAGCCCTGCACCTCGGCCGCGCCGCGCAGCTGGGCGTCGTACGCCGCGAGGAGGGCGGCTGCGTCGTCGGTCATCCTTCTCCGGGGCGTGGAGGCAAATGGGAGAAGGGCCCTCATAGGTATGAGCTACAAGGGCCCTTCGCTGGCGATCACCGCGGGCAAGCCCACGGCCTCACCATCGATCGGTACTGGTGATGCTCCCGATCGATCCAGCCGACTCCTCCGACCCCAGCGGCCCCATCACCTGGCCTCCGCAGCACCTCTCCCAGCAAGCTGGGCGGCCACTGTGTGGATCTTCGTCTCCGGCCGATCCCGCTCCTCCCGGAGGAAGTGCGTAGGGAGAGTTCTACGGGCCAGGAGCCCAGTCCCACAAGGGTCTTCCGCACCCTTTCTCGACATACTTCGAGTTCCGGCGTGTCCTCCACAGGAGGGGTCACCGTCCTCCACAGACCGAGGCCCGTCGTCCACAGGTAGCCACGCACCCTGTGGAGTGCGGGCGGCGCCTCAGCGCCGCTCGAAGTCCCAGACCAGCAGCGCGGTCGTGCCCAGGTACGCCGCTCCCGCGGCCTCGGGCACGAACGGCATCAGGCCCCAGAAGTTCGGCGGCACGGCGGGGGCGAGCTCCTCGGGCGGGTCCCAGTCGTCGTCGTCCATCGGCGCGCGCAGCGGCTGCTCGCAGGCCCGCACCTCGAACCCGTGGGCGAGCGCGGCCCGGAGGTACTCCCCGACGCCGTGCCGCCAGGTCGGCAGGTATCCCACCCGCCCGTCCACGGTCTCCATGACCAGGGGGTAGAGCGCGGAGCCCAGGAACTGCCCCCGCGTGTCGGAGATGACGAGGTGGCCACCCGCACGCAGCACCCTGGCCGCCTCCGCGAACACCGGCCCGAGATCGGCGACATGGGCCAGAGCGAGCGAGTTGACCACGAGGTCGGCGGAGGAGTCCGGCATCGGCAGCGAGGCGACGTCCGCCTGGTCGAGGTGGACACCGGGCAGGTGGCTGCGCGCGACCTCGAGCATCCCGGGCGACAGGTCGAACCCATGGACCTCGTGGCCCCGGGCCGCGAGGTACCGCGCCTGACGGCCGGTCCCGCAGGCCGCGTCGACGGTCACCCCGGGCGGGAGGGCGTCGAGGAGCGGCCGGACCACGGGCTCCTCGTACTCGAAGATCGAGTTCGGTCCGTCGTACGACGCCGCCCACCCGTCGTACGCCTCGGCCGGGGTCAGCGGCTCGAGGGTGAAGCCCTC
>Ga0302323_100001432_pt1 | contig 19335 bp, 20 predicted proteins | sample Fen_T0_3_FD_201950 | JGI IMG/M metagenome (GOLD analysis project Ga0302323, IMG submission 201950) | Peat permafrost microbial communities from Stordalen Mire near Abisko, Sweden - Fen_T0_3 | ecosystem: Environmental > Terrestrial > Soil > Wetlands > Permafrost | place: Sweden: Abisko... | reverse complement strand
GCTGAGCGCCCCTACGGGTGGCGGAATCCGCGCCACCACGGCCTCCAGGATTTCCGGGATACCACGCCCATCCTTGGCCGAAGCGAGGATCGCGCCCGACGCGTCGATGCCGATGACTTCTTCGATCTGGCGCTTGGTTCCTTCGGGGTCGGCCGAGGGCAGGTCAATCTTGTTGATCACCGGGACGATGGCCAGATTGTGCTCGGTCGCCAGGTATACGTTGGCCAGGGTCTGCGCCTCCACACCCTGCGAGGCATCCACCACCAGCAGCGCACCCTCGCACGCAGCCAGCGACCGCGACACCTCGTAGTGGAAGTCCACGTGGCCCGGGGTGTCGATCAGATTCATCTCGTAGGTCTGGCCGTCAGCCGCCTTGTAGCTGAGACGCACTGTGGCGGCCTTGATGGTGATGCCCCGCTCACGCTCCAGTTCCATGCTGTCGAGAAACTGCGCCTTCTGCTCGCGCGCGGTCAGGGCGCCGGTCGATTCCAGCAAGCGATCCGCCAGGGTCGACTTGCCGTGATCGATGTGCGCGATGATAGAGAAGTTCCGTATCTGTTGGATGGGAGTCGGCACTGACAGCTACCGGCGAACGACGTCGAGAGAAAGTTGCCCGGGAAGATGACCTTTTTCCCGGTCGAGCACCAGATCGATTCCCTGGCGGATGTACTCCGCGACCGGAACCTTGGTCTTTTGGTGGAGGAGCTTGAGAAGTTCGTCCTGCTCCGGCGTGATGTACACGGTTGTCGAAACCTTTTTCCGTGCCATGACGGGACCATGCATGACCATACGCCAGCAGTCAATCAAGATGGGAACCCTCAAAGGGTTCCCAAACCCTCCTGCGATGGTGCGCCGCCGGCGAAGCCGGCGGGCTCCCCACGCGACAATCGCCTATCGCGACACGGCACTGACAACCAATCGGACTTGCTGCCGCATTTTTTTGGGCCTAGCCTATGCGCCATGTTGGCTTTTCACGTGTCGTCACGCGGGCGTGGTGCGTCCCGCGAGGTTCTAACGCTTTCGCTGGCCACTTGCGTTGTCGCTTTCGGGCTCTCCGGGTGCGGCGGCAGCAAGGCTGCAGCCCCGCCTGGCACCGCCACCAGCGGGCTCAAGTTCAGTCAGACCGACTTCGGCGCCCAGTTCGACCGCTCACGCTGTGATGACAAGGGCAAGCAGGTCATCAGCGCGGATACCAACGGCGATGGCAAGCCTGATGTCGTCAAGCTCTTCACGGTGGTGCAACAGGGCGGGCAAAAAGTTCAGCAGTTGGCCTGCCGTCAAGTTGACCTGAACCACGACGGCAAGATGGACATCATCTACAGCTACGGTCCGGGCGGGATGCTGATGACCGAGGATTTTGACCTGGACTTCGACGGCAAGTTCGACGAACGGGTCTACTATCAGGAGGGCAAGAAGGTGCGGATGGAGCGCGACATGGACGGTGATGGGAAGCCGGACTACGTGGAATTCTACGAAGGCGGAAAACTGGTTCGCATCGAGCGCGACACCAACGGCGACGGCAAACCCGAGGAATGGCAGTACTACGAAAACGGCCGGCTGGACCGCATCGGGATGGACACGACCGGATCGGGCCGCGCCGACAAGTGGGAACGCAATCCTGAGGCGGCCGAGGCGGCCCCGGCGGCTGCTCCAACTCCCGCGGCGAAGAGCACTGCTCCCGCAAGCCCGGCGCCTGCTCCCGCGGCCAGCGGTGATTCGGCCGGAACCAAGGCGCAAAAGAAGTAGGCCTTCGGGCGACGGGAGACGCCTTCCTGGTGCTCATGGAAAGACGCACCGACGGACCCCGGTTGGCGCTTGAGGCGACCGCCCTCATCACGGTCGACGTGTTGAGCCCGGCCATCCACTCGCGCATCGTGAATGCGAGCCAGCGGGGCATGCAGCTGGTCATGCCCGATTCCCGACCGGTTGGCACGCGGATCCGGGTCACCGTGCGCATCGAGGAGCCACAGCGGGAGATCACGGTGTCGGGAATCATTGTGCACACCACCACGATGGAAAGCGTCGACCCAAGGCTCACGTCACGCATCGGAATCTTTCTCACTGAGACGGGCGACGACTGGCGCAGCTTGTGCGAATGCCTGGCGCAGTTGGCGCCGAAGAGTGCAAGGTAGCGAAGATCGGAGGTCTTGCCAGGCTTGCCGATGAGCAGACCGCGCGAGCCGGGGATCCGCGCGGCGCGATGGCTCGATCCGAAGCTGATGGGGTCTCGCTACCAAACCGAATGGGATATGCCGCTGATCTGTGCCTGTTGCCGGACGTTCGCGGACTTCCGTGGAATGCCTTTTTTGTGGCGGGTCTCGGACTCGAACCGAGGGCCCGGCGCGTATGAAACGCCTGCTCTAACCAGCTGAGCTAACCCGCCGTTTGTCTGATGCGTCGCTCTCTCGCCTGCCGAGAAGCAGTCAAGAAAAGACGCCGGGGGATCTTGCTTGCCTGGACTCGCCTGTCAAGCTCTCAGAGGGAACCCGCGGGATTCCTTGACGGAGCCCATGCCGCTCCTATAGAAGCCGCAAGAACCATGCGCCTCTACGCCGGAAAGATACCCGTCATCGGTGCCGAGATCATCAAGGCACTCATCGACGAGGACGAGATCTCGGTCACCGACCGTACCGAGGCCGAACTCGACGTGCAGGCAGTGCTGAAGGAGTACCTGCGTCTGGAGCGGGAGATCGTCGACAAGGCGAAGGACCTGCTGCAGAAGCGCAACCTGCCCTACGAGCAGTTCGGCAAGGTCAAGCGCTCCCTGGCCAACGAGAAAAACTTCGGTCTGGGAGACGAGGGTCTGGAGTGGATGACCACGCAGATCATCGAGTCGTTCATGCAGTCCATGCATGTGGAAGAGATCTTCGCCGACGACGCCACCCTGCGAAAGCGTATGGTCGACGTCTTGAAGAAGCACATGATGGTTGACGATGAGGTTGATGCCGAAGTGCGCCGCCGGATCAAGAACCTGGAAGAGGGAACCGCGACCTGGGAAGTCGAGTACCAGAAGGCGCTCGATCAGATCAAGAAGAACCGGCGCCTGGACGAGAAGTAGACTCCTGATACCGCCTTTCGGAAATCCGTAGGACTCACCCGACCAGCTTTCCCCGGATCCCGGCGGCGGAACGCTTGCCGGGGCGCACCTGGAAGTCACGTCCCATGGCCCTCTTCATTCGCTCCTGCTCGGCGGTCATCGAGGCCAGCAGCGTTTCTATGTCGGTGTCGGGCTCCGCTATCGCATAGGTGGTCATCTCTCCGGGACTCTGCGCGGCGACGGATGCTCTCGCCTGGAAAGCAGCCGGCGTCGCCACCGACGCGGGCGTTCGCAGGTTGGCGCCGGCCGCCTTTTTCATGACCGCGCGGCTCTGCGAGAATTGTTCCTGCAGCAAGGTCACGCGTCCGTCCAGCAGGCGGATGGCCTTGAGCATCCTGGCGATGATCGCGACGACCACCAGAAACGAAAGCATCACGCAAACGTCAGCGAATCTCATGGGGCAATCCTCGCACAGACCGTCACCGGCCGCGAGATCAGCCGCGAATTTCGAAGGATCGTGGCTAGCCCGGTCGCTTGCGCACGATGGGCTCGCCCGCGGGGGCAGGTGAACTGGCCGGCTGCGGCGGCTTGGTCTCGGGCCGCTGAATCGGCCCCGGCTGAGGTCGCGGACGCCGATCCCGCGCCAGTGACAGAACCATGCGCACCGCCTTGTCGATGCCCACCTCCACGTCGGCCAGGCGTGCGTCGTCGTACATATAGGCTGGCGTACTGACGACGCTTGTCTTCTGGTCGACCACGATGTCGCGCAGCGGGCACGGCCGCACATCAGCGCCCATGACCGCGGCATGCTTGGCCGGCTCGCACGCACGCGAGCCCAGGGTGATGCGCACGCCCGCCACCGGCCCCAAGACCCGCGCGGCCAGGATGGGCGCCAAACAGATGAATCCCATGGGTCGGCGCCGTGCCAGCATGCCCTTGAGAAGGCGCTCCACGTCCGGATGCACGTTGCACACCACACCCTTGTCAGCGTAGTTCGACAACAGATGGGCGACGCCGTAGCCACCGGGGAAGATGAGCGCGTCGAGCTCGTTGTCTCGCACACTGGCAATGTCGCGCAAACGGCCACGCGCGATGCGAGCCGCTTCCGCCATCACCCGACGGGGGGCCGCACCAGGGTCGAGCTTACCCGTCAGATGGTCGACCACCCGTGACTGAACGAGGTCCGGGGCAAGGCACACAGGCTCAGCCCCGCCGCGTTCGAGCGACAGAAGAGTCAGCACTGCCTCGCAAACCTCGGAACCATCCTCGGAGCCGCAACCGGAGAGAACGACACCCACGCGTTTGGCCATGGTCACAGCGCTAGCAGATTTTTCGACGGGATCCAAGTCCGCGAGGCGTTCCGCGCCCTCGGAACTTTTTGCTTTGGACGTCCAGACGAACCCGCCGTCTAGGTTGCAGCCGCAATCTGGGCGGCGTACGCGGCCAGCCGTCCTTCCACGATCGCCTGGCGCGCGCCACGCACGAGCGAAAGGTAGTGCTGAAGGTTGTGCAAAGTCGCCAGCCGGTAGTAGAGGATTTCCTTCACGCGATACAGGTGTGCCAGGTAGGCACGGCTGTAGCGCCGGCAAGCCTCGCAGGGACAGCCCTCCTCGATGGGGAGCGCGTCCGTGCAATGGACTGCATTGGCGATGTTGATATGCCCCCCGTGCACGAACAAGCGCCCGTTGCGGGCTGCGCGCGTGGGCATCACACAGTCGAACATGTCGATGCCCGACGTGATGGCAACCAGAAGATCCCTCGGCGTTCCCACACCCATGAGATAGCGGGGGCGCGCTTCCGGCATGCGCGGACCTATCTCCCGTACCACCGCATGCATCGTCTCGGGCGGTTCCCCCACACTGAGCCCGCCCAGGGCCACGCCATCGAACGACATCTCGGCAATCTCGGCCATGTGACCCGTGCGCAGGCCGAGGTCCGCGCCCCCCTGCACGATGCCGAAGCGCAGTTGCCCGGGCGCAGGCGTGGTGGCCAGGCAACGCTGCGCCCAGCGAGTGGTGCGCTCCATCGCCTGGCGCAACACTTCGCCGGAGGCGTCTGAAGCTGGACACTCGTCGAACGCCATGGCGATGTCGCTGCCCAGGTCAGCCTGGATGGCCATGGCCGACTCAGGCGTGAGGCGCTGCAGGCTGCCGTCGACATGCGAATGGAAGGTCACGCCGTCGTCGTCGATTCTGCGGCGCCCCTCGTGGCTGAACACCTGATAGCCTCCCGAATCGGTGAGAATGGCGCGCGGCCAGGCCATGAAGGCGTGCAGCCCACCCATGTCTCGCACCAGCCCAGCCCCTGGACGCATGGCCAGATGATAGGTGTTGGCCAGGACAATCTGCGCGCCGAGCGCTTCCAGATCGCCGGAGGCCAGCGACTTCACCGTGGCCTGCGTGCCCACTGGCATGAACACGGGCGTCTCGACCGAGCCATGATTGGTTTGCAGCAGCCCAGCCCGCGCTTCACCACAGCGTGCCTGTACCACGAACGGGACACTCATTTGGGCAGACTCCCAGGGCGAATGAACATGGCGTCGCCGTAACTATAGAATCGGTACCCGCGCTCGATGGCCTCGCGGTAGGCATCCAGCGTGCGCTCGCGCCCCGCAAAGGCGGCCACCAGCATGAGCAGTGACGAGCGAGGCAGGTGAAAGTTGGTCAGAAGGTCGGTCACCACGCGAAACTCGCATCCCGGCAGCAAAAGCAGACTGGTCGAGCCGGAGCCAGCGGCCAGCGGGCCCAGTCGAACCAGTGTCTCCAGGGTCCGCACCACGGTCGTGCCCACGGCCACGATGGGCCGGCCCTCGCTCTGGGCCCGGCGCAGGCTCTCGGCGGCGGCCTCGGAGACTTGGTAACGTTCGGCATCCAGCCGATGCTGGGTGGGATCCGGTGTGGCGACCGGGCGAAAAGTGCCGGGGCCCACGTGCAGGGTGATGCGCGCGATCTCGTGATCCGCGGCCTGCAGCCCGGCCAGAAGCTCCTCGGTGAAATGCAGGCCCGCCGTGGGGGCGGCAACCGCGCCCGGCTGGCGCGCGTACACCGTCTGGTAGCGAGCCTTGTCGTCGGCCGACCGAACCGCGCTCCCCCGTTCTTTTCGCGCGGCCTCGATGTAGGGTGGCAGCGGAACCGCGCCAAACTCTTCGATGTGCGCCGGCAACCCCGACTGGCCCTGCCCGGAGAAGCGAAGCTCGACCTCTCCACGAGGCCCACGCCGGAGAATCTCGGCCTCCACGTCGCCCGCGAATCGCAGGCGCGCCCCTGCCGGCTGCCGGCCGAGCCCGCGCGCCAAGACGCGCCAGTCTTCATGCCAGCCCCGATCGCCGCGGCCTTCATGCGAAATCTCGGGTGACACCTTCTCGACCAAGAGAATCTCAACCTGGCCACCGGTGGACTTGGTCCCTACCAATCGCGCCGGAATGACGCGCGTGTCGTTCACCACAAGCAAGGAACGCGGGCGCAAGAAGCGAGCGATGTTTCCGAAAAGAGCATGATTGCGCTCACCCGTGTCTCGGCTAAGAATCAGCAATCGCGATTCGTCCCGCCGGGAGGCGGGTTGCGTGGCAACCAATGAAGATGGCAGCTGGTAGTTGAAATCTTCGGTTTGCAGGTAGTATCAACTCCTCAAAGGCGTAGCATGCCTGTCGGCAGAACAAAGACAATGTCCAGGGATCGCAGGGATGATACCGCGTCGGCACCCTCGGGCGCCGCCCATTTCCCGGAGCTCATCGTCAAGAACACGCGGGAGTTCCTCGCCGGCTTCCAGCCTTCGGGCGGAAATGGCGGTGTTTTCTGTCCCACCCGCCGCAACATTACCGTGGGCGAGATGGTGGCGGTAAAGGTTCGCCTCGGTCGCCGGCAGCCCCCCATGGTGGTGTACGGAAGGGTCGCCTGGCGGCGGCCCGGACGGCACATCCTCAAGATCCGCGCCGGCATCGGTGTCGAGTTTCTGGCCAGCGAACGTGCCAAGTGGGAGTACCTGCTCGATCTCGCCCGGGCCGGCGCAAGTGCGCACAGCCGGCGGCGCCACGAGCGCATCCCGGTAGACCTGCCCATCTCATGGCGCCCGGTCGGCAAGCTGGAGGGGTTCTCGGGCCACCTGCGCGACGTGGGGCGCGGCGGCGCCTTCGTGCTGTCGTCCGCCACCGTGGCCATCCAGGAGCGGGTGGTGCTGGAGATCGCACCCCCGGGCGCTGAAGTGCCCATGGCATTCATCGGTCGCGTCGCCTGGACCGGCCACTCCGGTAGCGAGAACGTCTTCGGCATCGAGTGGCGCGCGCGTGATGCCGGAGGCGGCCGCCGCATCAAGGAACTGGTGCGCAGGTTGGCTGATCTACAAACCCCGGTGCGAGAGTAACCCTCACCAAATCAGCGACAGGGCGTACAGCGTCCCGCTGTTGGCGAGGACGTACATCTCGCGTCGATCGGCATCGATGAGAGGGGCCGCGCACATTCCACGGCCCGGGTCGAACACCTGCAAGAGCTGACCATTCGATCGGTCCACCACGAACAAGCCGGCCCTGCTGCCGGTGAAAACCAGATACGGACCGACTTCCTGAGGCGGGGTCAGGTCGCCGGCCTGAGCCAGCCCTTGGCGCCATTCGAAGTTTCCCTTCAGTGTCACCGCAGCCAAGCCATCCCGCGGGGACGCCACGTACAAGCGGCTTGCCCCGGCCCGGATTGCAACCGCACCCTCCACCCCCACGCGCCAGACCACCTCGCCGTCTTTGGCCCGCAACGCATACAAGCCTCCCGAGTAGGAGGCCGCGATGACCAGATCATCGCGCAGAACAGGGGTTGAATCCACGTCCACGAATTGATCCGAGGCGGCGGCCAGAGAGCGAGCCCAACGCAGCTCACCGGTCTCGGCGCCCAGCGCCACCAGATACCCATCATCGAATCCTGCGTAGAGCACATCACCACCCAGGCTCGGCCCAGCGTGACCATGGATGCTAAATCCCTCGGGGGTCTCGCGATCGTACTGCCACCGGCGTGTTCCTGTCGCCGCATCCAGCGCGACCACGCGATTCGCTGCGCTGGCGAAGTAGACCAAGGCAGAACCCAGTTCGGGTCGGCGCTCGACCGAGCCCTTGCCCCTGTACGACCAGCGAGTCTTCCCGTCCTGCGGGTCGATGGCGTAGAGAATCCCGTCGTCGCTGCCCAGGTAGACCTGACCGCGCGCCTGATCAAAGCGCGCCTCACCATCAACGGCTCCCGCTATCGGCACGGACCAGATCAGGCGACCGGTCGCCGTGTCCACCGCCGCCACCTGGCCTGCGCGCGAGCCCAGCACGAGACGCGAACCGACCAGAGCACCAGTAGCACATTCCTCGGGTTGCGCTTCGCTCGCGGAATAGGGATGGATTACCACCCGCCAGCGCATCTGGGCGACGCCGGCGGGATACTCATGCCGCTCCTCGCCCGCGCGGTGAAGAGCACCGCTTCCACAGCCGCATAGCACCAGGAGCAGACCCAGCGTCCGGCCGGGTTGACGCGAAAACGACATCAACCGCTCGTTACTGATCGCCCAGCGCAGCCAAGCGGTCATCGATCTCCCTGCGCAGCGAGGTCTTGGGCATTTTGTCCAGGATCTCGCGCAGGATCTTCTCGGCGTCCTTGCCCTTGCCCTGTTTCTGGAGCAAGCGCGCCTTGGCGTACAGGGCCCGATCCGCGTAGAAGTTCCCCACCTGTTGCGCCTCGCTGGCCATGCTGTTGTAGACCTCGATGGCCTTGTCGATCTGGCCCTGAGCCTCGAGGGCCAACGCCAACCCGTCCTGTTCGACCAGACGCATGCCCTTGTCGAGTTCGCCCTGTGAGAGCTGCTGGAAGGCCCCGGCCGCGTCCGCACCCTTGCCCAGGCGGAGCAGAGCATTGGCCTTGATGAGCAGTGCCCGCCGGCCAAGGCCCGACGAGCCATGCGCGGCCACGAAGGCATCGGCCTGCGCGACGGTGGCCTGCAGGCGCTCCTGGTCAGTCTTGAAACGCGGCCCCTCGTCCTCGTCCGGCTTGGCCTCCTTGGCCTCCTCTCCCTTCTCGGGCAAGAGCGGCGCAAGCGCTGTCTTCTCGATGCGCGAAAAGGTCTCCGTTTCCTGGGTGGCCAGGTGCTGCTTCCAGGCCATGCTGCCCCACGTACCTCCTCCCACGACCACGACGAGCGCGCCGGTCGTGATGACCTTGCCACGGTGGGCAGAGATTTTGGAACCGAGTTGCGTCCAGAAGCTGACGAACTCGTCGGGTTTCTTCAACTCTTTGCGATTGAGGGAGCGTGCCACAGGGTGAGGAGATAACAGAGGGATAGGGTCGGGTCAACTGACCTTGTACACTGCGGGACGTGCCGGGCCACTTATTCCAAGGTCTGCTGATAGCAGGCATCGTCACCCTGTGTGCGGTGCCCTCCCCGGCGCGGGCGACGGGCGCGGGCGAGAAGCAGGTCTCTGCCTCGGCCGGCTTCGCCCTGGCCGGGAGCGGCGACCACGCAAGTTCGGGCGGGCAGGCCGGCGTCGAGACCGCGTTGGGATTCACCGACGTCTGGGCCGGCCACGCGGCGGTGACCAGTTCCTGGCAGCCCGCCCCAGCATCAGGCGGCGCTGGCCACGTGACGGCCGTGTCCCTGGGCACGACCTTCTCGCTCGATGTGGTTCGCTGGGTGCCCTTCTTCGACCTGGGTTTCAGCCTGGCCGACTTGCGCGGCAGCGGGACCAGTTCCCAGCGGCTTGGGCCACAGGTCGGGCTGGGCGTGGAGTATCTGATCTCGCGGCGCTGGACCCTGGCAGCGCTGGCCCGCTTTGACTACTTCGCCCTGCGCCTCAGAGGCTCCGGTGGCACGCACCCATGGTCGGCGTGCGCCAGTCTTCGCATCGGGCGGGTTTTCTAGTTGCAAGTTCCGGGGCCGGCTCCGGCCGCCGGCCCACCAACCGGCCACGAACCCACGATAGGCGGTACCGGGGAGCGTCCCTTTACTTTTCTCTTCGTACGGGTTTCTTGCCCTTGTGGGCGCGCAGGACCAGCCGCAAAGGCGATCCCTCAAACCCGTAGATAACCCTCAGTCGGTTCGCCAGGTATCGGCGATAGGGAAGCCCCACGGCCGCGGGGTAGTTGGCGCTGACAAAGAACGACGGCGGCCGGGTCTGCGCCTGGGTGATGTAGTAGAGCCGGACGTAGCGTCCACCGGGCCCCGCGGGTGGCGGGCGGCGGGCTACGATTTCTTCAAAGTGTTTGTTCAACTCTGATGTTGGAACCCTTCGACACCATTGTGCAAACACGTCAGAGGCGATCCGCGGGATCTCGCCCACTCCGCGCCCTGTGACGGCTGAAGTCCCGGCCACGGGCGCCCACGCCATGAAGCCCAGCACCTCGCGGACACCGGCAACCTTTCGGTCAATATCGGCCCGGCGGACAAGGTCGCTCTTGTTGACCACGATGAGCGCAGCCCGGCCCGATTCCTCGATGAAGCTGGCCAACTTCGCGTCCTCGGCCGTGGCCCCGTCCTGGGCATCGATGACCAGGGCCACGACATCTGCGCACGCCAACTGGTCGCGCGCCATCTTCGCGGAAACCGCCTCGGTCAGCGTGTCGATGGCGCGGCGGCGCCGCAGGCCTGCCGTGTCCACCAGTACGAACTCGCGCCCCTGCCACCGAAAGGGTGTGTCGATGGGGTCACGCGTCGTGCCTGGCTGGTCGTGGACCAGCACCCTCTCCTCCCCCAGCAGGCGATTGACTAGCGAGGACTTGCCCACGTTGGGCTTGCCGACAAAGGCCAGGCGGATGGGCGTGTTTCCGTTCTCTGCTTCCGGGGTGCTCTGCTCGACTGCTTCTACAGGCCGTGCCGGCGAGGACACGGCACCCAGAGCGGCAACCGTGGCATCCAGCAACTCGCCGACACCGCGTCCGTGCGTGGCCGATACCGGGAAGACCTGGTCGAACCCCAGGCGGAACACATCCGCCATGCTTGGCTCGCGCGTGGCCGAGTCCACCTTGTTGGCCGCGAGCAGGACGGGCTTGCCCGTGCGCCGCAACAACCGGGCCACGTCCTCGTCGACCGGCGTGAGGCCTTCCTTCACGTCCAGCACGAGGATCAAGACCGCCGCTTCTTCCACGGCACGCAGGGTCTGCGAACGCATGGCACCCAGGATCCCGCCGGCACCGGGATCAAGGCCGCCGGTGTCGGTAAGGCGAAACCGCGCGCCGTCCCAGTCACAGACGCCATAGCGCCGATCGCGCGTCACGCCTGGCATGTCCTCGACCAGTGCGGGCTGGCCGCCCACCAGGCGGTTGAACAGAGACGACTTGCCCACGTTGGGCCGCCCCACCAGAGACACGACCGGCAGGGAGGGATCGGCTGGTGGCCGGCCGCGCCGGCTCACGGCTCCCCTTCCTTGTAGCCCAGGCGTGCGATCTCGCTGCGCGAGTTGGTCCAGTCCTCCTCGACGCGCACGTTCAGACGCAGATGGGCCGGCCGTCCGAGAAACTTCGAGATCTCCTGGCGCGCGGCCGTGCCCACCTCGCGAATCATGGAGCCATGTTTGCCCACCACGATGGCCTTCTGGCTCTCGCGCTCTACCACGATCGATGCCTCGATGACCGTGTCGCCGTTCGGGCGGTCGTTCCAGGTCTCGACCAGGACTGCTGTGGCGTACGGCAGTTCCTGCCGCAGACGCAAGAAGAGCTGCTCCCGGACAAGTTCACCGGCCAGGAACCGTTCCGTCCGATCCGTGAGTACATCCGGGCCATAGAGCGGAGGCCCCTCGGGCAGCAGGCCCAGCAATTCGCGCACTAGGCCCTCGACACCTTTGCCTCGGGTTGCACAGGTGGGCACCACGGCTGGGAAGGCGTAGGCCTTGGTCCACCACTCGAGCACGGGAAGCAACTGCGCCTTGTCCTTGACCTTGTCGACCTTGTTGAGCGCCAGCACCGTGGGCCGCCTGGTTTCGGCCAGCCGATCGAGGATGCGCCGTTCGCCCTCGGGCAGAGCCGCGGCGGCCGGGGACATGGCACCGACAAACGAATGTGCCTCCACCACCAGCAAGGCCGCATTCACCTGCTCGATGGTCGCCATGGCCTCGCGGACCATGAATCGGTTCAACTCCGAGCGCGCCTCATGCACGCCGGGCGTATCCACGAACACGATCTGCCCATTGACCGGCCCCTGCCCTGCGCGCGGATCTGTGGCGGGCAGTTCGGCCTGGCCGTTCCACACACCCACGATGCGCGTGCGCGTGGTCTGCGGCTTGGGCGTGACGATGGCCAGCTTCTCGCCGACGATTCGGTTGAGCAGGGTGGACTTGCCCACGTTGGGCCTGCCCAGAATGGCCACGGTCCCAGCCACGCTGAGCGGGGCTCTGCCCGTCAAGGGCTGCGCGTTGGGGTCAGGGGTGTCGGACACAGGGGCCGTTGTATAGCACTGGCTCAGGGCATCTGTAGCCAGCACCTTGGCCGAGACGACCCACGCATCTTCGACGCACTATCACCTTGACACCCCCCTCTCCTAGCACTATCACCCCGGTAGGATTTGCGTCCTTGGGGCTTCCAAGAGGGTCTTGACCGTGAACGTAAGCCAAAAGAGTCGATATGCGCTAAAGGCCGTGCTCGAACTTTCGTTTCGCTATGGACAAGGCCCCATCTCGATCTCTCAGATCGCCAGGGCGCAGGCGATCCCGGCGCGCTTTCTCGAGGCCATCCTGGCCCAGCTCAAACGCGGCGGCTTCGTGGCTTCACGCCGCGGGAACGAGGGCGGGTATATTCTTGCCCGGCCCCCGGCCGAGGTCTCGGTTGGCGACGTTCTGCGAGTCCTGCAAGGCCCGCCGCTCTCCACTCTGTGCGCGAACCATCCGCAGACCGAGTGCCCGCATGGCGCGGACTGCATCTTCGTCAAGTTGTGGGAACGCGCCTGTGCGGCAGTGGATGGCGTATACGACTCGACCAATTTCCAGGACATGACAGACCGCTACCGAGCCACCATGCGCGCCAAGGCCCCCACATATTCCATCTAGACGTGAAGGCTTGACCGCAAGCCAGCGCTCCCCGATACCGACTCTCATGGCTCCTGAAAAGAAGGAAGAACCGCGCGCCAGCCCGCCCGATACTCCGAACTCAGTCGGATGGACGGAGGGGCAGACGATCTGCCTGGTGCCTGCGGACTCGACGCTGGTGCTCGAACTGGGCGGTAGCATCAGCCCGGTCACGGTCGAGTACGAGACCTACGGTTCGCTCTCGCCCCGTAAGGACAACGTCGTGTTCATCGCGCATGCCCTGTCAGGGGACGCCCATGTCGCGGGCTGGGACCGCCGGGCCACCGAGACCGGCCGCACCTGGCGACAGAAGAAGCCTGGCTGGTGGGACGCCATCGTGGGTCCGGGCAAGGCCATCGACACCAACCAACTGTTCGTCATCTGCCCCAATGTGCTGGGCGGATGCTATGGCACCACTGGGCCGTCATCAGTAGATCCCGCGACGGACAAGCCCTACGGTTTGCGCTTTCCCATGGTCACGGTGGGCGACTGGGTCAACCTGCACATGCGTCTTCTGGATGCGCTCGGCATCGAGCGCCTGCAAGCGGTAGTGGGCGGCTCGCTCGGCGGTCAGCAGGCGCTGGAGATGGCGCTCGCGCACCCTGACCGGGTCGAACGCGCGGTGGTCCTAGCGGCCAGCGCGCGCCTGTCGGTGCAAGGTCTGGCCTTCAACGCCGTGGGCCGCTACTGCATTCTCCACGATCCCAATTTTGCAGGCGGCGACTACTACGACGGCGAAGGTCCCGGGGCCGGTCTGGCAGGGGCGCGCATGCTGGCCCACATCACCTATCTTTCCGACGAGGGCATGCACGAAAAGTTCGGTCGGCGCTTGCAGGACGACGCCAATGGCCGACAGGGTGGTTTCGGTATCGAGTTCGCGGTGGAGAGCTACCTCGACTACCAAGGTCGCGCCTTTGTCGAACGATTCGACGCCAACAGCTACCTCTACATCACGCGTGCCATGGACTACTACGACGCCGCGGCAGCATGGGGCGGGGGCAGCCTGACCGAGGCCTGCCGGCGCATCCGCGCCAAGATGCTTATCGTCTCGTTCGATTCGGACTGGCTCTATCCCCCCGAGGTTTGCAAGGAACTGGCCCTGGCGCTCACCCAGGCCAACCGTCCCGTCACCTACGCCAACGTCCCATCACACTATGGCCACGATTCGTTCTTGGTCGAGACCGAGAAGGTCGGGCGTCTGCTGCGCGGCTTCCTGGCTCGCTGATTCGAGGTCACATGACGCAAAGGCCGCCGCCTCCCATCGACCCCCACTTGGTCACTGACCGCAGCGTCGATCGTCTGCCGCGGGGTCTTTTCGACCAACGGGCAGCCGAGCTGTCCAATCTGCTCGCCACCCGTCCGGCAGCAACCGATCGGCCGCCAGATTCGACCCGCTGGCAGGACGAGATCATCGCGCGCGAGATCCCGAAGGGCGCGCGGGTTCTGGACCTGGGCTGCGGCGACGGGGCGCTGCTTGAACGGCTGATGCGCGAACTCGGCGTTCGCGCGCAAGGCGTGGAGATCGATCCCGAGGCCGTGTTCTCCTGCGTGGAGCGCGGTGTGCCGGTCATACAGGCTGATCTCGACGAGGGACTGCGCCGTTTTCCTGCCCAGGCCTTCGATGTGGTGGTGCTGGAAGAGACCCTGCAGACCCTGGCCAACCCGCGCGAGATGCTGGCCGAAATGTTGCGCGTGGGCCGGCGGGGCATAGTTTCGTTTCCCAATTTCGCCCACTGGCGAGTGCTGGTCGATCTGGTGGCGAGCGGACGCATGCCGGTCACCGAGTGGTTGCCGTACCAGTGGTACGAGACCGCCAACATCCACCCCTTTACCTTGCGGGACTTGCTCGACTGGTCCCACGGCGCCGGCGTGCGCCTGGTCTCGGGATACGCCTACGAGAATGGGGCGGTCCGCACTCTCGACGCGGACGACAATCTGCACGCAGAAGAAGTCCTGATCGTCGTCGAGAGGTAGTTCTCTGCTACAGGTGGCAGTACCTACACATCGCCGTGCCGTAGGCCTCGGGCAGGCTGTGCTTCTGCTGCCACTTGACCGGGTGGGGATTGCCGCCGATGCCACCCACGCGGTGACACCCGACGCAGTTTGAATTCGGCCCCTGGTCGTGGCACGAGGCACAGTTCACGATGTCGCGCCGGGCGGAGACGGCGTGTGACGTGGGGCCGGGGAAGGCCCAGCCAACCGGGTGCGGGCTGCGCGGGTTGCTGCCTCCGGGGCCGACGTTCTCCTGGCTGTGGCAAGCCGTGCAGAAGCTGGTGCCGTGGCAGCGCTGGCACAGAACCGGATCAGACCGCGCCTCGAGGCCATGGCGGGTCAGGTAGTCGCCGCGATGGATGAAGTTGCTGGTCACGTTCTCGCTGAACTTGAGCTCTATGCGTGTGGGTACGGTCCCGGCATGGCAGTCGGCACAGTAGGTCTGGTCGTGGCACTGCAAGCACGCTTCGGCACTCGAGTGCGCGACGCTGCCATGCTGCCGGACGAAGTCACCAGCGTGTGAGAACTCAGCCACTGGCTTGAGCGGGAAGCGTTTGAGATCGGTGTGACACCTGCCGCAGCGACCCTCGTCGAAGTCGACCCGGTGCTCGTGGCACTTGGTGCACGACTTCATGGTCGGCGGCGTCGGCCCGGGCCGCGTGTACTCCGACAGCTTCACGTGGCAAGCAGCGCAGTCGTCGTTGACCAGCTTGAGGTGAACCCTGTGCGAGATGAGGATGGTGTGGGACTCCGGCGGGTAGGTTCCGGGGTGGGCCGGGTCGGTGTGGCAGTAGCCACATTCCTTCTGCTCTTTCTTCTCGGCGTGACACTCCAGGCACTTGGCCTCCGGCGGACGCAAGCGGTCCGTGACGGTCATGGCCTCGGGCACTTCCTCGTGGCACATCAGACACGGCAGATCCTTTGTGTGCGCCGCGTGCGACTGCCGGATCTCCTCGCCGGGCTGCTTGGCCCGCCTGGTTCCCAGCATGGTCGCGCAGGCGGCAATTCCCAGCGCCGCGACCGCGACCCATGCCCCGCGATGGCTTCTTCCTCTCACGGCGTGACCTCCTTCACCACGCGGCCTCCCTCATAGACGACCTTGAGCAGGCCTTCGATCTGGTGTGTGGCATAGGGGGTCATGTTGGCCATTCCAGTGAGCACCGCGCGCCAGGCTGGCGCCACGTCATACACCAGACTGCCCGATCCGAAGAAAGAACGCTTCTGGGCGTTGAGCGGCTGGTCCAGGTCATAGGCGTCGAAATCGGCAACCACGCGAATCTTGGTGGTGATGGTTTGCCAGCCAAAAGCGCGGCCCATGAGATAGCCATCGCCCGGGATCTTCAGGCGCCGGCTCTCGACGCCGACGCGCGTTCCCCCGCTGCTGCCGAAACGCAGGGTGGCTTTCCCGCCCGTGTTCCAGCCCCAACCATTGGCGTCGTGGACCTCATGAAAGTCGCCCTGCAGGTCCAAACGCCGAGGCCACGGCCGCAGAGAAACGAACCCTCCAAACTCGTCGCGCGTCTCCTGGGCAAAGACGGAAAAGAGCGAATAGCGCGGCAAAAAGAGGTCCGGGGCCGTACGCCGGTAGTCTCCGGTCACGTCGACGTAGCGACAGGGTCGCCAGTTGATTGCCCCGTCGGCCTCGGCCAGCCGCGCCTCGGGAATGCTCCACCGAACCAGCCCACTGAGCGCGAGCGACTCCAGCAACCGATAGCGGGCGTCGACCCCGGCATCTCGGCGGAACACATGCTGGCCGGTCCCCAGAATCTCCAAGATCGAGACGCCCACTTCTGATTCGTACGAATGGCTCCAGAAGGCTCGTCCCCCGGTTGCGAACTGACCGCGACTATAGCCGAAGCGTGGGGTGACCGGGACACCCACGAATCCCGAGAGGCCGAACCCCCCTCTTACACGCAGCGTGGGGGCAAGGCCGTCAAGCTGCACGTTGGCCGCGGTTCCCGGAAACACGAACTGCCGGCCCAGCCGCAGGGTCACGCGTCGGTCCCAGGTCGCCCCCTGCACGTAGGCCACGTCTACGTCGCCCAGCGTGCTCTTTCCGTCACGCGGACTGCCCGCCACGACCTCACCCCAGCCCGAGACCACGATCTGCGTGTCGTCAAAGAGCGAGCTCTTGATGTCCGAGGCGCGCAGGGAGACGAGTTCGAGGAAAGGCACCACGGTGCGGACCGTTCCGTCGCGCGGATCGCGCTGACCCGAAACGATCGTCGTCGCACTGGCGGTGACGGTTTCGGCCCGGGCCACGCCGGTCCCCCCTGCCAGCGCGGTCAAGCAGAGGACAACCGCCCGTGACGTCACATGGCTAGTTGCCATCGAAGACTCCGTTCATGTGGGTCGTGGTCGGAACTCCGGACACGCTGGAGAAGATGATGTTTCCCGCGGAATCGATCGTCTTGCCGTGGCAGGCGACGCACCCAGTTCGCCTGACCCCGGTTGGATGTCCCGAGAACTGCGGTGGGATGCCGTGACAGGTGGTGCCGCACGCGCCACTGTCGGGTGAGATCCAGTTGGGCGTTTGCAGGACGCCTGGAGTCTTGTCTGTGTTCAGAGGCTCGCCTCCACCATGACAATGCACGCCCGAACAAGTCATCAAGTTGGGATCCCACGCCGGCAAGGCGCTCTGAGCGCGCGCTAGCGTCCCCGAGCCGGCCACATTGGGGAAGACCGCAGCACGGACCGCCACGCCCGGCACGTGACCCGGGCCAAGGTGGCCGGGGCTGAGCACGGTGGTCGGAACCTGATGGCACTCCGAGCATTGGATGGGGCCACGAATGTCGAGCAGGGGCGTGGTCAGGTGCCGCTGGTGCTGGCCTACCCCAACGGCCGAGGGATCGGAGCTTCCCCCCAGGTCAGGTGGTGGCGCCGGCGAGTTGGCCGAACCGTGGCAGGTATTGCAGGGTGTGTTCGCGTCGGCAAACTCGACTGTGCCGTTGAGGTGCAAGGCCGTGCTGACGAGGTTGCCCTGCGCATCCACAACGCTACGATGGCAGGTCGAGCATTGGGTCCTGCCTGCGCCGTTGGGCGGAAGGCCGTGACAGAAGCTGGTGCAGGTTGGGGCCGCCGCGGGTTTAGGCGCGGTATTCCAGATTGGACGGTTGGTCACCGCCGCCGAGTCGGCGTAGGTGGCACCATGGCAGTAGACGTTGCTGCACGTTTGCAGGTTGGCATCCCAGGCCGGAGGTCCTGCGCGCGTACCATCCGCAGGCGTGAGCGCGGCTAGGCCGGTCAGCGAAACCTGCGCAGGGTCGGACCGCAACGACCCGTCGGGCGCAAAGGCGTGATCCTGGGCGCTCCCGTGGTCGGGATGGCAGGTCGAACAAGCGAACTGTTTGGCCAGCAAGCCCCCTGCAACGTGAACCTCATGCCTGCCCGTGGCCGGCGGATAGGCGTGGCAAAGTCCACAGGCCCCGGCGGGATTCATCACCCCGAGCTGATGGCAAGACAAGCAGGATACCCCTGTCGCCCCACCCGCGAGGTTCTCGCCGTGGCATTTCTGGCAGACACCGAGATTGGAATTCCGCACAGCCGTGCCATGAAAGTCAGGTTGCGCCGGATTCAGAACTCCAGCTGTGTGCACCGAGATTCCCTCATTCAGATAGCTCGCCCGGCAGTCGACCACCCACGTCGTCGCCTGGGCGTAGACATCGGACATGCCCACATGCGGGCCTGTCGCCGTTGCCGGATTCAGTTCGGACAGGAGCTTGGAGTCAGCACTGCCTGCGATCACGTCCGACGTCGGGCCCGTCCCCAGCGCAAGGTTGTACGTCGTCGTGTCGTAGCCACCTTGGGCCCGGCCCGCGTCGCCATTTGAGTGACACTGGCTGCATCTTGTCTGGAAGAGCGGCCCGATGTCGCTCTGCCAATCGGGGCAAGCGCGAGGGTCGTTGACCAGTGGCCGCGCCTTCGCACATCCAAGAATCGAAAACGCCAGAACGACTGCCGCGGCAAGACTGTGTTTCATTCCATGGCCCCACGAGAAAGACTGTTGCATCCGCGATGGTGGAGGTATCGCCATCCTGAGTTTCTGGCGCATCTGGCTGGGTAGTATATCCAAGTTATCCGATAGGCAAACTCACTAAACGAACTTCGGCTTGTTCACTCCTGTCCCGCATTGCGCCAGAGGGGTACCTGGGCGGTCTGTGTGCCTGAACATAGTAGTTTTGATTCACATGGGCGGTCGCCTGCGCCACCTGCTGTGTCTGCATTGTACTTCTGAAGCCGGTCATCTAGCCTAGCCAGTCCCACGAGCAAGCGGAGAGCATCCCCTGAGGTTCAAGCT
>Ga0302323_100001429_pt1 | contig 19345 bp, 13 predicted proteins | sample Fen_T0_3_FD_201950 | JGI IMG/M metagenome (GOLD analysis project Ga0302323, IMG submission 201950) | Peat permafrost microbial communities from Stordalen Mire near Abisko, Sweden - Fen_T0_3 | ecosystem: Environmental > Terrestrial > Soil > Wetlands > Permafrost | place: Sweden: Abisko... | reverse complement strand
ATCTCATTGCATGTTTGAGCTTGAAGTTATAATCGTGATCATCGGTGTTTGGTCCGAATCTTATCTCTTTAACAACAACTTTTGATGCTTTTGCCTTGATCTCTTTTTGCTTTTTCTTTTGCTGATAAAGAAATTTCTGATAATCAACAATCCGGCAAACTGGGGGATCGGCATTAGGAGAAATTTCAACCAGGTCAAGTTCCAGGGTATCTGCCAGCCGAAGAGCATCCTGGATACTCATTACATCAGCTTCTATTTCTTCACCGACTACTCTGACCACTTTTGCAGTGATCCTATGGTTGATTTTGTGAGCCGGCTGGGTAACCCTTGCCGGGCTTCGCCTGATTGGTAAAGCTATAGCTCTTTCCTCCTTATTTTCGTTAGTACTAAAATTACTTATAGTGCATCAAACTGCAATTTCTTTTTTGATCTCGGAATTTATAAAATTCACAAATTCTTCAATTTTCATGCTTCCTTTATCGCCTTCTCCCTGTTTTCTCACGGCGATAGTTCCATTCTCAACTTCTTTTTCACCGATTATCAGAAGATAAGGAATCCTCTTTAATTCATTATCCCTGATCTTCTTACCTATCTTTTCGCTCCTATCGTCAATTAGTGTGCAAATATCGGAATTATTTAGAATTTCCAAAACTTTTCCGGCATATTCATTGAATTTTTCACTTATTGGCAAAAGTACTGCTTTTTCGGGTGCCAGCCAAAGCGGGAATTTACCAGCAGTATTTTCAATCAATACTGCAACAAAACGTTCCATTGACCCAAAGATTGTTCTGTGAATCATAACAGGTCTGTGCTTCTGATTGTCACTACCGTTATAGGTAAGATCAAATCTCTCCGGCAAGTTGTAATCAACCTGAATTGTACCTAACTGCCATTTTCGTCCAATCGCATCCTTAACCATGAAATCAAGTTTCGGACCATAGAAAGCAGCCTCACCTTTGACAACTGTAGTCTTAAGGTTTTTCTCTGCTGCCGCTTCTATTATGTCGCGTTCAGCTCTTTCCCAATTTTCGTCTGATCCTATATATTTCTGTTTGTTGTCTGGATCACGCAAAGAAACCTGAGCAGTATATTCATCGAAACCAACGATCTTATATATATATAATATCAGGTCTATAATGCTTTTAAACTCCTCTCTTAACTGGTCTTGTCTGCAAAAGTGGTGAGCATCATCCTGAGTGAAGCTTCTTACCCGGGTCAGTCCATGAAGTTCTCCGCTCTGTTCATAGCGATAGACTGTACCGAATTCAGCCATTTTATAAGGCAGATCTTTATAGGAGTGGGGTGTTGCATTATAGATCTCACAGTGGTGAGGGCAATTCATGGGTTTTAACATAAACTGTTCACCTTCCTGAGGAGTTGAAATAGGCTGAAAAGAGTCAGCGCCGTATTTTTCAAAATGGCCTGAAGTCTTATATAAATTAACATTTCCAATATGCGGGGTAGTGACAATCTTATAGCCTCTTTTACGTAGTTCTTTCGTCAGGAAAGTGATAAGATTCTGTCTTAAATCTGAACCTTTAGGCATCCATAACGGCAATCCCATTCCTACTTTTTGCGAGAAAGTGAATAATTCCAGCTCTTTGCCTATCCTGCGATGATCTCTTCTTTTTGCTTCCTCAAGAAATACCAGATATTCATCAAGAAGCTTCTGTTTTGGGTAGGTGATACCATAAATCCTCGTAAGCATTTTCCGCTTCTCATTACCACGCCAGTAAGCGCCGGCCACACTTAAAAGTTTTATGGCTTTTAAAGGTTCCGTAGATGGCAGATGCGGTCCCCTGCAGAGATCTGTGAAGTTGCCCTGGGTATAGAGAGTTATTGTACCGTCTTCGAGTTCACTTATCAGTTCAGTTTTATATTCATCCCCTTTCTTTGTAAAAAAATCAAGAGCCTCCTTCTTGCTGATATCCTGACGGGTATATGTCAGATTCTTTGCAGCAAGCTCTTTCATTTTGTTCTCAATGGTCTCAAGGTCAGCTTCTGTAATTACCTTGTCATCACCTGGGTCTACATCATAATAAAAACCGCTTTCAATTGCCGGACCAATTCCAAATTTCATACCGGGATAAAGAGCCTCCAGGGCTTCAGCCATGAGGTGGGCTGAGGAGTGCCAGAATGCATGTTTCGCTTCAGCATCTTCCCACTTGTGAAGCTTAAGTGTAGAATCACTGTTTATCGGACGGGTAAGATCCCATATCTCTCCGTTTACTGTGGCGGCATATACCTCTTTAGCCAGCCTGGGGCTAATCTGTTCTGCAACATCAAGACTGCTGATTCCTTCCGTATATTCTCTTGCAGATCCGTCAGGAAAAGTTATCTTTATCATTCTTTGTGGTTCTTTTTATTGGAGTGCAAAGATAATTATAATTTTATAATAATATATACTTATAAAAAGGTTAAGGCTTAAGCTAAAAAAATGAATTCCTCAACCTCGACCTCAATCTCAATTTTTACAAAAGATACATCTTCATCCTTAAAAGAGTGTCTTTGTAAAAATTTGGCACATAATTTGGAAGTTATAACTTGAATAATTAAACCTGAAAAAATGAAAAGGATAATCTACATTTTTTTGTCTATTAGTATTATTATCAGTTCCTGTCACAAGTCTAAAGAGATCCGCTTACCACAGTCTTCTTTCTCGGTTGATAACGCAGAACCTGAAGTAGGACAGACTGTATTTTTCACTAATAATTCCGTAAATGGAAACAGTTATGAATGGGATTTCGGAGATGGGTATATTTCCAATGACGAAAATCCCACTCATTTTTTTGATGCCACAGGCACATATGAAGTGTTATTAACTGTTACTTCCAACGGAGGTGATTCGGATCATTCGAGTATAGTAATTACTGTAACAGTTCCAACTCTACTTCTTATTGAGGTAAGGGAATATTACAGTAATGCTGTTGTCCCAGGTGCAAGTATAATTCTATATCCTTCGATAGCTGACTGGGATGCCCAGACTCATGCAGTTGTGGAAGGATTTACTGATGCAAATGGAACTGCCGTGTTTTCAAATCTAGATCCAGTTGTATATTATGTAGATGTATGGGAAGCAACGCATGATAATTACCAGTTGCGAAACGAGGATGTAGGCTTTGTAACTGCTCCAGCTGTAGCAGCTCATAGAATTACAGATTTTGTTGCATATGTTGATATAGCAAATCATACTACTGGTGTCAGCAGAAACAGGGAAATGGTAGTTAAGAAAATCGGAAGAAAGGCAAGTGATAAAAATCTTATCCCCGGCTTTTCAGGATCCTGGCAGGATCTGCTTAACAGACATAAAATGAAATAATTTAATTTTCAAAAGAAATATAAAATGCAATCCAAATCAGGGTTGCATTTTTCTTTAATTAATCTCTATGACCATCTGTACTCTCAGTGATCCTCTGTGTAAAAAAAATAAAGACTAACACAGAGTTACACTGATCACAAACGGATAAGCGCATAGGAATTACTTCTTAAATCTGTTGTGTGTTATTTCACAGATTTGTCCAGTTCCTTTTTAATTATTTCCGTCCAAACTGCATATCCTTTTTCGGTTAGATGCAGTCTGTCTTCTCTGAATAAATCATCTTTCGGTACTCCTTTTTCATTCAGAAAAGCGAAATCGGTATTTATGAAATATGTATTCTTTTGATTAATGCAAATATTTCTGATCAATCCATTTGCTTTCTGAATTGCTGGCCACACCTTCCACCTAGATGGCGTTGGGGTAATCTCAATCCAGAATACAGGAGTGTCAGGATGGGTTTTTCTTATTGTCTTAAGTACACTACGGAATAATGAAGCTACCTCTCCCGGACTTTTGTCTTCCTTACTACCTGTAATATCGTTTGCTACAAATATTACGATTGCCCGGCAGGGATGAGGATCAATTATCCGGCTGGCATAAACAACGAGGTCACTCAGTTTTGATCCTCCGAATCCCCTCTGTATCACAGGGTAGGGAGCCATATCTTTCTCAAGTGATGACCATAACCTGATACTTGAACTTCCGGCAAAGAGAACTGACTTATCTGAATATGTAACGCTCTTGTCCAGCTGTTCGAAATTTTTAATATCGTTTTCCCATGCCTTTACCTCGGGCAGAGATTGATATTTTCTTACGGGAGAACAGGCTAGAATCGCCAGGGAGAATAAAAGAAGCAGATATCTGCGCATAAAGTTGGTTTTAGATTGGAGATAAAATTACATTTTCTAGATCAGATTCTGATTTTTTTTTTTAAGAGAACCTATCATCAATTTATAATTTGTTTTACAAAAAAAAAGTTACGTTTGTAATAATTATTCTTCTAACGGAAACTTTCAAACAAGCCAGATGTCAAAAAACCGGTTATTCATCACAAAACCACTTCCTCAGTTATTCAGTGAATCTCAGGAATCAGGTGGTTTAAAAAGAACTCTTACGCCACTTAATCTTACGACATTAGGAATCGGCGCCATTATAGGTGCAGGTATATTTGTACTTACAGGACAGGCTGCAGCCCAGTATGCCGGTCCTGGTATTGTTTTATCTTTTATTATTTCAGGTCTTGCCTGCGGTTTTGCCGGACTTTGTTATGCCGAATTCGCCTCCATGATCCCAATTGCAGGAAGTGCTTATACTTATTCATATGCCACTCTTGGGGAGTTTCTTGCATGGATAATAGGCTGGGACCTTATTCTTGAATATCTTTTTGCTGCATCAACTGTTGCAGTAGGATGGTCAGGTTATGTTGTCAGTTTTCTGAAGGATCTGCATATATTTATTCCGCCTCAGTTTACCGGAGCTGTGGGATCAGTTCTGGTTAATGTCCCGGATGCGGGATGGAAACCTCTTACAGCAACTTTTGCTCAGACTCTGGCAGCTTCAGGAGTTAACGTTGATTCACTGGCACATGTCACATGTGTACTTAATTTACCGGCAATGTTTATTGTGGCATTGTTATCAACTTTATTGGTGATCGGCATTCGGGAATCAGCTAATTTCAATAACATAATGGTAATAACCAAAGTATCGGTAATTATTCTGTTTATTGCAATAGGATTCGTATTTGTTAAATCGGCAAACTGGCATCCTTTTATTCCTGCCAACAAGGTTGAAGTTGCTCCTATGGCCCAATATGGAGGATTCTGGGGATGGCTAAAGGCTTATAGTCATGAATTTGGCAAGTTTGGGATAAGCGGAGTTCTGAGAGGTGCCGGAGTTATATTCTTTGCATATATTGGTTTTGATGCAGTTTCAACTGCAGCCCAGGAGGCAAAAAATCCTCAGCGCGATATGCCAATCGGTATCCTTGGATCACTTGGAATTTCAACTGTTTTATATATTCTTGTAGCAATTGTGCTCACCGGTATCGTAAGTTATACTACTTTAAATGTTGCCGATCCTGTCGCTGTTGGCGTTGATGCCATGGGAAAGGGCATGTTCTGGCTAAGACCTATTGTGAAGATTGCCGCTATTGCCGGATTAAGCTCGGTCATCCTGGTAATGCTTATGGGGCAGCCAAGAATATTCTATTCTATGTCAAAGGATGGTTTGCTGCCTCCTGTTTTTTCAAAGGTTCATCCGCGTTTTAAAACTCCGTATGTCAGCACTATTATTACAGGTACAGTTGCTATGATTATTGCAGGAATTCTGCCAATCAGTATACTCGGAGAGCTGGTATCCATTGGTACTCTTCTCGCATTTATAATCGTTTGTGTGAGTGTTATGGTACTCAGAAAATCCAAACCGAATATTCAGCGTCCGTTTAAAACCCCCTGGGTTCCGCTTGTTCCTATTCTCGGCGCATCAATTTGCTTTTTGCAGATGGCTTCACTGCCATTTGATACGTGGTTGAGACTTATTATCTGGATGGCAATTGGTTTCTGTATCTATTTCTTTTACGGAGTGAAACACAGTAAGATAAGACAGAGCACTCCTGAGGAATAGCACTCAATTTATTTCGTGAACTTGTTAATAGATTTCAGAAGGTTAATCTCTCTGGTTCAATTACCCGAGTCAATCATCATATTCAGTTATAAATGATTGAAGCCGGTCTGTCTTTTGGCGCGCTTCCAAATTGTTGATTTGGCAAGGGTCCCATCAATATCTCTAAATAACCGCCCTGCATAATTTCTTTATAAGTTATGTATGAATGAGTATATTCCCTGTCATTAAGTTTTACAGACTGGATATAGATATTTTTTTCGTTATTATTTATAGCTTTTATGATGAGTTGTTTGTTAGACGGCAGGTTCAGTGTTACCTGATCAAACAGAGGACTTCCAAATACAAATGCTCCGTTAGCAGGATTAACCGGATAAAATCCGATTGAAGAGAAAATGTACCATGCCGACATCTGTCCACAGTCTTCATTACCGCATAATCCATCAGGTTTATCTGTATATAATGTGCGCTGGATAAAATGGTTCTTTTCTGCAGTTTTCCATTGCTGTCCGGCATAGGCGTACAAATAGGTGATATGATGACTCGGTTCATTTCCGTGAGCATATTGGCCTATCAACCCTGAAATATCGGAGGATGCCTTTTCGCCCATGTCTCCTTTCACCACAAACAGGCTATCCAGTTTTGTAATAAATTGATGATCACCACCAAATAGTCGAATAAGTCCTTCAACATCCTGGGGTACGAGCCAGGTATACTGCCAGGCATTTCCTTCCGTATAATCTCCCCATTCATGAATTGATTGAAAAGGACTGAAAGGTTCCCGAAATCTGCCATTTTCAAGTTTTGGCCTCACGAATTGTCTGATTGAATCAAAATATTGTGCGTAAAGACCAGCCCGTTTACTGTAATATTCATAATCATCGGTTTTGCCGAGTTTTTTTGCCATTTGAGCAATGCACCAGTCAGAGACACAATATTCCATAGCTTTGGAAACTGATTCTTTTTCTTTATCCGCCGGAATAAATCCCTTTTCTTTTATATACTTCATACCATAATCATCACGCGTGGAAGAAGCTTTCATCGCTTCAAAAGCCAGGTTTATATCAAAGCCCGTGAAACCTTTGAAATAAGCGTCTGCGATTACCGGAATGGCGCTGTAACCAACCATGCAGTCCGTTTCATTTCCCATTAAGGGCCAGATTGGAAGTTTCCCCTGTTGCTTGTATATGTTAAGCATGGTATTTACCATATCATTAACCCTTTCGGGTTGAAGGATTGTAAAAAGTGGTTGTTCAGCGCGATATGTATCCCATAAGGAAAAAATGGAATAATTTTTAAAACCCGGATTTGAATAAACTTTTTTATCAGTACCACGATAATCACCATTATTATCATTGAAAAGTACTGGCAGTGTAAACGAATGGTATAAGGCTGTATAAAAGGTACGCAGATCACTTTCATTTTTACCTTTGATAATTACTTTGCCTAATTCTTTGTTCCACATTTTGTTTGCGGCCAGACTCACATCTTCAAAATTCCAATCAGGAACTTCCGCTTCAATATTTGCGAGCGCATTCTTTTCACTGACCGGTGAAATTCCCACTTTTAAAAGTATTTTATCTCCTTTTGACGTAGAAAAATTAAACATACCTAAAATTTTTTCACCCTTAATTGAATCTCCGGGTTCAGGCTTCTGGTCATTGAACAGCTGAAATGATCCTATAGGTTTAGATAGCCTGATAGCAAAATATAAGCGCTGATCCTTTGCCCATCCTGTAGAAAACCTGTAACCCGTATAAGTTTGGGAATCCACTTTTTTAATGAAGGCTTCAGTTGGTTTATCCCAACCAATTCCATCGGTGAGGTTTATGGCTATATGTGCTTCCCTTGCTTCTGGGAAAGTATACCTGTGGACGGCTACCCTTTCAGAGGCTGTCAGTTCTGCAAGGATATCATATCCCTTCATAATGACCGAATAATATCCGGGACGGGCTGTCTCATCCTTGTGAGAGTACAATGAGGCATAACCTGAAAGTGGTTTATCCTGTGTACCAGGTGAAGTTTTCAATTCACCGGTAAAAGGTGTTATAAGAACATCACCCAAATCTCCTATACCCGTACCACTTAGGTGAAGCTGTGAGAAACCGGTCACAATGCTGTCCGAATAATGATAACCTGAACACCAGTCCCAACCCTTGACATAATTGGTCGGACCAACCTGAACTCCCCCGAAGGGAACATTGGCACCCAGAAATACATGCCCGTGATAACCGGTGCCGATAAAGGGATCAACATATCTTGTCAAGTCGGTAATCTCAGTTTCTGGCTTTCTGGTTGTACAGCCGCTTAAAAGAAGGAAAGTTAAAATAAGAAAATTAATGTGTCTCATGAATTTTATTTTTAAAGATCATCCGAAAATACTGCCTTGGGCAGATCTCTTAAATTATACCTCATTGCCATAACCTCACCATAAGCTCCCGCAGATCTTATTGCAATTATATCGCCTCTTTTTGTTTCAGGGAGCTCGATGAATTTTGCGAAAGTATCAGAAGATTCGCAAACAGGTCCGACAACATCATACCTTAAGATATTTCCTGCCGATGTAAGATTCTCTATCTTATGATGAGCCTGGTAAAGCGCAGGTCTTATGAGGTCTGTCATCCCTGCATCTATTATAGCAAAAAGAGTATTGCTTCCATTCTTAATGAAAAGAACTTTGGAGATCAGACTACCGCACTGACCAACAATAGAGCGTCCAGGTTCAATGTGCAATTCCTGTCCCGGGTATAGATCGATAAATTCATTGAGCAAAGAAAAATATCCCGGAAAATCCGGATTGGTTTCAGGATTTTCATAGTCTATACCCAAACCGCCACCGACATTTATAATCTCAAGATTAATATTATGGGAAGAAAACCAAACCTGCAGTTCATTTATCCTGGCACACAGGCTTTTAAATACCGACATTCTGGTGATCTGGGAACCAATGTGGAAATGTATTCCGATCAGCCTGATATTTTTAAAATCTGATAGTTTTTTTATGACATCATCCAGTTCCCAGGTATTTATGCCAAACTTGCTCTCCTCGATACCTGTAGTAATATACTTATGGGTATGAGCCTCGATATAAGGATTGATCCTTAATGCAATCAGTGCCGATTTATTCTGTGCAGTTGCGAGTTGATTTATAACTTCCATCTCAGGAATCGATTCACAGTTGAAACAATAAATTCCTGTATTTAATGCAGCATTAATATCCTTGTCAGTTTTTCCTACTCCTGCAAATACTATATCAGACGCGTTGAAACCTGCAACTATGGCAGCGTCTATTTCATTGAAACTTACACAGTCGGCACCAAAGCCATATCCGGCGATTATTTTTAGTATCCTGGGATTGGAATTAGCCTTAACTGCATAATGAATCTTATAGCCTGAATTATCAGCTTCCTTTTTTATGACATTTAGAGTTGATCTTAACAGGTCAAGATCATAATAATAGAAAGGAGTTTCAATTTTACTGAACTTATCCGTAGTTATTTTATTAATCATTTTTTTAATTGAAAAGATGTTCGCTGAGTAATCTTAAGGCTTCTGTTTTATTGGATGTATCAATCAGGAGAGAGAGACTGTTAGGACTTCCTCCATACGAGATCATCTTCAGTGGAATTGTATTAAGTGCTTCAAATATCTCGGGAGCAGAACCGGTCCTTTCAGTGCGGAAATCTCCAACAACACATATAATTGACTGGTTTTCTTCAACTTCCACGCTTCCAAGTTCGTCAAGATCTTTGGCAATCTGTTTTATAAACTCCGGATTGTCTATTGTGATTGAAACGGCAACTTCGGAGGTAGTTATCATATCAATAGGTGTCCTGTAAGCTTCAAAGATCTCAAATACTTTCCGGAGGAATCCATAAGCCATTAACATCCTGTCGGACCTTATCCTCAACACTGAAATACCGTCTTTTGCAGCAACAGCTTTATAATCCTGCAGAACAGATGAGGATGTTATCAGCGTTCCGATATCATTCGGCTCCATAGTATTCTTGAGTCTTACCGGTATGTTTTTTTCACGTGCAGGATTAACGCTTGAAGGGTGGAGGATTTTTGCACCGAAATAAGCTAGTTCAGCTGCTTCATCGAATGACAGATCCCTTATCACTTTTGTGTTTTTAACAAATCTGGGATCGTTATTATGAAATCCGTTTATGTCAGTCCAGATCTGTATTTCAGATGCATTCACAGCAGCCCCTATCAGTGACGCTGTAAAATCACTTCCGCCACGTTTAAGATTATCTATCTCTCCGTAAGCATTGCGGCAAATGAAACCCTGTGTAATAATAATTTTTTCTGCAGTGTAGTTTTTAAGCTCACGCTCAATATTTTCTTCAATATAGAAGGCATCAGGTTCTCCGTCCTTATCTATACGCATAAAACTCAGGGCAGGCAGAAGTGCAGAACTGATGTTTTTTTCCTTCAGCAGGAGATGGAATAACGATGTGGATATGAGTTCTCCCTGGGCAAGGATAGCTTTCTCCTGAAGCTTTGTAAATACCCTGAGAGTAAAATTCCTTATATATTCAAAATGAGAATCTATAAGTTCATGTCCTGATTTTTTACAATCTTCAGTTTCAAACAGCTCTTCCACAACCTGATGATACTTCGCCCTGAGATTGTTATTCCTGACTGATGCTTCATTGATATTGTCAGCATACAGAAGTTCAGCTATTTCGATGAGACTGTTTGTCGTACCTGCCATTGCTGATAGTACAACAATTTTTTGTTCGCTGTCATTTATCAAAGGTAACAGAGCTTTCATCCTGTCAGGATTCCCTACTGATGTACCTCCAAATTTCATTATTTTCATAAGTTCGATTTATTAATAAAAAAACCTGCATCATTTTGCAGGTCATAATATCTTTTCCTGTACTCACACTCCAGACAAAGACAATTCAGACCTGCAATTCAGATATCTGATACATCACAAAAGCCTTTTTATCTGATGGTTCACATATTTATTATCAGGGAGCAAAAATATACTTTTAATTAATAAACCATATTTAATTGGTATATTTTTTGTTAACATTAATTGTATTTAATAGTTTAACTATAAATTATCAAAAATGAAGAAATGTGTTTTTTTAATACTGGTAATAATGGTTGCAATACGAACTGTTGGATTCAGCCAGACAAAGAAGGGGACGGAAAACTTAAAAAATGACACTATTTCTGTTGACAGCGTGGAGTACTGTTTGATTATTATCGACCCTGGTTTTGATACCTGGCTGGCAGCCAAACCTTCTAAGAATTTTTACTCAAACAATTATTATGTTCAAAAAAATCGTTTTTACTTTGACGAATGGAATCTCAGGTACACATCTGAAAATAGTAATGGATTGTATGATAATTATATAGATTATAATCCCGATGCTGATTACGGTATAGATATTAATTACAGGCTCTATTATTATTTCAAATATTTCGAAGAGACAAATCATGTTAAGCTGCTTCCTTTCAGCAGGTAAATGGCTGCAGAGTTTTCGGTACTGGGTTCTGGGTGCTGGGTGCTTGGTGCTTGGTATGGGTGCTTGTGACCTGGTACGTAAACAGGACCTGGTACCAGCACCTAGCACCTAGCACCTAGTACCCAGCTTCTTAAACTTTTTCAATCCTTTTTAAAACTTTTTTCTTATATTTCATTTTTATTTATATTTTTGCACCCCGAGAACGGTATAACGGCGTAAAGGCATAACGGCTTAACGGTGTAATCCGAAAAGTTCTTTTAATTTTATTTATTAAGGTTGTCAAGCCATTGAGCCATTACGCCATTGAGCCTTTGAGCCTTATTCCGCCCAGATGGCGAAATTGGTAGACGCGCTAGTTTCAGGGACTAGTGTCAGTAATGATGTGCAGGTTCGAGTCCTGTTCTGGGCACTGTGAAAGACAAAAGACAAAGGTAAAAAGACCAAAGTACTTTTATCTTTATACTTTTATCTTTTATCTTGATTTTCGCCCAGATGGTGAAATTGGTAGACACGCCAGCTTGAGGGGCTGGTGCTCGCAAGGGTGTGCAAGTTCGAGTCTTGTTCTGGGCACCCAAAAATTAACCAGATTGTAATTTACAGTCTGGTTTTTTTATGCCAACGTTTAAGTCATATGTATTCTGACCCTTACAGCTTTACCTTCCCCTTATTTCTTTCGAATTATTACTGTGTTTATTCAGGAATTGATTATCTTTAACAAAGAATGTCTGTTCGTTGATTAAAAGATCTTTGGAAACATTACCGTATTATTTAACAGTTTGTTGAATTAACTGGAATTCAATGAAGAATTTAGTCTTTTTTATTCTTACTTGTCTACTAATCTTTTTTTCCTGTCACAGGATAAATCCACCTGTATTAACTTATGGTCTGAAGCGCACTGTTTATGTTGAAACAATCGAGTCAGAAGGAACAGTGGAAGCCGTTAACAGTAGTGTTGTTGTTGCCCCCCGGGTTTGGTCAGGATTGCAAGTGGCCCATCTGGCAAAAGAAGGCGCTTTTGTAAAAAAAGGTGATACGGTATGTATTCTGGATGCACCTGAACTTAGGAGTACGTTTGAGCAATATAATACAGATCTGGAAAAGATTGAAACATCAAAGGATTCGCTTGAAGCAAATCAGGCTATGCAACTCTCTATGCTGGAAGCACAGGTTGAGACAAATCAGGCTCAAATGGAAATCAGCATGCTGGATTCAATACAGCTGAAATTTGCTCCTGAGGTGAAACAAAAACTTCTCACTTTGGAAATGGAGAAGGTTAAAATTGAAAAAATGAAACTGGAAAAAAAACTTGCAGCACAGAAGAAAATTACAAGTTCAGAGATCTCCCAGATCGAATCGCGTATTGCAATGCAGAAAAATCAAATCCAATTGTATCAGAGTCAAATAAATTCTCTTTATATAGTTGCCCCATCTGACGGATTTGTTATACATGCTGAAATGCCTTCATTTCAGATTAATGGAGGTTCGACAATTGGCGGGAAAATTGAAGAGGGAAGCAAGGTTTATTACACTATGCCAATATTGCAGATCCCTGATATATCCAAGATGCAGGTGTCTGTCGAGGTGCCTGAGACTGATTATAAAAGAATAAACAATGATCAGAAGGTTGAAATTAATATTGAGTCAGTTTCAAATCTTAAAACAACTGGAAAAGTAATCAGAAAGTCGCTTGCAACGAAGAACAAAGATGAAAAATCTCAAATCAAATCATATGAGGTCATTGTCAGTGTGGATAGTTGCGATTCAAGGATGAAACCCGGGTTGGGTGCATCCTGCAGGATTATCATAAATGAGGTGAAAGATACAGTTGTTGTTCCGTCAGCTGCAATTTTCACGAAGGACAGCACGAAGATCGTATATGTTGCTAAAGATCATAAGTTTATACAGGTTCAAATAGAAACAAGCGTGACAAACAGTTCCGAGAGCGTTGTATCAAAAGGGCTGAAAGGGAATGAGATAATAGCCCTTATGGAGCCTCCTTACTTTTTAATATCTCATGGAATGAATTCGGAAAATTCAGCTAGGATTAAACCCTCATCTGTCAAAAGGGATACTTTAAGAAAAGATTCATTAAACAAAATTGTCTTATTGAAAAATTAGTCGGAAATCTTTGAAAATAGTATGGTAATGAACAAAGTAATTATTCTTCTTTTATGTATCGGATTTATTTCGTGTAATGGAAAAAAAGCAGTTCAGGAGGTCCAGACAACCCATGTTAAAAAAGGCACATTCACTGAAGAACTGACGGAGGTAGGAAATGTGAAAGCTGTTAACTCCACCAATATAAATGCACCAAATATTTCATACAGGTATGGAGGTCTTAAAATCACCAAAATAGCTACTGATGGCAAAGAAGTTGAAAAAGGCGACACTGTCATGGTTTTTGATCCTTCAGAAATAAAGAAGGCTATTATTAATGCTCAGCAGCAACTGGAGATAGCAAATGCAGAATATGAAAAATTAAAGGCAACTCAACAATCAGAAATAGAGGACCTTGAATCAGACCTGGAGATCTCCCGTATATCACAGGAGATCTCGAAAATCAATTTGGAGCAAGCAATTTATGACTCGGAAGTCACAAAAAAAGAGATCAATCTTAAACTTGAAACAGCAAATATTGCACTAGCACACGCAAAAGAACAGATTGAGAACAAGAAAAAGATCCAACGGGAAGATCTTTATCAGAAAACATTAAATATTAAACAATTAACTGCTACCCTTGATGACGCAACCAAGTCTGTTAACAGCCTGTTTGTAATAAGCCCGAATAGTGGAATAGCAATACTTAAAGATAACTGGATGACAAATCAGAAATGGCAGGTAGGAGATCAGCCATGGTCAGGAACCTCGTTAATAGAGCTTCCTGACATGGACGCTATGATGGCCGAGGTGAAAATCAATGAGGTCGATATCGCAAAAGTTGCTCCGGGACTTAAAGCTGAGATCAAACCTGATGCATTTTCTGATTCTACGTTTAATGGCAAAGTCATAACAGTTGCCAACCTTGCACAAAATAAAGACTCAAAATCAAAAATTAAAATTTTCCCGGTGCAGATTGCTATAGACGGAAAATCAAAAAGCCTTTTGCCAGGATTGACAGTAAGCTGCAAAATAGTAATACGGGAAATTCCCTCAGTACTCTATATCCCTGTAGATGCGATTTTCAAGGATCAGATGATTGACTTTGTTTATGCAAGAACAAAGTCCGGATTTAAAAGAAGGCCTGTCAAAATCGGTCCGGTTAATTCTGATTTTGCCATAATTTTAGACGGATTAAAGGAAAATGAAGAACTTGCCTTGACCGATCCATTTCTTAACAAGGAAGAAACTAAAGCCCAAACTAAAAGCAAATAAACTGCATGTTCCTCTAATTTTTCCTTCATGGTTAATTGAAAATTATTTAATGATGCTCACTCAAAAGATTACTAAATACAGAATGAATAATAGAAGGAAATCACATTCCATTGTGTTTCTGTTATTGATTTACCTATCATTCTCATGCAATAGAAAGACGAATGAGGTTTTTACTGTTATGTCCGGGTCCTTCAGGCAGTCCATTAAACAGACAGGTGAACTGCAAGCTGTAAAGGCTTCTTTTATACCTATGCCAAGTATAGACTGGCAATATGGTTACCAGTTTAAAATAATAGGATTGGCGGACCATGGTAAAATTGTCCATAAAGGCGACTCTATTCTCAAACTTGACCCTACGTCTGTTTATAAGTTCATAATTGAAAGAGAAGATATGCTAGAAAATGAGCTGGCTGATGCCGAAAAACAAGTTGTTCAGAGTGAAAATAACATTCAGGAACTTACAGCTCAATTGAAAACTGAGCAGGCTTCTTATGATTTGAAAAATCTTGAAGTAGCTAGAAGCAAGTTTGATTCTGATGTCAAAAAAAGAATTAAGGAGTTAGAGTTTCAGCAGGAAACTATAAAACTTAATAAAGTAAAACGTAATCTGGACCTCAAACCCAAACTTGATAATTACGACCGGCTTATTCAGAAAATCAAAGTAGTGCAACGTCAAAATGAGCTAAATAATGCAAAAGAGGCTTTGAAGCTGTTTCTTCTAAAGTCCCCGCTTGATGGCATATTTCAGGTTGCAGTTAATGACTGGTCCGATAACCCCCAGATGTGGAAGGTAGGCGATACTCCATACCAGGGTCAGATACTTGCAAGTATTCCCGATGTTACCAGGATGAAAGTAAAAACATATATAAATGAGTCTGATGCAAAAAAAGTGTTTAAAGGAATGAAAGTTATTATCAGGCTTGATGCACTCCCATCAGTACCTTTTAATGGAAGTATAACCGAAATAAGTAAAGTATGTGTGGCGCGAGACAAAGAAAAAGTCTTTAATATATTCGTTGGAATTGATGAATCTGACCTTCGTCTTAAGCCAGGCATGACAGTTAATTGCGAATATGTTCTTTATGAATCAGATAAAAATTTGTTTGTTCCGAATAACTGCTTGTTGAAAGAAAGAGGTCATTCATATATTTTTCTCAAGAAAGGTGGTTCGGTGCGTAAGGTTGAAGTGCAGGCTGGTGCTGTAAATATAAATCATACTGTAATAACAGGGGAAGTGAAAGCAGGCATGAAGCTAGTGCCTTTTAATGATGTCTTAAATTCAAAAAATCTTTAGTTATGCATTATGCAGAAAATTTGAATATTGCCAAATTAGGACTGATTGATCATAAATTCAGATCTTTCCTTACTATGCTTGGAATTATTTTTGGCACAGCATCAGTTATCGCAATGGTCTCAATCGGAGAGGGAGCAAAAAAACAGGCAATCTCAAAATATAAGGATCTGGGTATTAACAATATTATAGTGCGTGATAAGGATTTAACGGACTCTGAGCTGGAAGCGGTGAGAATGAAATTTTCACAGGGACTATCCATTAAGGACGCTGAGGCAATTCGTGAGATTGTCCCCGGCGTTTCCGATGTTGCTCCGCAATCTGAAGTAAAAATGGAAGCAAAATATGCTGATAAATCATCTAAAGTCACAGTTATTGGAATAACACCATCTATCCTAAAAATACTTAATTATCAGACTGATAAAGGCCAGTTTTTAACTGAAGACCAATACGCTCGTCAGCTTAAAGTCTGTATACTTGGATCTGCAGTTGCACGATCGCTGTTCGGATATGATGATCCAATATCACAAAGTGTAAAATTAGGTGATCAGTGGTTTGAAGTTTTTGGGGTAATGCAAAATAAGGCACTTTTTACAGAAACAGTCGGTGAACTGGCAGCACGCGACCTGAACAATGATGTTTATATTCCTCTGTCAACTTTCACAAGGAGAATACCCAAGGATAATCAGTTTTCCAGTGAGGTAAAGCAACTTACGGTAAAGCTTGATAAACCCGACCGGCTCGTTGAATCAGCTGCAGTTGTCAGAAGTATTCTTTCACGACGCCATTTTAGCAATGACGATTTCAGCATAATTGTTCCATATGAGTTACTGAAACAGGAAGAAAAGGAGCGGAGGATTTATAACCTGTTACTGGCTTCAATTGCTGCCATATCATTGATTGTAGGTGGCATAGGAATTATGAACATAATGCTGGCATCAGTCCTGGAACGAACGAACGAAATTGGAATTCGCCGGGCAATTGGCGGTAAGAAGTCAGATATTATGAGCCAGTTCATAACTGAGGCTGTTGTTCTTAGCATCTCCGGCGGCATTATCGGAGTGATTCTTGGAATTTCGTTGTCTCTGGGAATATCTCTTGTGACGGATGTACATACAAGCCTTACTTTCTATTCAATAATCATAGCCTTTAGCTTTTCAGTTATTGTTGGTATTACTTTCGGATACCTTCCGGCAAAAAATGCTGCCAACCTTAAGCCGATTGAGTCAATTCGGCATGAGTAGGGTGAGGTTTGAGGTTTTAGTGACCCAGGTACTCAGAGATTAGGAGACAGACAAAATGAAATTAAATTTACGATAAACAACTATTATCAAGCAACCAGTAACCAGTAACAAGCATCACGTAAAAAATTATCAAATGCACCTTTTACTAAAATCCGTTTCTGCTTTTTTTCTATACTTTTTTATTTCACAGAATATTTCTTCGCAACAGATTTATAATCTTGACTTGCAATCGAGTATTGAACTGGCGAAAGAAAAAAACAAAACAATGCTCATCCTGCAGCAAAATCTTAAAAAGGCGTCATTCGATCTGAAGGCTGCAACCAGCAGTCTCAGGACTCATGTGACAATGGACATGATTCTTCCACAATACACTGAAACAATAAGCCAGTTTGTAGATACAGCAGGTGTTACCTATTACCCTATACGTCAGAACACAATGAATGGATACCTCACAATAAGCCAACCTCTTCCTACAGATGGTTCATTATATATACGCTCAGGGGCTCAGAGTTTTGTTGATTACTATGCAAAAGATCGCCTTGCGCAGATTTCTTCAAGTATTGGCCTCAGGCAGCCTATCGCAGCTTTCTTTGGATATAACCAGCGGCGACTTGATTTTAAACAGGCAAAACTTGCATATGATCTTTCATTGAAACAATTGAAAAGAGCGGAACTTGACCTGATTTACCAGGTAAGTCAGAATTTTTTCCTTCTTCTATCATCTCATGAACGTCTTAACATTACCAGGATAAGTCTAAATAACCAACAGGAAGCATATGATATTGCGCAAAGCAAATATAAGGCCGGACTGATTCGTGAAGTTGACGCACTACAAATGGAAGTTGATTTAAGTGAAGCTATCAATAACAATGATCTTGCCGGAGTAGAATATAATGCACAAAATGCTCAATTCAAGGAGGATTTAGGTATAAATCTGAGTGACAGTGTTATTATAAAAAGCGATCTCAGTTACAACCAGGTTAATGTTGATGCTGAGAAAGCTGTTGCTCTGGCTCTTGAAAATCGTTTGGAATTAAAAGAAAATGAGATTACGATTGAGCTGTCGCAAATGGAAATAAAAAGAATAAAAGCCAACGGAAGAATTAGTGGTAATATACTTTTAAACTACAATTTTATTGGTGTTGACCAGAGCAAAATGCCAATTCCCATTGAGACCTCATTCAGTAATACATGGCAGAACCTGAATGACCGCCGTGGCAGTTTTGGCGTTGGTCTTACGCTCAGCATTCCAATTATCGACTGGGGGGAGAACAGGGCAAAGGTTCACAGTGCGCAATCCACTCTTGAACGGAATAAAATAGAACTGGATGCTGAGCGAATTGATATTGAAAGAGATATCCGGACAACGGTTAACCGGCTGCAAAGCAGTCTCAGACGGTTGCAACTACTAGAAAAGAACGTACTTGTTGCAGAAAAAAGTTTTGAAATCTCCCGTAAGAGATATGCAAATGGTGATATTGAAAGTCAGGCAATGGCATTGGAAAGGGATAGACTAAATACCGCTTATACCTCACGACTCGATTCATATATTATTTATAAGCTTCTCCTTTCAGACATTATGCGTAAGACATTTTTTGATTTTGAAAAAAATGTATCGATGATCGAGGATTCAAAATAATAGACACAAGATGCACGATACACAATTCACGTCCATCATCTTCCTTGAGTTGTAAGCCGTTAGTCCTGAACCTATTTATTTATCGAATCATATATAGCCTGAAGAATATCCGTCCGGATATTCATATTATATAACGCCTCACTTTTCCTTGTGGGATAAACCCTGTTACATAGAAAAATATAAGTTATTTCACTGACAGGATCCACCCACACAAAGGTACCGGTATAACCTGAATGACCGAAGCTTTCCGGAGATGCGCTCTTAGTAGGATAGGAGTCTTTTTGTGAAACCGTGGAATTATTCAGAAGAGGCTTATCAAATCCAAGTCCCCTCCGGTTATTATTTCCAGGAAACTGGACTCTTGAATATTCTTTA
>Ga0302323_100001427_pt1 | contig 19354 bp, 19 predicted proteins | sample Fen_T0_3_FD_201950 | JGI IMG/M metagenome (GOLD analysis project Ga0302323, IMG submission 201950) | Peat permafrost microbial communities from Stordalen Mire near Abisko, Sweden - Fen_T0_3 | ecosystem: Environmental > Terrestrial > Soil > Wetlands > Permafrost | place: Sweden: Abisko... | reverse complement strand
GAGCCCAAGCCCTCTGAGCCTCTGGTGCCTGTGGCCGAGCTGCTCGCGGCGGCCAAGAAGGACGCGCAGGCGGAAAAGTGGGACGAAGCGCTGGCCCTGCTTGGCAAGGTCATCGCGCAAGAGCCGGCTTCAGCCGATGCGGCCAATCTGCGCAAGGCCATTGAAGCGGAAAAGCAGTACAGCGACAAACTCGTGGCTCTTAAGGCAGCCATGGCCAACAACGAGTTTGAGGCCGTGCTGCAGGGGACGGCCGAGTTCCCCGACGAGAGCATGTACAAACCGCGCGCGGTCGAACTGCACAAGAGCGCGCAGGTTCAGTTCGTGGCGACCCATCTCGAGGCCGCCAAGACCAAGCTCGCGGCCAATGATTGCGAGGAAGCCCGGCGCGAAGCCGACTTGGTGCTGGCCCTGGAGTCGAAGAACAAGAAGGCCGCGGCCGTGGTCAAGCGATGCGAGGTCTTGGCCAAGCAGGCTGCTGCAAGCCAGGCCGTCGCCGAGGCAGCCAAACCAGCGCCTGAGCCAGTTGCTGTGGCACCCAAGCCCACGCCCGAACCGGCGGCGCCCAAGCCCGCGCGCCGTCCTGCCGCGGCTCCGGTGGTTGCTCGTGCGCCAGCGCCGAAGTCCAAGCCTGTCGCTGCCGAGCCTGCCAAACCCGAGCCGGCCGCAGCCGCCGTCGATCCGGACAAGCTCATCAAGGATGCCCAGCAGGCGTGGTTCCGTGGTCAGTACGCGGCGGCGATCGAGTCGGCTCGCAAAGCCCTGCGCGCGAAGCCGAACCTGACCAATGCCTACCAAATCATCGCAGTCTGTTCATGCGCCCTTCACGATGCCGATTCGGCCACCAAGGCCTTCGATCGACTCGACGAGCGCAATAAGCTGTATGTGAAGTCGGCCTGCCAGAAGAGCGGGATCAGTTTCTAGGGTCTGGCATGGGCGTGGGACTTTGGCGGGAAGGACCGCGATTGTGCTACAGTAATCCCCCCGCATGGCCAACGAGGCTCAGCCACTCATTCGACTCGTAGCAGCCGTTATCGAACGTGATGGCCGTTATCTGATCACCCAGCGGCGCTCAACTGCCGTGCTGCCCGGGCTCTGGGAATTCCCAGGTGGACGAGTCGAAGACGGCGAGACCGACGAACAAGCGCTGCGGCGGGAATTGGGTGAGCGGCTTGGCGCCGAGGTTGAGGTCAAAGCTCGGATGGCGCACCGAGTTCACGACTACCACGGGTACTCCGTAGACCTGAACCTGTACCAGGCGGCGATCAAGGAAGGCCAGGAGCCGCAGGCGTTGCGCGTAGCCCAGGTGCTCTGGGTGCCGTCGAATGAGTTCGAGAAATACCCGTTCCCGGCCGCGGATCAGGCCACGACCGACCTGCTGCTCGGCTTCCGTCGTTGATAATGGGAACACTCAAAGGGTTCGCTTCGCCCTCAGCACCCGCCTCCCACCCTGCCCCACCCTCGCTGCGCTCGGCCTCGCCAAACCCTCCCGCGCTTTGGCTACGCCGGGCAAAGCCCGGCTTCGCAAACGCGGTCATGGGAACCAACCGGTAGCCAGTTCTAACTAAGGAGCCGGAGCGCAGAACCGGACGACCGTATTCGGAGTGGCGTTGGCCACCAGGGCGATGCTGCCGTAGGTATTGGTGGACCCGCTGGGGTTGGTCGATGAAAGTCTGCCCTCAATGCCAGCTTCGCGGCACTCGTAGCCGCCACGGCAGTCACCGTTGCTACCGCAATTCCGTTCGCAGTAGCGGCGCTCGGAAGCGCGGGGAACACAAAAGCCGTCGGGCAGGCACAGGAGGTCGGCGCTCAAGCAATTCGCGTCCGTCGTGCACGGAGCGCCCGGTGTTTCGTAGGGGAAGATGCGGATGCACACTGCTTCGGATGGGCACGATTTTTCGTCGCAGCCGTTGACCGTGCAGTAACCACCCGGTTGCGACAGGTCACAGTCGCGCGTGCCGTCCTGCGCGCAATCCACGTTCGTCGTGCAGCCATCGCCGATTTCCTTGCCACAAGCAGGGGTGAGCAGCGCTAGCAGAACGAAGAGGACAGCGAATCGAGGCACGGCGGGAGTATTGGCCATAACTGGGTCCAGAATCAACGAAGGACTGCCCCAAGCACCATGGTGAGCAAGAATCCGAGAACGACCCCGGTGGACGCCGTGCCTTCGTGGCCGTGGCTGTGGGACTCGGGAATGACCTCGTTGGAGGTGACGTAGATGAGGATCCCGCCTGCCAGGGCAAGAACCATCGGCAGGGTCGAGGCCACTGACGCGGAAAGCAGGTTGCCGAGCAGCGCGCCCAGCGGAACCGCCAAGCCGCTGGCCGCGACCACCAGCAGCCCGCGCCACGGTGGTACTCCCGAGAGACGCAAGGGCGCACCCATCACCACGCCTTCGCAGATGTTCTGAATGCCAACCGAGACGACCAGCAGCCAGCCCAGGCGCGAACCGTGTCCCGAGGCGAAACCGGCGCCGATAGCCAGGCCCTCGGGAATGCGGTGGATGCTGAGCGCGCCGACGATGGCGTAGCTGCGCCGGAGTTCATCGGATGATTTGTGGTCGTCGTGGCTTTCGAGACCGATGTGGCCGTGGTGTCCGCCTGCGTGCCGGTGGGGGATGAAGCGATCCATGAGCGCTGCCACCACCACGCCGAGGAGAAACCCCAGCACGACCTTGCCGAGCACCGCACCGTTGAGTCCGTCTGGACCCTGCACGCCATCCAAGGCCTCGGTGAGCAGACCCAGGGTGGCGGCGGCCAGCATGAGACCAGCGCCCAGGCCCAAGATGCCGTCGTAGGCGCGGCGGGGAAGGCGCCGAATGAAGAAGAACGGGAAGGCCCCCAGGCCAGTGGCCAGTCCGGTTAGACCTGCAGCGGTGAGGGCTTGCAGCATATGCGGCCTGTTCTTAGCACGCCCAAGCGCGAGCGTTCGAGTAAGCTGCCAGGGTCATGGTTGTCTATTTCGGCTTGGGTTCGAACCTTGGCGACCGGCGGGCCGAGCTGGCTCGGGCCATCTCGGCCATGGCCACACTGGGTCGCGTGGCGGCCAGCAGCGCACTGTACGAGACCGACCCCGAGGGTGGCGCGGACCAGCCGCGCTATCTGAACGCGGCGGTGCGGCTCGAAACCGGACTTTCCGCGCGCGCACTCTTGCACGCCTGCCTGGACATCGAGCGCGCCCAGGGGCGCGTGCGCCCCGCGGGGGGAGGCAAGGCCTCGCGAACCATCGACATTGACCTGCTTCTCTACGGCGAGACCGCAATCAAGGAAGCGGGACTATGCGTTCCCCATCCGTCGCTGCTGGCGCGCCCCTTCGTGCGCATTCCACTCGCCGAAGTCGCGCTTCCAGGCCTGTGCCATCCCATCACTGGCGAGTCACTCAGCGAGTGCCCGTCCGACAGCACCGTTAGAAGGATCGGTCAGTTGGCGTCTTCGCCAGCCGGCGGCTCGTCGTAGGTGACCTCGACCTTCCATTCTTTGGCCAGCCATTCAAGCAGGGCCGACTCTCGTCCCTCCACGGTGTCGGTCATGGCGGCCTCGATCACCGTACCGTAAATGACCTCGCGCGCTTCCTGGCGCCCGATGGAAGAGAGAAAGGTGCGCAGCGCCTGCTCGTCTGGGAAGCGCTTGTCCACCTCCTCCACCGCCTTGCGATAGGGCCCTTCGCCGATGGCCTCGATGATGGCTGCGATTTCCAGCTCTTCGTCCTCCGTCACGTGGCCGCTGGCCAGAACCACGAATTCCAGCAATCCCGCCAGTGCCAATTGTTCGTCTTTGTCGAGGTCCGCAAGTTCCATCGTGGTCTCCTTGAGCGATCTTACACCAATGTGGAGGACTTAGCGGAGCCGGCGAGCGGCGGAATTCACGTGAAATGACCCGCGACGCCGAGGATAATCGGCACTCTCCGCGATGAAGCCACTCAAAAATATCGTCATCACCCTGGGCGACCCGGCTGGCATCTCCGGCGAAGTCATCGTTAGCGCACTGGCCGCACTCGCCCGGCCCAAAACGGCCCTTGCCAAGCAGATCCGCGCTCTCCTCGTCGAACGCCCGGCCAATCTGTATGTCGTTGGCGATGCCCTGGTGCTCGCGCGCGCCAAGCATATCGTGCGCGCCACCATCCCCATCGAGGTCGTCGATGGGTTTGCCAGCATGCCTGAGGCTCCCACGCGCATCCCATTGTTCGAACTCAGCAAGATCGCCAAGTCGGGATTTCGCTTCGGCGTTCCAGCCTATGGCCGCGAGCAGCTCGACTATCTCGACTTCGCCATCGAGAAGGCGCGGCGAGGGGCCGTGGCCGCTATCGTGACCGCGCCCATGACAAAAGAGGCTGTTGCCAAAGTCGAGCCCGGCTTCGTTGGCCACACCGGCTACCTGGCCGAGGAACTAGGCGTGCATGACGAGCGCATGGCCTTTCTCACGCCCGAGTACATCCTGGCCCTGCAAACCACGCACATTCCGCTCGCTGACGTGTCCAAGAATCTCACCCAGCGGGGCATCGCCACCACCCTCGCGATGCTGGCCGCGGCCGGGCGCAAGTACTACGGACGCAAGCTGCCAGTGGCCGTGCTTGGACTCAACCCGCACGCGGGCGAACACGGGCTACTCGGCCTGGAAGAAGATCGCATCATTGTGCCGGCCATGCAGCGGGCACGCGACGCGGGCTGGGCCTGCGACGGGCCGTTCCCCGCCGATTCCTTCTTCATTGCGCGGGTGAAACGCTACCAGCTGATCCTGGCCATGTATCACGACCAAGGCCTGGTCGCGGTCAAGCCGGCGTTCCCGCGTGTCTCGGTCAACGTCACTTTGGGGCTGCCCGTGGTGCGCACCTCCGTGGATCACGGCTCGGGCTACGATATCGCCGGCAAGGGCAAGGCCGACGAAACCAGCATGCTCTATGCGATCAAGGCAGCCTTAGAGTTGACCAGAACTTGAGCGAGCGCTTGGGCCGCGGTGCGACCTTCTGCACGGGCCTTCCGCCGCGGGCGTGCCAGCAATACTCGCGCAACATGCGTTGGTGCAGGTTCGCCATCCCGGTGAAGCGAACTCCCAAGCCGTAAAAATAGTCGTCCAGGGAGTCGCGGCAGGTTTCGCCCGCGGCCCAGATGGTTTCGCCAAGGGCAGGCAGCTCGAATTCCAATCCCACCGGCGTGCGCGGCGGGTACGGATGCTGAACCAGGGCGTTCAGGTACAGCCCGCTTTCACTGATGTCCACCGCCACCGCGCGTTGGGGCTGATCCAGGACGTAGGCGCTGACGTAAAGTTCGAGTGGGATGCGTGAGTCGAATCGACGGTTGTCGAAGAGAGACTGCTGAGTCATGACGACCTCCAGGTGGTTTAATGTAGGATATTAAACCACAGAAGGTTACACGTCAAATGACACGCTCACCTAGCGTTTCAGGCCGGAGGCGGCGGGGAAAGAGGTGACGGGTTGAACCACGCGCACCGGAGGTTGCTCACTCTTGGTGCGAATGCGCGCGATCCACTCGATGGCCGCGCCCGAGGCCGGGGGCATGATCACGGTGGCCTTGAGGCGGCCTTCGCGGACCAAGCGCTGTCCGAAGGTTTGCGACCCGTCGCAGCCCGTGATGAACGCGGCGCCGAGCGGGAGATCTTTTTGCGAGGCAACGTCGCGCAGGGCCTGGCGCACGCCCAGCGCCATCTCGTCGTTGTGGGCCACGAACATGCCGGGCAGCTCCGAGTCCGAGGTGAGATCGACGGCCCAGCGCCCGACAGCCATGCGCGCACGCTCGCTGGTCCAATCCGCATTCAGCTCGATGAGACTGAAATCGTCGGCCAGGATTTCTTTCAGACCATCCAGTCGCTGCTTGGCCGTAACAGCGTTCAGCGGGCCGGTCACGCACAGGACCTTGCCCGCGTTTCCGACCAAGGTGCGCACCTGCCGACCATGGATGCGGCCGATCTCAAGCTGGTCAGGCGTCACCACGAAAATCGCACGGTTCGGGTACTGCGCGCGAATCTCGTCGATGAACATGCCTTCATTCAGCAGCGCCCAATCGATGCCAGCCTCGGCGGCCTCGCGCACCATGTCCGGCAACACGTCGTCGCGTACCGTGCTGACCAGGATCGCCGCCAGCTTCGTGTTTGCCGCGTTCTTGATAGCCGCGTGAATCTGCTCGACCTGCCGGTTGGCGTCGTTCTGGGCCGACTCGATGGCGATCTCGAAACCCTGCTTCTTGGCCTCGCGCAGGCCGACCTCTTTGAGCCGCTGCTGGTAGTCGTTGTCGTTGGAGCGGAGAAACAGCCCGATGGTGCCCAGCATGGGAAGTAGTTTTGCACAAATGAGGGGCTTTCGCCGAGAGGCTATTCAGGATCTTTTGCGGTCGCCGGCGGTGGTTTCGGCTGGCAAAGTGTTCATCGCCCGCAGAGTGGTGGATAATAGCGGGCATGCAAGCGATGATTCTCGCTGCCGGGCGCTCGTCGCGCCTGGGATCCATGGGGTTGGCACTGCCCAAACCGCTACTGCCGGTGTGCGGATACCCGGCCATCACCTATGGCATTGAACTTTGCCGGAGGGCGGGGCTGACCGACATCGTCATCAATCTGCATCACCATGGCGACAAGATCGGCCAGATCCTGGGCGATGGTTCGCGCTTCGGCGTGCGCCTGCGCTACTCGGTGGAGGAAGAGCTGTACGGCACGGGAGGCGCGCTGTGGAAGGCTCGCTACATGTTTTCCCCTGGACCGGTCCTGGTCATGAACGGCAAGGTCGCCATGGATATCGACCTGGGCTCCGTGGTGGCTGCGCATCGCGAGGCGCCCCAGGGCACGGTGGCCACCATGGTCGTGCGCGAAGATCCCAACCCCGAGTTGTGGGCGCCCATCGGCATCGACACCACCGGCGCGGTGTTCAGCATTCGCGGCAAGCGCGCCGATCGCACCGCGCTTGGGAAGGTCTTGCCGCGCATGTTCGCGGGCATCCACGTGGTCGAACCCGGACTTCTCGACCGGCTACCCGAAGGGGTTTCAGACGTCATCGGCGACGCCTACATCCCGGCGCTCATGGCTGGGAACCGAATTGCGTCTGTCACCATGAAGGGCTACTTCGCCGAGCACTCGACGCCCGAGCGCTACCTGGCCGGCAACCTCGATCTCTTGCAGAATCCGGCCGCCCTGCCGCAAGCGCCGGGGCCGCTGGTGGGCGTGGATGACGGCGCGCAGGTGGACAAGAGCGCGCAAATTCGCGGCCCAGTGCGTATCGCGGCTGGCGCCATCGTCGAGGCCGGCGCCGTGGTCGGGCCCTTGACGGTGGTTTGTGGCGGCGGGCGGGTGGCCGCGGGCGCGGAGATCGCTCGCAGTGTGGTGTGGCCAGGGGCGACCGCCAGCGGGAAGATGGTCGGCGGCGTGGTCATGCCCGATGGGGTCTACCTTGCCGAAACCACGCCCGGGCCCGTCGCACTCGCGCCCGCCCCATAAACGCCGACCAAGTCAGTCGGATTTAGATGGAAGGGTCAGTGGGATTCACCCGGATCTGTGTCCCGTGGGTACCCTCAGCGAGTACCTGTGGCGGCTTGGGCGGCTGGTGTACCGCAAGAACCTGCTGCTGCCGCGCTGGCTCGACTACCCGCTGCGCGGACTCAAGTACCTGCTGTTGCTGTTCTTCCTGTGGGCCGTGGTGAAGATGGACCCGCCGACCCTGAACGCCTTCGTCAACAGCCCCTACAACAAGGTCGCGGACATCAAGATGTACCTGTTCTTCGCCGAGCTGTCGGGGCTGGCGCTCAAGGTGCTGGTGGTGCTGGCGGTGTTGTCGCTCTTCGTGAAGAATGAGTGGTGCCGCTTTCTGTGTCCCTACGGCGCCTTGCTGGGCATCGTGGGCTGGCTCAGTCCGCTCAAGGTCACACGTACGAAGTCTACCTGTATCGATTGCGAGCTATGCACGCGCGCTTGCCCGTCGGATATTCGCGTGCACACGGCGGGCCGGGTGTGGAGCGACGAATGCACCAACTGCCTTGAATGCGTGGCCGCCTGTCCGGTCAAGGACACCCTGGAGGTGCGGACGCGCGGCAAGGCCATCTCGGCCCGCATGGTGGCGGCCATCGTCGTGGGCATCTTCCTCGGCGTGACCGGCCTGGCCATGCTGACCGGTCACTGGCACAGCCGGATGGCGCGCGATGAGTATCTGCTCCGCTTCACGCGCCTGGACTCGCCCATGTACCAGCACGCCCGCGGCCATGTTCCCGCTTATGGGCCGGAGGACTGACGTCCCAGCCCACGGTCGTGGCGATCGAGCTACGGCAGGAACTTGATGTTCATGATGGTCACGTCGATGGGACAGGAGGTGGCACCACCATCGACGCTGCTGTTGATATTGGTGCCGGTGAACTGCCACTGAATGCCGACTACTTGCTTGGCGTTGGCCGCCGACCAGTTGGAGAAATCGCTCAGCGACTTGGTGATGGTTGTCGGGGTCGTGATGGGCGTGCTGACGTCCACGACCTTGTTCACCACGGGGAAAGCGTAGCAGCTCCCGGCGGCCGAATCGCAACCTCCGGGGGGAGTCTGGGTGGTCGGCCGTTGATCAAAGGTCTGGAGTTGTATCTCCAGATCGCAGCCGGGTGCGCCTGGACCTGCGATGTCGAACTGAACCTTCGTGAAATTGGCCACGGTCGCGCAGGCATTGAAACCAAGTCCGCCGCCGGAGTAGTCGCTGGGAAACACGGATCCGGTCAGGTGGAGACCCTTGGGCGTTCCCTCAACGGCTGCCGACACTTTGGAACCATTGGTTCCGCTGTAGCCGAAGATAACTCCGCTCAGGGCCGAGCTTGAACCCCACTTGGGGGAAGTCCAGTCGCTGAAATCCGTGACGACGCCGTTGCCCGGTTCCACCGCGGCTGCGCAGTTGAGCCCGGTCGAGCTGGCGCCGCCTGCGCCGATGGATCCGCCTGCGCCGGTCGATCCGCCTGCACTCACGCCACCCATGCTGGCACTTCCGCCTATGCTGGCATTGCCGCCCGTGCCGCCGCCGCTCGAACCGCCGCAGCCCACAGCAAGCGTTGCGAATGCCAAGCAGCCCATCGCTGCTTTTGAAACCAAGGTCACCTTTGCCGCCGTTCGCATGAGGAATTTCCTTTCTCGAAAAAGTCTATCCGAGGTGCCGTTCCTCCTATCAGCCCTGGCATGGTCGGGCAAGGCATCGGCCCGGTTCACATACGCTTTGCCCTCGATTTCCAGCGAGCAAGCTTTGCAGCTGCGCAAATCTGGCTAAGTGCTAGCATCTTTGGCTATGGCATTTCGAGACGTGGCAGTTTCCTCCGTGGTGGCGGCCATCGTGGCCGCCGGAACGACCTTCGCCCTTCACCGCACGGTGCTCTCGCGCGAGGCGGTCGAGGTGCCCTCGGTGCTGGGCCTGCCAGCACAGAGTGCGCGTGCGCTCATTGAGAGCCGTGGCCTGATGTTCGTAGTGGGCGAAGAGCGTGAGGACGCCAAGGCCCCTGCGGGCAACATCGTGGCGCAGCGGCCGATGGAAGGTTCACGCATCGAGCGTGGGCAGTCGGTGGACGTGACCGTGGCCAAGGCGCCGGCGCTGGTCAAGGCGCCCGCGCTGCTGGGCATGGCGCTCGGTGAGGCCAAGCTGCGCGTCGAGACGGCAAGGCTTGTGGTGGGCAAGGTGGTCGAGGAAAACAGCGCCGAGATCAAGGCGGGCAACGTGATCTCGCAGAGCCTCACCGAGGGCAGCGAACTCAAGGTGGGCACGGCCATCGACCTTGTGGTGTCCAAGGGCGTGGGCACCCTCGCGGTGCCAAGCGTGGTGGGCCGCTCGCTTTCCAAAGCCAAGGACGAATTGCAAAAGGCTGGTTTCACCGTGGGCACTCTGAAATCGCGTGCCGACGACGATCATTCGGACGGCCTGATCCTGGAACAGACCCCGGCGGCCAACCAACAGGCGCCCAAGGGCTCGCCCGTGGATCTTGTGGTGAATAGAACCTAGCCGCTCGCGCGCGCAGGGATTGGGTGACCTGGCATTCCAGGATCCTGGCCTTCGACCACCAGGTTGCGTCCACCACGCTTGGCTGCGTAGAGGGCCGCGTCGACGCTGGCCAGAAGCATCTCCGCCGTGGCGCTGGAGCCAGGCTGCAAGGTCGCGTGGCCAGCGGAGGTGGTCACGCGCAAAACCGAGCCGCCTCCGATTTCGTGGACCGACTCGGCCACGCGGCGGCGCAGGCGTTCGGCCACGATGGCCGCCCCGGACGCGTCGGTGCTGGGTAACAGCAGCACGAATTCCTCGCCACCGTAGCGGGCAGTGACGTCGGTGGGTCGCATGCGCCCGCCCAGCACCTTGGCAACCCCGGCCAACACCTTGTCGCCGGCCTGGTGGCCATAGGTGTCGTTGACGTTCTTGAAGTGATCGATGTCGAAAAGAACAAGACTGAGTGGCGCGCGCTCGTTCGCGGCCTGGGCCACCGCCTGGGCGAAGGCGTGATCGAAGTAAGCGCGATTGTACAGGCCAGTCAGGCCATCGCGCTGGGCCTCGTGCTCTAGGGATTTGGCCTTGGCTTCCAGCGAGCCCATGGCTTCCCGGGCGTCGTGGACTTGCCGGTTGGCGGCCAGGGCCAGAATAAGCAGAGTCTCCTTGGCCTGGTCTAAGATGGCCGCGAGCTCTTCAGGCGAGCCTATTTCCACGTCGAAGTAGGTCGCCACCTCTTCGCTGCGAATGGCCACCTGCCGCATGGTCGCATCTAGCTTGTGGTCGTCGATCTGCAGCAGACGTGAGGACGATTGCCGGAGCGACTTCATGGCCGCCGCGGCGTCCTCCTCGATCCACACGTCGGCGACCTCGCCCGAGATGGCCACCAAGCGCACCAAGTGGGCGATGTCCGCGTGCGTCCCTTCGGGAAGGTGTTCAGGGGTGTGGCTGCCAGCGATGGCGGAGCACAGGCTGGGTGGCAGTTTCCAGCGTTCGGCCAGCCAAGCGCCCAGGGACGCATGATCTTCGCCGAAGAGCGCCCGCTCGCCCTCGGCCAGCGCCTCATGGCGAATGCCAGGCCGGGCCAAGGTCAGGTAGTCGGGGCCTGACAACTGTCGCAAGGCCAGGATGCCGATGTCTTGCAGAAGCGCCCCCAAGAAAGCCTCTTCGCCGAGCCGGTAATTGGTGGCCGTGGCCAGTTCGCGGGCTGCCACCGCCGACAGCAGCGAACGCTTCCAGAACCAAGTCAGGGCTTTCTTGTCGCGAGTCTGCAGGCCCTTGACCAGGGAAAATGACAGGGCCAGTGGGCGGACGGCGGACAGGCCAAGCAGGCAGATGGCGTGCGAAACTGTGCGCACCTGGCACTTGAGGCCATACATGGGCGAGTTGGTCAAACGCAGGATCTTGGCCGACAGGGCCGGGTCGCTGCCGATGAGCTTGGAGATTTCGCCCATGTCGGGCTCCTCGCGTTGGCACAACTCGAGGATTTGGATAGCAACTGCCGGCATGCTCGGCAGATCGGCGCATTTCGCAAGCTTTTCCCTGACACCGATGCCCATGGCTTGAAAGGGATCTTCGGCAGGGTGACCGAGCTTCTGAAGGCGTGCTTGCTGGGCGAGCTGGCGCAAGCAGGCTATGCTCGGCGGCCATGAGTCAACCACCCAAAACCGCCGAGAACGTCCACTTCCTGCGGCAGTTGCGCCTGTTTCTCGAAGAGATCTGCTGTGAGATATGCCGGTTTCAGGTGGTCGGGCATCACGACTTGGGCGCCGAGAGTGTTGAGATTTCGCGCGAGGTCGATCTGGGCGTGCCTGGGGCGTTTGCCGATGTCGTGGTGCGTTCGCCGGGCCGCCCGCCCATTTTCGTGGAAGTGAAATACGGCTACGCCAGCGATCGCATGGTCGAGCACTTCACGCGCAAGTACCAGCAGGCCTCTCCCGCAGTGCCGGATGCGGATCGCATCATCGTGGTGGTCGATCGGGCCGAGCGTACGGACTGGACGCAGTTGGAAGCGCGCCTGCGCACGGTCACGCATCCGCAGTTGAAACTGGAATTCTGGGACGAGGCCCGGCTGCAAGAGCTGGTGGCCGAGTGTTTTGGCGTGAAGCTCGGGGCCATGACCAACGATGGTCTGAATGAACTGCGCAACGACATCGACGACATCAAGTGGCGCTGGGCCTTTGGCGAGCGGCATGTGGAGAGCCCGCTCAAGACGTCCCTGCTTTGGCACTTCGGCTACTCGCGCCTGCTTCAGTTGCACAAGGTGCACAAGTTCGCGCCCGAGCAGATCCTGCCGCCGCACAGGTTTCGCAACGCCGTGGTCTTGCTGGCCGACCTGTCGTCGTTCTCCAGCTTCGTGCGCGACACACGCGATGACGAAGTCATGCGCAACGCCCTGACGACGTTCTATTCGAACTCGCGCTACGCCGTGATCAACACCGGCGGCATGATGTGCCAGTTCGTGGGCGACGAGGTGCTGGCCCTATTCGGCGTGCCCGACGTGCAGGACGGCTATGCCCAGCGCGCCCTCGAGTGCGCGCGCTCGCTGCTGCAAATCGGCAGCTCGGTTTCCAACCGCTGGCAGCGCGAAATCGATCGCATCCAGCCCTCGGGCGGCGTGCACATCGGCATGGCCATGGGCGATATCCAATCCGTGCTGTACCGCCCATTTTGCCGCAGCCACGTGGGTATCGTGGGCGACGCCGTCAACCTGGCCGCACGCTTGCTGTCGCAGGCGGCAACCAACGAGATCGTTGTGTCCAACACGTATTTCCAGACCCTGTCGGATCGCGACCAAGTTGGATTTCAGGAAATGGAGCCGCTGGAGGCCAAGAACGTCGGTCTTATCAAGGCGTGGAAACTGGAGCAGCGGTCAAGCTACTCGACTCGCGGGGCGTGACTATTTCACGATCACGCCGCAGGCGATGCGATCACCCGCGTTGCCGGCCGGATCGGTCTTCATGTCGTCGGGCTTGGCGTGGATCACCAGGGCCGTGCCGCCATTCGTGTACAGCGAGTGCGCGTCCGAACCCAGATTCACGCCCTTGTTGACGATGGTGGCCCGGGCATTGCCCTTCTCGTCGGCGGTGAAATTGAGCATGTCACCGGCGTGCGAGCCCTCGGGATTCTCAAGCCCGTGCTTTTTGGATTCAGGATTGAAATGGCCACCGGCCGACTTGAAATCCGGCCCATCGCATTTTGCATTCTGGTGGAAGTGAATGGCGTGTTCGCCAGGAGCGAGCCCTTTGAGATCGAGCTTGAGCGAGACGCCCGGTCCGGCGGATTTGATGTTGACCGTTCCAACATCCTTGCCGGCGGCGTCCGCGATTTTGACCGTGATACCGTTCGACTTGGCACTGCCCGTGGCGGGCACAAGCGCGAACAGCGAGATGAGAAAGGAGAGGAGAATGGATTTTCGCATGGCCACAGCTTAGCGCCGATAGGGGGGCCGTCCAGCACCAGGGCATGGAAGGCCGAGAGCCGGCGAATGGCGTCCAGCGTGGCGAACTCACTTGGCCTCTTACTGCAAACATCCGCAGGCAGGCAGTACTCCTGACAGGCTGGCGGTGGCGCTGAAGGCTGGCGAGGTACACCAATAGAGCCCCGGACCATGCCCCATCGTGCCGGTGCTTTTTGAGCATCCCAGGCCAGAGATCGACGTCACATTCTGGACCGTACCTCCAACACCCAAGAGCGACAGAATAGTTGCGCATTCGGTGAGACTCCCACCCTGCGCCGCCGTTCCCACATGACCTGCGGCGAGTGACGATGGGCCACCATGTTCGGCGCAGGCTTGCGTGCAATTGCTGCCCGACGCTGCCAAGTACCAGCAAATCCCGGAATAGAGGACACCCGAACAGGCAACCGACGACGACCCGCCTGTTCCATTTGCACCGCCTGTTGAGGGAGCGCCGCCCCTTGCCAACATCCCGCCCGTCGCTGCAACTCCGCCCGTTGCTAGGGCGCCCCCTGTGGCGATGAGCCCACCGGTCCCGGTCGATCCCCCTGTCGCTCCATTGCCACCCGTCGTCTGGGCACCCCCCGTGGCGGCAAGGCCATCGCTGCCCATGGTGTCCCCAGTGGATGTCCCCGCCGCGTCGGTCTCCTTGCCACCCGCACCTGAGCCACCAGCTCCCTTGCCCACCTCTCCATGACCTCCGGCTCCTCCTGCGCTGCCCACGCCTACGTCGTGGTTCCCATCATAGTTTCCATCATGGTTCCCGTCATGGTTGCCAACAATGGCCGCATCGCCATCCGAGCCCGAACCTGCTTCCTCTCCTCCCATGGGCTGGTCTGCCCTCCCAGCGACCTCGCCCACCCCGTTGCCTCCCGCCTCTCCGGTGGCATCAACTGCAACCAGGCCGCCGGTCTCGTTGCTCCCGCCGTCAATAGCGGTCACCCCGCCACCGGAATCGAAAGCTCCAGCTGTGCCGCCGGCACCCGCAGGGCGAGGCAGTTCCCAGGGTGGGGTCAGGTCTACGCAGCCAGAGACGAGAATCGCACTGAAGGCGATGAAGCACACCACGACGCGCAGCTCGGACGTGTCCTTCGCATGCGGTGTAGGGGTCTGCGAACAAACGAATCTCCCCTTGGGGCAACGCATGGCCCTGGGATCGTCAGGTTCGCATGAATATTGAGTTCGCTTACCTTCGGATCGATCGAGACCGAGAGCTATCGCTGAACCCACTCGTTGGCCGCAGGGATTCTATCTGCATTCAGAGCGTGGGCGACTGGCGCAGGTAGCTTTCCAACCCGTCGAACGATCCTGTCCAACCCTGGGTCATGCTGCCCCGGGCCTTGGTGAAGGTTTCCCATTCCACCCCTGTGACCTCCCCAAGCGGCTGCCAGGTGACCGTGACACGCGTGCGGGCTGGGCCTTCCGCGCTGAATTCAACCTGGGTCAGCATGGTCTCGGGCCAGGTCGCGGAAAGCGGGTGGCGGGAGACGCTTTCGTTTTCATCGCAGAACTCTTGGGTGTGGACGATGCGATGTGGGCGATCGACCTCAAGGTACTTCACCCGGCCATACATCTTCAGGCTCCTTCCGTCGGTCATCAGGTAGAAGGCGCTGCCGCCCGGCCGAACATCCGAACGCATGAACTGCGTGGTCGTGCCAGCTGGCGAGAGCCATTGGGAGGCATGCTTCGGGTTGGTCCAAACTTCGAACAAGGTTTCGAGCGGCGCATCGAAGGTTCGGTTGATGACGAAGTTCTCCTTGCCGGAGATGCCCTTCTCCAGAAATTCAGCCAGGCGATCCCAGGTGGCGTCGCCGCCCGCCTTCTTGATGAACTTGCGGGCTTCTTCCGCGGCCTCGGCCGTCGGCAGCCGCATGGTCATGTCCATCTGGGTTCCGCCCTTGACCTCCGAGAACACCACGGTCACTCGGAACATGGGAGCACGCTCATCGTTTCCGCCATGGTCGTAGACCAGGCGCGCGTATTCCTCGATTTCCAGGTACAGCGTCTTGTTGGGGTAGTCGATGCCGTCCGGTCCGTGCATGGTGTAGTGCCAGATTCCTCCTGGCCTGAGTTCCTTGCTGTGCGTGGTGAGCGAGAATCCCCGCGGCCCCCACCACTTTGCGACCTGATCGGTGTCGGTCCAGGCATTCCATACGGTCTTCAGAGGAGCGCGGTAAACCCGCGTGAGCGAAATTTCATCTGCGTTGCTTTTTGCGGCCATGGCTCATTCCCTTCGATTTCGGTTGGGATGTTGGCAAAGTCGCTAGGGATTCATTCCAGTACCAGGGCATTGAAGGCCGACAGCAGGCGCCGGACGGCATCCAGCGCGGCGAATTCGCTGGGCTTCTTTGCGCGCGCCAATTGCACCACACTCTCAGCCGCTGACATGAGATCGCTGGCACCTGTGATACGCGCGAACTCCGGGCCGGCGCTTCGGCCGTAGTCATTCAACGCCTCATGGTACTCGCGCAACCTGGCCGCGCGTTCGTCGGCGACTTGTCCTTGGGCCTTGTGCGCGCGCAGCCAGGACTGGGCCGCCAATGCAACCCTGCGCATGTGCCAGGCAGCCTTTTGTCCCTCGTCCTGGCCCTGGCGCGAAAGCTCTTCGAGTTGCCAGGCCGTGCGCGCGGCGAGAAATTCGGCGCGGAAGGTCGCGGCCACCCGGCCTATCGCATCTAGCTTCTGCCCGCCCTGGGAAGCGGCCAGGAAGCTCTCGGCCGCGCTTTGCAGTTCGGGCATGGCTGGCTCCCCTGTGCCAGCCTCGGTCACCAAGCGCTGGCAAAGAGCCAGCTCCTCGCCGCGCAAGCGTCCGCGCCCACCGCTCTTCTTGCCATCGGCGCTGGCGTCGCCGGCCATGGCTAGGCAGTCGGCGTAGCGTTCGAGCTTGGCGAAGGCGTGCTCGATCTCGGCCATCGACCGCGGATTGTCGGGGTAATCGGCGGCCTGCTCGGCGGGCAAGGGTGGGGGATCGGTGGGCGAAGGCAAGGGCAGGGTGTGGCGAAGGCGCAGCAAGAGTTCAAGACCCGGCTTGGCCTCGAAAGCAAAGCGCCGGGTCACGCGTCCAGGCGCCGCCGCGTTGAGTACGTGGGGCGAGCCTGAATCCAGGGACAACTCGCGCTGGGTGGTGGGAACGTGATCGATCTGCACGCTGGCCAGGCTTGGCTCGACGGTCAGACGAAGCTTGGTGATCGCGCCCCGGTGCACCGCCGCGCCCCCGTCGGTTGTTGGGCGCAGATACGTGTACGCGACGCGGGCCCCGACGGCCAGCGTGAGCAGCGACAGCGCCATGACCAGCCGCGCTCGAGCGCGAGTGGAGAGCAAGCGCTCGGGCGCCATGGTGCGCTTGCCCTTGGCAGGGGCGCGTGGCCGGACGGACTCGTCGATCACGATCTCTCGCGCGATTTCGCGCACGATTTCACGCGGCTCTTCGCGCGGTGGGGTGGCGGGTCCTCGGCCCAGCGATGGGCGCACGGCCAAGGGCCCGTCAAGGTCATCGGCCAAAAGCGGCGAGGCCTCGCTGTCGGGTGGAGGCGCGAAGGGATCGGCGTTGCTGTTGGCCCGGCGGCGCCCTGACGGAGCGGGCGGTGCTGGCTCTTGCAGAAGAGCGATGGAGGCCGAGCCCTGGGCCGGCGGACCGTCGAGGTCGGCCAGCGAGATGCGCAGGGGATCGCCGACGGAAGCGGAGAGCATGACAGGGCTTGGCGTGACCTCGGCGTGGCCGTCCGAGATGGCGTCGCGCATGGCCGCCGCGCTGGGGAAACGGTTCTCGATGTCACGATCGAGCGCGCGAACCATGGCGGCTTCGAGGGCCGGGGAAATGTCCGGCCGCAGGCTGCGCGGCGCCGGGTACTTGCCTTCCAGCAGGCCGCCCAGAATCTGCGCATAACCTTCGCCGACAAATGGGGTACGGCCGCACAGCATTTCGTACAGGACGACGCCGGCCGAATAAATATCGGCGCGGTGGTCGATGGACGCCACTTGCCCGATGGCTTGCTCGGGCGACATGTAAAGCGGCGTGCCCAGGATCGAACCCACCATGGTGCCCGAGCCCTTGGTCGTGGCGGTGGCGGTGGCGCCAGGAACTCGGGGAATGAGGACCTTCGAGATGCCGAAATCGACGATCTTGACGAAGTTGGGGCGCTCCTCGCTGCTGAGGACGAAGATGTTGTCCGGCTTCAAATCGCGGTGAACGATGCCGTTCTTATGCGCGGCGGACAGTCCGCTTAGGACTTGCGCCATCAGGTGGGTGGCCAGCGAAATGGGAAGCTGCGGAGTCCTTTTTAGCGTGTCGGCCAGCGACTCGCCGTCCAGCAGTTCCATCACCATGAACAAAAGGCCCTCGTGCGTGCGGCCGAGATCGAAGACATCGACGATGTGTGGATGGCCGATGGCGCTTGCCGCGCGTGCCTCACGTTCGAAACGCTCGCCCAGCTGGACGTTGGCGCTCAGCTCTTCGAGCAAGGTCTTGACCGCCACCCGCCGTCCCAGGGCGGTGTGCATGGCCTCATAGACCACACCCATGGCGCCGCGCCCAACCTCGCGCGTGATCTGGTACTTGCCGTCGAGCAGATCGCCGGGCGACAGCGACCCCGGGCGCTTGGCCGCTATGGCCAGTCCTGTTAACGGACAGATCTTGGCTTCCTTGGGATGGGGACTACCGCAGTGCGGGCACGCCACCCTGCCAGGATATCAGCAGCCCACCGGCCTGTCAGGGAACCAGCCAGGCGAACGAGCCCATCGCCAAAGCGTTCAAAGCCCAACACATGGGGTGGTGAATTCCTAACACCTACCAGTTCATACATCGCACCGATCGCATGATTTCGCATGGTTACGGTTCTGTTACGCCTGGCGCGCGCATTGCTCGATAGTGGTTTCGCCATGGAATCGATCGCCACTTCTCGCCAGACCAACCGCATCTTTCCGCCCAACCGGACACGCACCGTGTCGGCTTTGGCCCTGCCCAAGGTGCTTCTTTGCGACCTGGACGGCACGCTGATCGACACCATGCCGATTCTGGCTGACCTGGCCACGGAAGTCATGGTGGGCATGTATGGCGTTCCCAAAGTGTTGGCCCGTGAACTTTACTTGACCACCTGCGGCTTGCCCTTCATTGCCCAGCTTGAAGACATCTTCCCGGGCGATGTGCGCAACCAAGCCGCCTCGGATCTCTTCGAGAGTGGCAAGCCCGCCCGCTGCAATGCCGCCCGTATGCCAGCCGACACGCGCGCGGCTTTGATCGAGCTGCGCCGCCGGGGCGTGCACATCGCGGTCTCGTCGAACAACGGGCGCGAAAACGTGGAAACCTTCGCCAATACCGCCGATTTCTCGTTCGACCTGGTCATGGGCTACGGCAACGGGCTATCCAAGGGCCGGCCGCACGTGCAGATGGTCGAGCGCGCGTTCGGCGTGGGCCGTGGCCAGATGCTCTTCATCGGCGACTCGCTTCACGACGGCGAAATTGCGAACGCCGAGGGCTTGTCCTTCGTGGGCGTGGCCGGTACCTTCTCCAAAGAGAGCTTCTTGCTCCGCTTTCCTGGACAGCCGGTCGTGCATCGCTTCTCCGAACTTCTTGGCCTCTTCGAGAGCCAAGCTGCCGCGGCCGTGGCTTCGTACTAGGACGCGCTATGAACGTCGTTTTGCTGGCAGCTGGGCTGGGAAGCCGACTCGGCATGCTTACCCGGGATCTGCCCAAGGCCCTGATTTCTGTGGCCGGCAAGCCGCTGCTGCTTCACGCGGTGTCCTTCGCGGCTCGTCTGCGCCCATCGCGCATCATCGTGGTGGGCGGCTTCTGCTTCCCGCAGGTGAAAGACACCCTGGAAAAGTTCCGCGCGGGCGACAAGGCCGCCGCTGCCCTGCCCATCGAGCTGGTCGAGAACACGAACTTCCGCGATGGCAATCTGGTGTCTCTCCTGACCGCCAAGCCGCTCATCACCGAGGGCTTTCTGGTCATGAACGTGGACCACATCTACCGGC
>Ga0302323_100001424_pt1 | contig 19363 bp, 16 predicted proteins | sample Fen_T0_3_FD_201950 | JGI IMG/M metagenome (GOLD analysis project Ga0302323, IMG submission 201950) | Peat permafrost microbial communities from Stordalen Mire near Abisko, Sweden - Fen_T0_3 | ecosystem: Environmental > Terrestrial > Soil > Wetlands > Permafrost | place: Sweden: Abisko... | reverse complement strand
CGCCGAGCCCGAAGTCGCCGCCGAGCCCGAAGTCTCAGCCGCCGAGCCCGAAGTCGCCGCCGAGCCCGAAGTCTCAGCCGCCGAACCCGAAGTCGCCGCCTCCGAATCCGAAGTCGCCGCCGAGCCCGAAGTCGCCGCCGAGCCCGAAGTCTCAGCCGCCGAGCCCGAAGTCGCCGCCGAGCCCGAAGTCTCAGCCGCCGAACCCGAAGTCGCCGCCTCCGAATCCGAGCCCGTCGTGTCCGCCGAGGTCCTGGCGGTCGGCAGAGCACGCGACGAAGTGGCGTCCGGTATGTCGTGTCTGGCGGCCGGAGACGCGCTGCTGGCCGCGCTGCATTTCGGGGTCGCGCTGCGCCAGGCGCCTTCGATCGCCAGCGCCGTTCTGATCGCTATCGGCGATCGGCAGGATCCGCCCCTGTTGCTCGTCCGAGGCGAGGCCCTCAAGAGCGCGACCGCCGCGGCTGCCGCCACGCAGGGGGCATCAGCGCAGGTTGCGGCGCCGGAGAAGCTGAAGACCCACGAGGTCCCCTCGATTCGCTGGGAGTAGCGGCCTCCAGGCCACCGATCTCGGCTCGGAAGCTTCGATCCCGTAGACTCTGCAGGAAGTCAATCCCGCAGCGGTGTTTGTGCAGTGGTCGAACGCACCCTTGTCCTCGTCAAGCCCGATGGCGTCCAGCGTCAGCTCGTGGGCCGAATCGTCGCCCGCTACGAAGAGCGCGGCCTCAAGATCGTCGGGCTCAAGCTCGTCCACGTGGATCGTGCGCTGGCCGAACGCCACTACGCGGTTCACAAGGGCAAGCCGTTCTTCGAGGGCCTCGTCGCCTTCATCACGTCGGGGCCGCTGGTTGCGCTGGCCCTCGAGGCTCCCAATGCCATCGGCCTGGTGCGTACCATGAACGGCGCCACCAAGCCGGCCGAAGCCGCCCCCGGCACGATCCGGGGCGATCTTGCCATAGAGATGGGCCAGAACCTGGTACATGCGTCGGACAGCCCCGAAAGCGCGGCAACCGAACTCGCTATCTGGTTCGCGCCGGGTGAGCTGCTCAGCTTCGACCGGGAAATCGACCGCTGGGTGCTGGGCCCTCAGTCCTAGCAGCCACGCCCCTGCGCCCGCCCGCCTGTTCGCCGGCGAGTGGCCGATCCAACGAATGTGAAGATGCCCGGCCAAAGCGGCCGGGCATCTTTGTGTCAGTCGCCGGGATTCTGCGCCGGCGGGAGCGTCTTGACCGGCGAGGGCGTCGGCGACGCCAGGGGAGTGGGCGAGGGCGACGGCGTGAGGCCCGCGGACTCCGACGGTTCGGACGTCGGTGACCCGGAGGGCGCGGGGCCGGTTGGGATCGGCGCCAGCGTGGGCGGCGGCGTGGGGGTTGGAGTTGCGTGGGCCGGGATGTCCAGCGGTACGCCGGATCGGGCCGCGTTTCCGGCTCCAAACGACCCAACGGCCAGTGCCGCCGTCATCAGGGCCGCCCCAACGACCACGACGCTTACCTCGAGGGTCCGGTTGAGGTGCCATACCCGCGTCAGCCGCGCGGGGACGCCGGGCGTGGTGAGGGCGGGCTTGGACGGGGCCTCGGGGACGGCCTCGGTGGCCGTGGGTTCCTCGACCGCGGGCGCGATGCCGTCGGGAACCGGTACGGACACAACGGGCAGGGGTTCGGCTGCGGCCGCGGCTCGGGAGCGGCGTTTGCGTTTCGGCGGTTCTACGATGGCCAGCGGGACGGCCGCCGGCTCCTGTTCGGCAACGGCGCTCGAGGCGGCGTTCGCCGCGATGGCTTCGGCCGGCGTCGTTGCCTGGGCGAGTGCTTCGGCCTCGGGTTGCCCGCCGTGCGGCCGTTGCGGCCACTCGCTGGCACCGGCGCGTACCGCGTCGCTCATGGGTAGCGCGCCGACGACGAGCAATCGCCCGACGTAGGCGAGCATGAGCAGCGCCGCGGCGACGGTGAGAAGGCCGAGCTGGCCGGGCAGCGCCAGCCGAACGAGGGACGCACGCGCCTCGTAGACGCTGCTGCCGGGCCAGCCCAGCGTTGCCACGGTTATCGCCACGAGTGCCAGGCCGAGAAGCGGCGTACGCCGCATCCAGCCGTTGAGTTCGTCAAGGTGCGACGACGCGTACGCTCGCCCGACGGCCGCAGCCCACGCGACCAGGCCGGTCTTGGCCGCAACGAACACGAGCAGCCACAGTCGCGCCGGTTCGCCGGCCGCATCGCTCCGGGCCGCCAGCGCGAGCAGCACGAAAGCTGCGTCCCCGAGGATCGAATAGGCGGCGATCTCATCCAGCTCGTTGCTCAGGAGCGCGCCCACCGCGCCGAGCAGGAGCGTGGCGATCGCCACGGCTTGAACGGCCGCCACGGCGGCATCAATGGAGCCGCCGTGAATCTTGAAGGTCGTGGCGCTCCAGCTCAGGGCGAGTATCCCGAGGCCGGCCGGCAGCCAGACGAGCAGGAGTGCCGGGGCCATGGGAATCGCCGTCTTCCGCAGCCGCGCGGCAGTTCCGTGAAACGGCACCGCGCCGCTCCGCACGGCCAGGGCCAGTCCCAGGGCCAGGAAAGTGAGCACGAACACGGGCGCGTCCGAGGACGAGTTCCACGCGGGGCGGAGGATCGCCACCGCCGCGAGAAGCAGCGCCCCGGCGACCAGCGCAACGATCCTCATCTCCGCCACTCGCCCGCCGGTCTGCTCCGTCGTCACTCCGGACGCTGCCGCAGCCTCGTCCGCCGGACCGGCGATCATGATTGCCACGGAACCCGCCGTGACCGCCAGGGCCCCCGCGGTGAGTGCCACCAGTGCATTGGTGGCTGTGATTGCGACCGCCATGCATGCGAAAGCGGCGAGAGCCGCGGGAGCGAGGCGTCCGGGCCAGCCGGTCCCAAGGCCCACGAGGAAGAGGAGCAGGGCGGAGCCGCTCAGGCAGGCGAGGAAGAAGCCGGAGTACGTGCCGGCCATGAGCTTCACGTCGCCCACGGACGCGCTCTGACCGTCGCGGATGAAGAGGGCGATCGCGAACGCGACGGCAAATCCGGCAAGGCTTGCCACGCGCCCCGGCGGCTCGGATTCGCGGGCCAGCAGGGCGAGACAGCCGGCAGTGGCGCACACGGCCACGAACGCGATCAAAGTCATGGGCGCGGACTCCGAAGGCGCTGACGTTCGGCGCCGGGCGACGATCTGAGGCGGGCAGCATCGACCGACTGTTCGGGCTTCTCTTCGGCCGGAGACTCGACCTCGACGCTGGTGGACTCGTCCGGCTCGTCGGGCTCGTCCGCGGCGTCCGGGGCTGCACCCTCTGGGGCTGCCGGAGCGACGCGGGGAGCGGGAGAGGGGGACATCAAGAGGCTCGTGACCCCGGCCACGCAGACGAGCAATCCCGTGATCAGGAGCTGCTGGAGCGCGGGCGCCGTCCCGGTCCAGGCATCGAGCAATAGCGACAGTCCCAGGATGAGTGCCGTCGCCGCGATCCCCAATCGAAAGATGTCCCGGCCGAGGAGCGGTACGACGGCGATGCCGACCAGGGCAATTCCCGCGGCCTGTGCCGCCGTGGATCCCGCAAGCGGCACGACCGGCGCCGCCCACCACCCGACACAGAAGAGAGTAGCCGCGAGGCCGGCTTCGGCCAGTGGCCCGATCGCCGAGCCCTCACTCGACACGGAACGGGATCCGGCCGCAAGCACGATGAGGTAGCCGGCCAGCATCGCGCCGATGATTCGGAGGGCCACCGTGAGCGTTCCGGGCGTGCTCGGCGACGTGAAGATCGCCGCGATCAGGCTCAAGACCAGGCCGGCCGCCACGACGCGGCTGTCACGAGCCCAGATCGCGATCGCGCCACCGGCCACAGCTGTGATTGCCGCGATCGTCGCGAGCTGGATCATTCGCCTTCGCGGGTCGGGCCCGCAGAGGTGGCGCCGCACTCAAGGGCGCCCGTGCCGCCGTCGCCGACGATCACTCTGCCGCTCCTCGCGGCGAGGTCGTGCGTGCGGATCATGGCGCCTTCGAGGCCGCCGCGGAGGGCCCGGCGTTCGGACCCGGAGTCGACTTGTTCGGGATTGGACCGAACTTGTCGATCGGCCAGTAGCGGAACAAGGCCCGGCCCACAACCGACGATCGAGAGATAGGGCCGAAGTCGCGAGAATCCTGCGAGGCCTGGCGGTGGTCGCCCATCACGAACAGCTGATCCTTCTCGAGAGTCCAGCTCTTCTTCGTCGCGCCGCCCGGGAGGTCCGTCGTCTGCCCGTTGAACACGTACGGTTCGTCGAGAAGCTCGCCGTTGACATAGACCTTGCCGGCGTCGATATCGACGGTGTCGCCGGCGACCGCGATGACGCGCTTTACGAACGGAGTGCCGTTGGCGTCCCGGGCCCAGCCCTGCGGCGGATTGAAGACGATGATGTCGCCCCGGTGATAGTCGGAGAAGTTGGGCGTGATCTTGTCCACGAGAACGTACTGATCGGGCATCAGCGTGTTCTCCATGGATGTCTGCTGCACCTGGTACGGCTGCACGACGAACATCTGCAGTAGAAGGAAGATCACTGCAGTGACGAGCAGCGTTTCCAGCAGCTCGAAGAGACAGCCGAGACTTCTGCGGTTCACAAGTTCGCGAGTATAGGGGCTGTGCTATCGTCCTGCCCCGTGGAAGTATCAAAACGTTTCGGCTGGCTCAAGAGCGGCCGCTTTCTCCGACTGGTTTCCGCCGTCACGGCGGGTCTGGTCTTGTGCGCGATCATCTTCAACGCCGTCTTCGTAGATCGTATCCCGCCCACCTTCAAGATCCACGTCTCATCCGCCGTGACCGCCTCGGGGCAGGCTCCAAGGCTCACGTCCATCGATGTGGACTTCAGCGAGAAAGTGATTCCGGATACTGCCGAGAAGGCGTTCTCGATTACTCCGAACGTGGCCGGCTCCTTCCACTGGCAGGGCCAGACGATGATCTTCACGCCCTCGGCCAAGCTGCCACTTTCGACCAAGTTCCAGGTCCGAATTGGCCCCGGAGTGCAAGACGTCGCCGGCAACTCGCAGGGCGCACCGAGCGAAATGAACTTCACCACGGTTGGCGCCCCGGTCGTCACCTCGGTCTCGCCGTTGTCCGGAGCCGATTCCGTCGGTGTCGATGGGGCCATCGTGATCACGTTCGATCGATTCATGGACCTGCAGAAGGTCGTGGCCGGCCTCAGCGTCAAGCCCGAGTTCAACTATCAGGTGTCCTGGAACCAGAGCACTCTCACGCTGACTCCAACCAAGCCGCTCGAGTTCGGGACCGCCTACACAGTCACCATCGGCGACCCGGCCGTGGACACGGACGGTACCAAGCTCGACCCGTATGCGCTCACGTTCAAGACCGTTGATATGGGCCTGCGTGTGTCTACGCTGATCCCCACGCCCAACGTAGCCGGGGTCAGCATCCACAGCCAGGTCGCGGTGATATTCGACGCACCGATCGATCCCGCGTCGATCTCCGGCGCGATCAAGCTCACGCCGCCGGTCTCCGGGTCTATGAAGGTGCTCGCGCTCCCGGACGACAGGAAGCCATCCGCGACGCCCTCCTCCTCGCCCTCGGCCGGTCCGTCGGCCAGCGGACTGGGCTCCGGGCCGCGCGTGCTCGTCTTCACGCCCGACAATCCCCTTGCGTCCCACACGACCTACGCCGTGACGATGGCGTCATCGGTCAAGAAGGCCGATGGTGAGGCCGCCGCGGGCCAGTCGTGGTCGTTCACCACAGGCGAGGCCGCCGCCAATGCCCTTAACCAGATCGCATTCGTGTCCGACCGCGCCGGCGTCGACAACGTGTGGTTGATGAACCCGGACGGATCCAACCAGCGCGAGATCACCGCCGAACTGGTCCCCGTAGGCGGCTTCGATGTCAGTGGCGACGGAACCTCGATCTCGTACTCGGCGGGTGGCATTGTCAAGAAGATGTCTGTGGCCGGCGACAATCCGCAGACACTCACCACCCCCGGCAACTACGAATACGCGCCGGTCTTCACGCTCGATGGAACGGGATTGATCGTGGGGCGGCGCGACAGCCATGGCGCGGATGCCGGCTACTGGCGGTATCCCCTGGTCAGCGGCCAGGATTCGCGGCAGGTCGCCGAGAGCGGTGCGCCCGGACTCGGTAGCGTGACTCTCGGTGCCGACGGCCTCACCGGCCAATCCGGCGTCCCGGCCTGGTTCGGCCGCGCAGCCTTCACCCCGGACGGTTCGACGATGCTGATCGTCCGAGGGGTGGACAACGTGGTCGAGATCGTGGATCTCACGGGTGTCAACAAGCCGATCACGCTGAACATAAGCGGCAACGCTCGACCCGTCTGGGCCGCGGCCAAGGGGTTGTTCTACGTGACCGCCACGGACGACAACGGCCTCACGTGGAGTCTCTGGACGATCACCGCCGCCGGGGTCGCCACCAAGCAAGGTCCATCGACGAGTGACATAGCGACGACCGCCGCGTCCGCCACGATACCGGGAGCCTCAGCCTCGCCGGCGCCGTCGGCGACCGCCGCCGCCCCCAAGGATCTGGCCGTACTCGTCAAGGGCACGGATGGCTCGATCCACCTTGAGCTCCTGGGTGGAACCGGCACGACACCGCTCGTACTCACAACGGAGACCAGCTTCAGCGAGACATCGCCGTCGTTCTCTCCGGACGGATCGACTCTGGTCTTCGGACGCGTGAGCGCCCTCACCCCCGGCGGATCGGCCGGCATCTGGTTGGTCAAGGCCGACGGGTCGGAACTGACGAACCTCTCGGTCGACGGCGCTTACCCCCGCTGGTTGCCCTAGGCCAACCGGCAGGGCTCCGACTGCGCGCGGGCCGAACGTCCCGGCCTGTCGGGACAAACAGCCTCGTGATGCACGCCGCCGGTGAATAAACGTGGGGCCGAGCGACGTTTGACCCATGATTGCGCTCGTTGATACACTCCGCGCGGCCCGAGTATGCAAGTGATATCGACGCTGGGCCCTGTTCCCCGGAAGCGCTCCGTCCCGCAGCGCTTGTCAACGTGCCCTAGAGAGAAGGAGCCGCTCGCATCCCATGAATCCAGAACTGCTTCAGTGGTTCATTCCAATCGCGGGCTTGCTCGCGGTAGGGTTCGCTTTCTACCTCGCCCGTGACGTCCTGTCCCGCGACACCGGGACCAAGGAGATGATGGAAGTCTCCGCGACCATCCAGGAGGGCGCGGTAGCGTTCATCAAGCGCCAGTACATGACCATCGGCTTGCTCGCCCTTGCCGGTGCCGTAATCATTACGGTGATCATCTCGCTGCTCGAGACCGCATCCGTTGCCGACACATCACACGTCGGCATCGACATCGGCATTCGCACCGGCGGCGCGTTTCTGATCGGCGCCGCGTGCTCGATGGCCTGCGGCATCATCGGCATGCTCGTCAGCGTCAGGGCCAACGTTCGCGTTGCGTCGGCCGCTCGACGGAGCCTCGTCGAGGCCGTGCAGGTCGCCATGCGTGGCGGCGCAGTGTCCGGCTTCCTCGTCGTCGCCCTGTCGCTCCTCGGCGTCTGGTCAATCTTCGCCATCAACGGTGGCCTCGCCGGCGGCGACAGCACCAAGGACGCCCCGTTCTTGATCGTCGGCTACGGCTTCGGCGCCAGCTTCGTGGCCCTCTTCGCCCAGCTCGGCGGTGGTATCTACACCAAGGCCGCGGACGTGGGCTCCGACCTGGTCGGCAAGGTGGAAGCCGGCATCCCCGAAGACGACCCACGGAACGCGGGCGTCATCGCGGACCTCGTGGGTGACAACGTCGGCGACTGCGCCGGCCGCGGCGCCGACCTGTTCGAGTCCACCGCTGCCGAGAACATCGGCGCCATGATCCTCGGCGTCGGTGTGTACGCCGTCGCCCTCAAGGCCGGTTGGTCCAACCCGACCGCCTGGATCTTCTTCCCGCTCGTCATCCGAGCCTTCGGTCTCGTCTCCACAATCGTCGCGATGTTCTTCATCCGCGGCAAGGAGACCGAGAACCCGATGAATATCCTGAACCGGGGTTACTGGGTCACAACGATCCTGAGCGCCATCTCGCTCGCGTTCGTCACCAGCGTGATGATGAATACCGGCACCACGCACGGCGACAACGGAATCGCGACCTGGGTCTACTTCTTCGGTTGCGGCGTCGTGGGTCTTGCCACGAGCATCGCCTTCGTCTACATCACCCAGTACTACACCGCCGGCAGCTTCCGCCCCGTTCGTGAGATCGCCGAAGCGTCCAAGACCGGCCCCGCCACGAACATCATCTCCGGCATGGCCGTCGGCTTCGAGACGACCGCGGTCACCGCGGTCACGATCGGCGCCGCCCTTCTGGCCAGCAACTGGCTCGGCGCACATTCCGGCCTGGGCAGCGTCGGTGGCATCTTCGGCACCGCCGTCGCCACCATGGGCATGCTCATGACCACGGCATACGTGCTTGCAATGGACACCTTCGGCCCCATCACCGACAACGCCGGTGGTATCGCCGAGTTCAGCCGCGCCGAGGCAGGCGCCCGCGACATCACCGACCGCCTCGACGCGGTCGGCAACACCACCAAGGCGCTCACCAAGGGCTACGCGATCGCGTCCGCCTCCCTGGCCGCCTTCCTGCTGTTCTCCGCGTACATCGACAAGGTCAACCTGATCCTCGCCCGGCAGATCGAAGCCGGCACCCGAAGCGCCGCCGACGGCCTCATGACCTCGGTCAACCTGGCCAACGTGAACGTCTTCGTCGCGGCGCTCATCGCGGCGATGCTCGTGTACTTCTTCAGCTCTCTGGCAATCCGCGCAGTCGGCACCACGGCCCAGGCGATCATCGTCGAGGTCCGGCGCCAGTTCCGCGAGATCCCCGGGATCATGGATTACACCGGCCGCCCGGACTACGCACGCGTCGTCGACATCACGACCCGCGCAGCTCTCAAGGAGATGATGCTCCCGGGCATCGTCGCCGTCGCAACCCCGATCGCCGTCGGCCTTCTCCTTGGTTATCAGGCCGTGGCCGGCATGCTCATGGTGGGCACGATCGCCGGCGTCCTGCTCGCTACCGTCCTCAACAACGGCGGCGGCGCATGGGACAACGCCAAGAAGTACATCGAGTCGGGCCACCTGCTCGATGACAACGGCAACGTGCTCGGCAAGAAGACCGATGCTCACGCGGCCGCCGTCGTCGGCGATACGGTCGGTGATCCCTTCAAGGACACCGCCGGTCCGTCCCTTCACGTTCTGGTGAAGCTGCTTGCCACCATCACACTGGTGATGGCTCCGCTCTTCATCCGCTAGCAAACCGCACAAGCGCGGGCCGGTGGTCGACGCGATCGCCGGCCCGCGCCTACATTCGGAGCCCGGCGCGGGTTCGGCATAGAACCCCGCCATCGGGTCGTCCCACCCGTATCCGGAGGAGTCGTTCTGTGGATTTGTCCATCCAGGCGCTGATCATGGGCCTCACGCAAGGGCTCACGGAGTTCATTCCGGTCTCCAGCTCCGGGCACCTCGTTCTGATCCCCTGGCTCTTTGGATGGAAGGATCCGTTCATCGATTCGGTGGCATTCACCGTCGTTCTGCACATGGGCACGCTTCTTGCGCTGCTCGTGTATTTCTGGCGCGACTGGCTTACGTTGATCCCGGCCGGTCTGGCGACGATCCGGGACCGCTCGTTCAAGGGTGATCCGAACCGCAAGATGGCCTTCCTCATCCTCGTCGCGACTATCCCGGCCATCCTGGTGGGACCGCTGTTTGACGCCAAGCTTGAGGAGATGGTCCGCAAGCCCGCCGAGATCGCATTCACCCTGTGCGTCGGCGCCGCCATCCTGTGGCTCGCCGATCGGTGGGGTGCGCGCAAGCGCGAGATGGACTCGCTCACATTCCGGGAGGCTCTCGGTATAGGTGTCGCCCAGGCGATCGCGCTGGTGCCCGGCATCAGCCGCTCCGGCATCAGCATCTCCGGCGGGCTCTTCCTGGGACTTACCCGTGAATCGGCGGCCCGGTTCAGCTTTCTCATGGCGACGCCCGTCATCGCCGGCGCGGGTCTGTGGACGGCACGTAAGTTCTTCACGCATGAGGCCGGTCCCAACCCCGAGATGAACGTCGTCCTGATCGGCTTCATCGCCGCGACGATCTCGGGCTTCCTTGCCATTCGCTTCATGCTCGCGTTCCTGCGACGGCAGTCGGTGAACGCCTTCGTGGTCTATCGCGTCCTGGCCGCGATCGCGGTATTCATCGTTCTACTTTCGCCCCACGGCGCCTGAGGGAGGCTCTCCGCTCGATGGAGGTCATGAAGCAGCTGCGGCAGCGCGAGATCCGTGATCTGCTGGCTCAGCGCCCAATACGTACCCAGCAGGAACTCGCTGCGGCACTGCGGGAGCGCGGCTTTCGGGCCACGCAGGCCACGATCAGCCGAGACGTGGCCGAGCTCGGCTTGATCAAGTCGGTTCAGGACGGCGTTCAGACGTACGTGGTCCCGACTCGAGTGACCGAAGCCGAGAGCACCGGCGAGGAGCGCCTGCGGGCCCTTCTCCATGATCTCCGCGTCGATATCCGAGAGGCCGGGCTGATGCTCGTGCTCAAGACGCTGCCCGGCTCCGCGCACGCAATCGCGGCGGCGCTCGATAGAACGCGCTGGACCGAGGTGGTGGGAAGCATCGCCGGCGACGACACCGTGTTCGTGGCCTTTGCGGATCGGGCCGCGATGCAGCGTGTTCGTGGAAGGCTCCTGTCCCTGAGCCACTGACGGCTCGCGGGCCTTCCGAGGTCTGCTCCGGACGCGGACCGGCCCCGGCTTCCGGGGAGGAGGAGGGAGGATCCGGAAGGCGGGGCCGGTAATGCTTTTGTTGATCGCAGTCTGCTCAGTCCGCTTTCAGGATTCCATTCCACTTTCGTCCCTCCCGTATGGGGACCTCCGTTCTGATGCAAACGCGGGGGCGCGCGCCATCGGATTGCAGTAGCACGGCCGCGCTCCCTGGAGCCGCCTCGCAGGGCTACCTGTCACCGATCTTGACCCCGCACTGTCGGCTCGATCACATGTGCCGTCAGGGAGCCGGTTCTAGGCTCAAGACCTGACGGTGCCGCCTCGGAGTGCGGACCCCGTCACGCGCTGTGCGCCATGCCGCTGGGCTCGCGGGGAGGCCGGCCGGGCCTGCACAGGCGAGAGGAGGACCCTCGATGGCCGATAAGACCGCCAGGCAGGACCATGCCGTGGCTTCGATTTCTCGCCCGGTCCGCCACAGGACCAGGTCACTAGCGGCGGCGCTGGTGCTTGCAGCGGCCGCATCGGCGATCGGGTGGGCCGGCCCGTTCGCCGGCGAAGCTCGTGCCGGCACGACGGGTCCGGCGGACGGCACCGTCGTCGCCTTCGGCGCCGACAACGTTCATCAGGTCGATGTCCCGCTGGCGGCTCAGGGGACGATCACGGCCATTTCGGCGATGGGCGAGATGGCGATGGCGCTGACCTGGGAGGGCAAGGTAATCGCCTGGGGCGACAACAACTCCGGACAGACGAACGTACCTGCCGGCCTCACCGGCGTGAAGGCAATCGCCGCGGGCGGCACATTCGCCGTGGCGCTCAAGAGCGACGGCTCGGTGATCGTCTGGGGCGACAACAGCGCGCATGTCAAGGATGTGCCGGCGGCCGCGCAATCCGGAGTCGTTGGCATCGCCGCGGGCCTGGGCTGCGTCTTCGCGCTCAAGTCTGACGGCACGATCGTGGCCTGGGGCAGCAACGTCTACGGCCAGACGACGATCCCACTGATCCCCATCAAGATCGGGAACCTGATCAAGTTCGTCCCGCTCTCCAACCTGAAGTCGCTGAGCGCCTCAGGTCAGGTTCTGGGACTCACTCAGGGCGGTACGGTCTACGGCTGGGGCTGGAACAACCACAGCCAGGCCACCGTGCCGTCCGGACTGCCGGCCATCACGGCGGTCTCGGCGGGGTTCACGTTCAGCATGGCCCTCAGATCCGACGGCACGATTGCCGCCTGGGGAGATAACAGCGCCGCGCAGCTCGCGACACCGTGCGCCCTCTACAACTTCCTGACCAAGAAGTGCGTAATGCCCGTCTCCGGCTTCACGGCGATCGCGGCCGGCGACAAGCACGGACTGGCGCTCAAGGGCGGGTATATCTACGCCTGGGGCGACAACTCCTACGGCCAGACGACGGTGCCCGACTTCTGGAAGCAGGGCGGGATGACGCAGGTCGCGGCAGGTTCGGACTTCAGCCTGGCCCTGTACGGAATGCCGCGACTGCCCGGGGCGCCGGCAACCATCAACGCTTCTGCCGGAAACGGATCGGCGACCGTCAATTGGGCCGGCATGTACACCGGCGGTTTGCCACTCCTCCACTGCACGATCACCGCCTCGCCCGGCGGGAAGACGGCCGTGGTGCCGTGTGACACGCTCGACGCCTCGGGCTGGGCCCACGGCGTGATCAACGGGCTCACGAACGGCACCACGTACACGTTCACCGTGTCGTCGACCAACGTGATGGGGACGAGCGGACAATCCGTCCCGTCAAACCCGGTTACACCGACGGCCGGCTAGGTCCGGCAGGGCCGGCGTCGCGGGGCTCGGCGCCGGGGATCACTGGGCTGGGGCGCGCCGGCGTACGACCGGTCTCGCCTCAGCCCTTCCTTGTCGGCGTTGTGCAGCGGTGCGCGACCACTTGGGCTTTGACACCGAGGGAGGTGGCGCCTACGATACGCGCCGGCCGAACTTCAGGACCCGATAGGTGTGCCTGGAGTTCGTTTCCTTATCCCGGCCGACAAGAACGGAGCCCACTTCGCGGTGAACAACAGAACGCAGTACATCTCTGAAGAGGGCTTGACCAAGCTTCGAGCGGAACTCGAGGAGCTCGTCAACGTCCGCCGGCAGGAGATAGCCCAGAGGATTCACGACGCGAAGGAGCACGGCGATCTCTCGGAGAACGCCGAATACGAAGACGCCAAGAATGAGCAGGCCTTCACCGAGGGGCAGATCCAGCGCCTCGAGGCCCTCGTAAAGAACGCGATCATCATCGACGAGCACCACGGCACGGACCACGTCCAGATCGGTTCTACCGTGAAGGTCGAGGGAACCGACGGAGTGGAGAGTTTCACGATCGTGGGCTCCACCGAGGCCAGCCCCCGCGAAGGCAGGATCTCCAACGAATCGCCCGTGGGCCGCGCTCTGCTCGGCAAGCGCAAGGGTGATGCCGTCGCCGTGCACGTCCCGGCCGGCGATTTCTCGTACAAGATCCTCGAAATCAGCTAGCGGGTCGCGGCATGTATTGGGCCGACGAGCTCGCCGCTTCGCTGCGCGGACCGCAGGTAGTCAACGATTCCAAGTCCCCGTCCGGGACGGTGCACGTTGGGTCTCTGCGAGGCGTTGTGCTCCATGACGCCATCCAGCGTGCTCTGATAGGCACGGGACTGGAGTCGAAGTTCCTGTACGGCGTCGACGACATGGACGCCATGGACTCGCAGGCACTGCTGACCCCCGACGCGGTCGACCGCTACATGGGCGCGCCGCTGTCGCGGGTGCCGGCTCCAGAAGGCAGCAGCGCCGCGAACTACGCCCGGCACTTCGTGGGCGAGATCTTCTTCCGCACGTTCGAGCCACTCGGAATCAAGCCCGAGTTCTACTGGGTGAGTGAGCTGTACGCGGCGGGTTCCATGGACCGCTTTGTGAAGCTCTCCCTTGACCGGGCCGACCGGGTCCGCGACATCTACAGCCGGGTCAGCCATGTCGAGCGGCCGAGCAGCTGGTTGCCGATCCAGGTGATCTGCGAGCAGTGCGGGAAGATCGGGACCACTCTCGCGACGGGCTGGGACGGCGCCACGGTCGCATACGAATGCAAGCCGGACATGGTCACATGGGCGCGGGGCTGCGGGCACGAAGGCCGAGTCTCGCCCCTGGGCGGCCGGGCCAAGCTCCCGTGGAACCTCGAGTGGGCCGCCAAGTGGGGCCTGCTCGGCGTGACGGTGGAGGGCTGCGGGAAGGACCTGGCGACGGCCGGCGGCTCGCGTGACCGCTCCGACGCCATCAGCCGTGAGGTATTCGAGGTAGAGCCGCCGCGGAATATCGCGTACGAGTTCCTCAACATCGGCGGCAAGAAGATGTCCACCTCGAAGGGGCAGGGAGTCGCGGCGCATACGATTGCCGAAGTGCTTCCGCCCGAACAGCTGCGCTTCCTCTTCCTGCGCCCCAAGCCGAGCCAGGTGATCGACTTCGATCCGGAGGGCGACACGATCCCGCGCCTGTTCGACGAGTTCGACCGGATCGCCGCGGCCACGTCTGGTCGCGAGGTCAAGGGCGAACTGCCCGCGGACTACGAACGGCTCTTCTTCTACTCGCTTCTGGATGGCAAGGACGCGGAAGTCGAGGCCGCCGCATTCCGCCCTTCATTCGGGCATCTGGCGTTGCTGCTGCAGATCCCCGGGGTTGATATCCCGGAGCGAATGCAGGTCGAGAAGGCCGGGCCACTGAATGCCCAGGAGAACGAGGTCCTCGGGGAGCGAACCGCCTCGGCCCGAGCCTGGCTGGAGTCATATGCGCCGGAGCGGGCCCGCCTGGTCATCCAGCGCGATGCAGTTCCCGCCGAGGTTGGTGGCCTGGACGAAACGCAGAAGGCGTACTTCGCCGCCCTGGCTTCGGCCGCCGAAGGCTCCAGGCCGGGTTCAGGAGAAGCGTGGCAGGCGCTGATCTTCAGAGTGGCTACCGATACCGGGCTGGCCTCCGGCAGGGCGTTCGGGGCGCTCTATGCGGCGTTCCTGGGCCGTTCCAACGGACCGCGCGCCGGCTGGCTGCTCGCCAGCCTGGACCTCGGGTTTGTCATAGAACGGCTGCGCGCGGCAGGCCAGCGCTGATACGATTCGGCCAGCGCTAGTGGCCGGACCGCGACCAGCGTACGGCGATCCTGGCAGGCAGGGGTTGGAGGATCATGACGGACTCGAGAGTGAAACCTTCTGACGAAAAGGTCGGCGGCCAGCTGGGCGGTGACCAGCAGGGTGGCGACGGCGGTCGATCGGTTGCCATTACCTTCACTCACCCGGACGTTATCTTCGATATCCATCCTGAGCTGCTCGACACCTGGGCCGAGGGCCCTTTCCTGGCGATCAAGACCATCGGCTTCTTCCTGCGCGTGGCGCTTCAGGTACGGCTGGACGACGGCTCGCGGGTTGATTTCGGGACATGGCTCGAGGTCGACGATGAGGACTTCCGGACCGCGTGGCAGACGTGGAACGTCCCCGAGTACGCCGACCTGGTGGTTCACGGCTACGTGGCCAACAGCATCGCCCCGTGGGGCCAGCTGCCGCACGTGCTGGTCGAGGCAGTCGTCCGAGATGTCGATGACATCCCGGTGCTGGCCTCCTGCCCGGACCTTCGTGTCGCGGAGATCATCGACGGTGTCTGGCCGGCCGACCAGGTTCTAGCTCCATACGGCGACGTTCTCCGCGGCGAGCCGGGGGAAGCCCAGAGCCCCTCCAGGCGGCGAAACGCAGCAAAGCGTGGCAAGCGGAAGTCCGTCAGCGGAGCCGAACCGGAAGCGATCTGAGCCGGCGCGGGCCTGCTACTTGCCGCCCAGCCGGATCATGACTATCGACGCCTCGAAAAGGCCGTAGAGCACCACCGACATAACCATGGGGCTGACAAAGTCGGCTCCGGGCGTGATCAGGTTCGACACGACGACGATTCCCAGGATTGCGCCCCGGCGGTTCTTGCGTAGCCACTTGGAGGTGATGATCCCCACCTTGGACAACAGGACCAGGACTATGGGGAACTCCATGATCAGGCCGAACGCCAGGAACAGCGTGGTGACGAAGCCGAAGTAGGCGTCGGCCGTGAGCAGGATGTGGATGTCCTTGGACTGGAAGGTGAAGAGGAATCCGGTGGCATAGGGCAGGATGAAGTAGGCCACCCCTACGCCCAGGGCGAAGAAGGCCATCGCGAGGGGGACCCATGGCCTGGCGGCCGAGCGTTCCGACGGCGTGAGCCCCGGCGAGATAAAAGCCCAGAACTCGTACAGGATGACCGGCATGGCCAGGATGACGCCCGTGATCAGCGCCACCTGCAGCTGGATCATCAGCGCGTCGGTCAGCCCAAGAGCCTCGAGCGGATCGCTCGTTGGTAGTGGCGACCGCAGGAAGTGGATTATCTGGCCGGAAAAGAGGAAGCCCAGGATCGAGCCGGGGATCAGCGAGAAGGCCGCCACCGTGAGGCGATTGCGGAGTTCGACCAGGTGGCCGACCCAGCTCAAATCGCCTTCCGGCCGCTTCTCAGGGGCGCTGCGGCGACGGAAAGGCAGCCGGCCGCGTCTGCGGGTCGCCGGTAAAGCAAGCTGAGTGGCTACCGCCGATGGGCGGACGTCCGGTTCCATAATCAATCCCATGAGCGGCGCATGGCGCGCGCCTTGTAGGTCCTGGGCGGTCTTCGCGAGCCACTGCGGGGGGCAGTATGACGGGTTCCGGTGGCGCGCCGCAGTTCACTGGTCACGGACCCGAGCGAATGCCGTGTCGCGGACCGTTTGGCCGGTCTGAGCATATCGGCGCTATGCCGTTGGGGTGGCCATCGGACCAGCGCCGTCCACGGCCGCCACCACGAACACTCGCGGCTTGAGTCCCGTGCGAGCTGGGTAGTCGCTGAGGACCCGCTCTCGAAGGGCTTCCTCGGCACCGAAGCGGACGAGATTGACCGTGCAGCCACCGAAGCCGGCTCCGGTCATGCGGCTGCCCACGACGCCCGGCACTCCCGCGGCGATCTCGACCATCGCATCCAGCGCCGGCGAGCTCACTTCGTAGAGGTCTCGGAGGGAAGCGTGGGAAGCGGCGAAGAGCCGGCCAACCTCGGCAAGGTCGCCCGATGCCATTGCCGCCACCGTGGCTGCGACGCGTGCGTCCTCTTCCACCACGTGTTCGCACCGGCGCGCCACAACCTCCGGAAGGCGGGCCCTGTTCCGGGCGAGCATCGCGCGGTCCACGTCTCGGAGCGCCGTCACACCCTTCTCGCGCTCCGCGATGAGCGCGACTCCGGCCTCGCACTCCGACCGGCGAGTGTTGTACTCCGAGGAGCTCAGGCGGCGAGGCGAGCCCGTGTCGCAAACGACGATCGACAGGCCTGCCGGGATCACGGCCACCTGGAACTCGTTGGCTCGGCAGTCGATCAGGAGGCTATTGCCGGCCTTTCCCGCCGCGCTCGCGAATTGGTCCATGATCCCGCAGTTGACCCCGACATACGCGTTTTCGGCCCGTTGCGCGATCGCCGCCATTCGAGGCGCGGACGGCCGGGGAGCGGCAGGGTCCGCCAGGGCCCAGGTCGCAGCCATCTCCAGGGCCGCGGACGAGCTCAGCCCGGAACCACCCATCGGGATTGTCGAATCCAGGACTCCGCGGAAGCCGCGTAGCGGCAAGCCTGCCTCGCGCATCGCCCAGGCCGTGCCCGCAACGTAGTCGATCCACGAAGTGGACTCTCGGCCGCCAGGCGCGAGCCCATCGAATTCGAACGAGCGCGTCTCGTCGAGATTGAGCGAGGTCAGCTCGACGCCGGGCTTATCCCAGGCTTCGACCGCCATCCAGATCTCCAGGTCGATCGCCGCCGGCAGCACGAACCCCTGGTTGTAGTCCGTGTGTTCGCCGATAAGGTTGACGCGCCCCGGCGCCCGGACGAAGGTGGCCGGGCCGGACGGCTTCAGGCGAGCAAGGAGGGATGCGGCCCGGGCGGCCGAGCTGCGGCTCGCTGGGTCTGGGGTGGGGGACTGGGTCATGAGATTACGCTCCGTGTCGGGAAGGCCGGGGTAGCCCCGGAGCTTCGAGAGCCGCAAGGTCGGACTGTGGGTCGCCGGGAGGGCTACTGGTCGAGTCGCGGGCCGCTCGTCGGCAACTCGCCGGCGCCCGGGGCGGGCGTTTGGGCCGAGGGTTGAGTCGGCGGGTACGCGGGAACGGCAGGGTATCCGGCCGCTTCGTGCGGCTGGCCGGCATACGGCTGCTGCGGCTCCGATGCCTGAGGCGCGTAGCTCTGCGGGGGATACGGCTGGCCGGCATACGGCGGCTGGACGGCGCCGGGCTGGGCGTAATAGGACTGGGCGTAGTAAGACTGGGCCGGCGGCTGGGCAACTGGCTGTACGGCAACGGGCTGTACGGCAACGGGCTGTACGGCCACGGGCTGAGGTTCGGCGGGCGGCGCCATCGTCGACTTGAGCAAGGAATCCGTCATCCCGCCCGATGCCTTCTGGAACTCCCGCAGGCTCTTGCCGATCGCGGCGCCGACTTCGGGCAGCTTGCCGGGGCCGATGACGATCAAGGCGATGACGAGTATCAGAAACAGGTGTGCGGGTGAGAGTCCAGCCATGGTCAAGCTCCTTCGTTGGGCCCTCGGTCGCTCGAAATAGCGGCGCTTGGGCTAGCGCTCTTGACGGCCGACCGGAGTCGGTCCGCGGCGTCTTCCGCCGTTATGTCTCTTTGTGGCTCGGACAGCAGCTCGTAGCCCACCATGAACTTGCGGACCGTCGCACGCAGTAGCGGGGGGTAGAAGTGGGCGTGGAGCTGCCAGTGGGGGCTATCGGTACCGTCGAACGGCGCCTGGTGCCAACCCATAGAGTAGGGGAAGGGCTGCGAGAACAAGTCGTCGTATCCGCGCAGGAGCGAGGTCAGCCGGCGGGCAAGCGAGTCACGCTCGACTCCGGTCAAGTCGGGGATTCGTGCTACCGGGCGGCGCGGGATCAGTAGCGTCTCGAAGGGCCAGGCTGCCCAGAACGGCACGACAACCAGCCAGTCGTCATCTCCGTCGATCTCGCGCGGGCCTCCCGATTCCTGCGCGGCATAGTCCAGGAGCAGTTGATGACCCGTGGCCGCGTAGTGTCGCCTCTGGCTCGCATCCTCCCTCGCGGCCTCGCGCGGGAGTGCCTCACCCGCCCAGATCTGGCCGTGCGGATGTGGGTTCGACGCCCCCATCGCCGCTCCACGGTTCTCGAACACCTGAACCCACCGGAACTCACTGCCCAGTTCGGCCGACTGATCCGACCACAGATCGACGATCCGGCGTGCCTGGGTCGCGTTCATTCGGGAGATGCTCAGATCGTGGCGAGGCGAGAAGCAGATCACGCGGCACGTGCCGCGCTCGCTCTCAGCCTTGAGCAGCCCGTCCTGGAGGGACATATGCGGCGAGTCCGGGCGAAGCGCCGCGAAGTCGTTGGTGAAGACGAAGGTCGATTCGTACTGCGGGTTGGTCGCGCCGTTTGCCCTGATGTTGCCCGGGCACAGGTAGCAGGATGGATCGTAGGCGAGTGAATCGATGGATGGCGTCGATTCCTTACGGCCGAGCCAAGGGCGGCTCGTTCGGTCCGCGGATACCAACAGCCACTCCTCGGTAAGAGGGTTGTAGCGGCGGTGGGGCTGTGGCTGCGGCTGGCCGGCGGCGCGTCCGTTCATTAGCGGTTCCGTTCCGTTGATG
>Ga0302323_100001423_pt1 | contig 19369 bp, 15 predicted proteins | sample Fen_T0_3_FD_201950 | JGI IMG/M metagenome (GOLD analysis project Ga0302323, IMG submission 201950) | Peat permafrost microbial communities from Stordalen Mire near Abisko, Sweden - Fen_T0_3 | ecosystem: Environmental > Terrestrial > Soil > Wetlands > Permafrost | place: Sweden: Abisko... | reverse complement strand
CGAGGTGCTGCGCGACTGGGGCGTCACACCGCCGGCCCCCTGACCCGGCCCCCTGACTGACCGGCCGACCGACCGACGCGCCGGCCGACCCCTCGTCCTGCCGAGCGCGTCGTCCTGCCGAGCGCGTCGTCCTGCCGAGCGCGTCGTCCTGACGAGCGCGTCGTCAGAGATCGATGTGGGTGCCCATCACGACGGTCCGGTCGACCGGCAGGCCGAAGAACGCCGTCGGGTTGGCCGCGTTCTTGGCCAGCGCCACGAAGAGCAGCTTGCGCCAGTACGTCAGTCCGGGCTCCGGGCTGATGCGCAGCGCGGCCCGGGAGAGGAAGTACGACGCCTCGTCCGGGTCGAAGTCCAGCTCCAGCTGGCCGGACGCGCGGGCGTCCTGCAGGCCGCGCGGGATGTCGGCGCCCTCGGAGAAGCCGTAGCGCAGCGTGAGGTGGAAGACCCCGTCGTCCGCGTACCCGAGGTCGTCGACGCTCAGCCGCTCGCCCGGTGGCACGTACGGGACGTTCGCCGCGACCGCCGACACGATGACGACGCGCTCGTGCAGGATGCCGTTGAAGCGGACGTTCGCGCGCAGCGCCAGCGGCGTCGTCTCCTTGGTGGGGTGCAGGAAGACCGCCGTTCCGGGGACCCGACCGATCCGCTGTTCGTGGAACTCCTCGATGAAGTCCTGCAGCGGCCCTTCCTGGCGGTTCCGGTTCGCGATGATGATCTTGCGGCCGCGCTGCCATGTCGTCATGACGGTGAACACGCAGGTCGCGATGAGCAGGGGCAACCAGCCGCCGTGCACCACCTTGACGATGTTGCCGGAGAAGAAGGTGGCCTCGACGCCGCCGAAGAGGACGCCGGCGAGAACCAGCTTCCAGGGCTCCCACTGCCACAGCGCCCGCGCCACCACGAGCATGAGCACGGTGTCGATGAGCAGGGCGCCGGTGACCGCCACCCCGTACGCGGTGGCGAGCTTGGCCGACGACCCGAACGTCACCATGAGGGCGAGGACGCCGACGAACAGGGCGCCGTTGACGGCGGGCAGGTAGACCTGGCCGCCCTCGACCTTCGACGTCTGGTGCACGGTCAGCGGCGGGAGGAAGCCCAGCTGCATCGCCTGCCGGGTGACGGAGAAGGCCCCGGAGATGACCGCCTGGGACGCGATGACCGTCGCCGCGGTCGCCAGGAGCACCATCGGCAGCCGGCCCCAGCTCGGCAACAGCAGGAAGAAGGGGTTCGCGGTGGCCTTGGGGTCGTTGAGGATGAGGCCGGCCTGCCCCAGGTAGTTCAGCGTCAGTGCCGGGAAGACGGCGAAGAACCACGCCCGGGCGATCGGCCCGCGCCCGAAGTGGCCCATGTCCGCGTACAGCGCCTCGGCACCGGTGATGACCAGCACCACCGCGCCGATCGCCACGAACGCGATGAAGGGGTGGGCGACGACGAACGAGACCATGTACGTCGGCGAGAGGCCCTGGATCACGCTGGGGTGCCACAGGATCCCGCGGACGCCGGCCACCGCCAGCACGCCGAACCAGACGATCATGACCGGCCCGAAGAACGTGCCGACCCGGCCCGTCCCGAAGCGCTGGACGGCGAACAGCCCGGTGAGGATCACCGCCGCGATGGGCAGCACGAACTGAGCGAGGTCGGGCGCCGACACCTCCAGCCCCTCGACCGCGGACAGCACCGAGATGGCCGGTGTGATCAGCGTGTCGCCGTAGAACAGGGAGGCCCCCAGGACGCCGAGCAGCACGATCCCGCGCGTCCGGGCCCGGCTCTCGCCCAGCACCCGTCGGACGAGCGCGACCAGGGCCATCACGCCGCCCTCGCCGTCGTTGTCGGCGCGCATGACGATGGCCACGTACTTCAGCGAGACGATGAGCGTCACGGCCCAGAACATCAGGGAGATGACGCCGTAGACGTCCTCCGGCGTCGGCCGGACCGCGCCGTCGTCGATGGTGAAGACGGTCTGCAGCGCGTAGAGCGGGCTCGTGCCGATGTCCCCGAAGACGACGCCGAGCGCGCCGATCATCAGCGCGGTCGCGCCGGCCCGGGCGTGCCCACGGACGTCGGACGCGTGGACCCCGGGGCCCTCCGGCCCCGACGCCGGCTTCGGGGCCTCGGCCGCCGGCACCTCGGGCTCCTCGGCGCCGGTGTCGGCACCGCCCGCGGGATCGGCGGGACCGGTGGGACCGGCGGGGTCGACAGGGTCGCCCGCCCCGGCGGCACCGGACATCATCTTCTCCGACATGGCGCAGAGCCTTTCACACGGCATCGGTCGAGGAAGCTGACGTCCCGGACCCAGGATCGGCTCCTCCCACCCCGTCCAGCGCCTTCGCGGTGATCATGCGCACTTGAGTTGATCATGAACGGTTGGGCCGTGCAGGTCGGCGTGCGGCGACGACGAACACGTCGTTGAACAGTTCCGGCGGGCGGCACCACCGTTCCGGTTCACCGTCACGTTCATCGACCCGACCGACGTCGTGATCACGCGTGCGCCTTCGCTGCTGCGCCGGCGACCAGTTCCGCTCACGGGGGGCGTCGCACGCCATCCGGTGGCCAGGTCCGCGCAGCAGGCTCGATCATGCACGGTTGAACACCGTTTCGCCGGGTTCAACCGTGCATGATCAACTCAACCATCCATGATCATCGCGGGGTGACGGCAGGGGCGGCCGCGGGGTGGCGGGGTCAGAAGCGGCTGAACTTCGACTCGTCGACGTCGCTGGTCAGGTCGGCGTGGCCGAACCGGGGGCCGACCGGGTGGGCGCCGTTGGTGCGGACGGCGGGGCCGCCGGTCAGCGGGGGCAGGACCGGCGCCGGGCGGCGAGCCGACGAGCCGCCCCGGAAGAACGCCATGACCTCCTGCAGGGTGCGGGCCTGGCCGGTCATCTCCTCGGCCGTGGCAGCGAGCTCCTCGCTGGACGCCGCGTTGTGCTGGGTGATCTTCGCCATCTGGGTCATGGCGGTGTTGATCTGGGCGACGCTGGCCGACTGCTCGTCGGTGGCGGCGGCGATCTCCTGCACCAGGCCCGACGTCCGCTCGACGTCCGGGACGATGGCCTGCAGCAGCTCGCCCGCGCGCTCGGCGGTGCCCACGCTGTCGGAGGCGAGCTGGGAGATCTCCTGCGCCGCGACCTGCGACCGCTCGGCGAGCTTGCCCACCTCGGTGGCGACCACGGCGAAGCCCTTCCCGTGCTCGCCGGCGCGGGCGGCCTCGATGGTGGCGTTGAGCGCCAGCATGTTGGTCTGGAAAGCGATCTCGTCGATGATCGCAATCTTGCTGGCGATGTCCTTCATCGCGCGGACCGTCAGCTGCACAGCCTGCCCGCCGTCGCCCGCCTCGTGGGCCGCCTTGGTCGAGATGTCGTCCGTGATCTTCGCGTTGACGCTCGTCTGGCCCAGGCTGCCGGCGATCTGCTCCACGCTCGCCCCGGTCTCCTCCACGCCGGCCGCCTGCTCGCTCGCCGACTGGGACAGCGACTGCGAGGCCCGGCTCACCTGCTCGGCGGCGGCGGTGAGCTGGTCGGCGGCGTCCATGACGTTGGCCACGATCTCCCCGAGCCGGGTCACGGTGTGGTTCGTCGCGACCGCGATCTGCCCGATCTCGTCCTTGCCGCTGACGTCGGCGCGCACGGTGAGGTCACCCTCCGCGACGCGGGCGAGGACACCCTGCACCTGGCGCAGCGGCCCCACGATCCGGCGCGAGATGTACTCCGCCGCGGCGAGGCCCAGCAGCAGGCCGCCCGCCGCGATGAGGATGATGAGCAGGCGCGCGGAGGTGTAGGTGTCCTTCGCGTCGGCAGCGTTCTGCACCGCCTGCTGCGACTCGGCTTGCGAGGCCGTCTCGAGGTAGGCGGAGGCCTTGTCGGACAGCACCTGCGCCTGGGTGCTGAGCTTGACGAACGCCGCCAGGTCGTTGACCTTCGCGACGGGCACCAGCTTGTCGTCACGCATGGTCCGCCACTGGCTCCAGGTCGTCTGGAACGCCTTGATGGACACCGGGTCAGCGGCGCGGGCGGCGTAGCCGGCGAGGTCGTCGTCCAGGGCGTCGTCGTTCTCGGACATCGCCGACAGCGCGGCCTGCCGGCCGTCCGCCGTCACCGAGACGGCGAGCTGGCGGATGTCGATCCGCGCCTGCTTGACCGCCACCTGCACCTTCGCGAGTTCGGTGAGCGGCTTGACGTTCTCGGTGACCAGCGCCTCCGCCGTCGCGTGGACCGCGCCGAGCCGGGACACGGCCAGCACCGACACGACGACCGCCACCAGGGCGAGGGCCATGGCGACCGCCATCACCTTCACCCGGACACCGCGATCGGCCACCAGACGCTTCAGCATGACGAGGAACCCTTCCCACGACGGCAGCCGTCGTCCTGGCCCACCGTCGCGAGGGGCCATCTCGGCACCGACCTGCGGTCCATGCATCGGCATCCGGACAGGCGGCGCTGACCCGCACCGGCGCCGCGGATCGGTGACCCACGTCACGCCGGGTCCGAGTGCTCCTCGATCCAGTCGACGAGGTCGGCCAGCGCCTCGGTCAGCGTGACGTCGGTCGCGACGAGGACGACGGGCTCCCCGCCGCCGCTCGAGTCCCCGCTCGAGCCGCCGCCCTCCCCGCCCTCCCCGCCGTCCAGCCGCTCGACCGTCACCCGGTAGCTCACGGCGTCGGCCCCCACCGGGCCCGGCGACCCACCCGACGACCCTCCCGCCGAGGACCCCGCCGCCGGCGACCACCCGGCCGCCCGCAGGAGGTGGCGCAGGTGGGCGTCGTCCGCGGGGTCGAGCCCGGGGGTCTGCACGGACCGGGCACGGCGGCCGGCCCCGAGGCCGGCCGCGAACCCGCCGCCCGTCGTCAGGGTCACCCGCAGCGGCCCGCGGATCACGGGGTCGGGACGCCGGCGGTCACGGTGACGCCGACACCGGCCCAGCCCGCGGCGACCGCCTGCTGCTGCCCGCCGCCGACGCCGAACAGCACACCGGCCGCGGCGTGGGTGGCGTCCGCGAAGCGCTGGAAGTCCGTGGTGTCGTCGGACGCCGTGAGCGCCCGGTACCAGATCTGCGCCGGCGCCTCCCACGACGGACCGCCGATCCCCGTCGCCACCAGGTAGAACGCCTTGTTGGGGATCCCGGAGTTGAGATGGACCCCGCCGTTGTCGTCCGCCTCGGTGTTCGGCAGCCGGACGTACCCGCTCAGGTGGTCCGGCTGCGGGTCCTTGCCGAGCTGCGGGCTGTCGTACGCCGTCCCGGGCGCCTTCAGGGAGCGCAGCGCGTCGGCGCCCACCCCGGGCGTGAAGATGTCGGCACCGATGAGCCAGTCGGCCTCGGCCGCCGTCTGCCCCAGCCGCCACTGCTTCACCACGCTGCCGAAGACGTCGGAGACGCTCTCGTTGAGGGCCCCCGGCTGGTCGTGGTAGGCGAGGTTGGCGGTGAACTGCGTGACGCCGTGGGTCAGCTCGTGCGCGATGACGTCGAGCGAGCCGGTGAAGTCGGCGAAGAGGACGCCGTCACCGTCGCCGAAGACCATCTCCGCCCCGTCCCAGAAGGCGTTGTTGAACTTCCGGCCGCGGTGGACGTAGGCGTCGAGCCGCATCCCCTTCCCGTCCAGCGAGTCCCGGCCGAGCACGTCCCGGTAGAAGTCCCGGGTGGCCCCGAGGCCGTCGAACGCCTGGTTGACGGCGACGTCGTCGGCCGCCGGCCCCTCCTCGGTGCGCACCAGCTGCGCGCGGCCCAGGGTCGTGCGGTGGTGGGAGTCGAAGACCGTCCGCCGCCCGCTCGTCGGGGCCGAGAACGGCGTGCCGAACGCGCCGACCGCGGCGCGGTGGGCCCGCAGGGCGGTCGAGGCGAGCAGGGAGTTCAGCGCCGCCGCGCGCAGCGCGGGGTCGGGGCTCTCGAGCAGGTGGCGCAGCAGGTACGGCGGCACGATGCAGGCGGGCAGGTGGACGGCGCTCCGGCGCGGATCGGACATACGCCCCACCCTCCCCCGGGCCGGCCCCGACACGCCAGCACCCGCCGGGCCCCGTCACCAGCTGTGCACGGTGCCGTCCTCCAGCCGGTTCACCGGCAGGTAGGCGGGCCGGTACGGGTAACGCGCCGCCAGCTCTTCGTCCAGCTCGACGCCGAGGCCCGGCTCCTCCGACGGGTAGAGATCTCCCCGCTCGAGCCGCCAGGTGTGCGGGAAGACCGCGTCCGTCTCGGCGGTGTGCGGCATGTACTCCTGGATGCCGAAGTTCGGGATCGAGACGTCGACGTGCAGCGCCGCCGCCATCGACACCGGCGACAGGTCGGTCGCCCCGTGCGAGCCGCTGCGCACCTGGTACAGGTCGGCGAGGTCGAGGATGCGGCGCAGGTGCGTGATCCCCCCGGCGTGCACGACCGTCGTCCGGACGTAGTCGATCCACTGGTTGGTGATGAGGTCCTGGCAGTCCCAGATCGTGTTGAGGACCTCGCCGACGGCGATCGGCACCGAGGTGTGCGACCGCAGCAGCTCGAACGCCCGCTGGTTCTCGGCCGGCGTCGGGTCCTCGATCCAGAACGGCCGGTACGGCAGCAGGCTCTCCCCCAGGCGCGCCGCCTCCATCGGGGTGAGCCGGTGGTGGACGTCGTGCAGCAGGTGCAGCCCGTCGCCGAACCGCTCCCGGACGGCCGCGAACAGCCGCGGGACGACGTCCAGGTAGGCGGGCGTCGACCACGTCGTCTCGACCGGCGCCGTCCCGGCCTCGGCCGGCTCGTAGGGACCGGGCCCCTGGTGACCCACGCCGTAGGTGTCGGGCAGGCCCGGCACGCCGCACTGGATCCGGACGGCGCGGTACCCGGCGTCCACGAACTGTTGGACGTCGTCCAGCGCGGCGGGGATCGTCGCGGCGCCCGCATGCCCGTACGCCAGCACCCGTTCGCGCGCCCGGCCACCGAGCAGCTGGTAGACCGGCAGCCCGGCGACCTTCCCCTTGATGTCCCACAGCGCGACGTCGACGGCGGCGATCGCCGTCATGGTCACCGGCCCGCGCCGCCAGTACGCCCCCTGGTAGAGGTAGTGCCACAGGTCGGAGATCCGGTGCGCGTCCCGGCCGACGAGCAGCGGGACGACGTGGTCGCGCAGGTAGCTAGCCACGGCCAGCTCGCGCCCGTTGAGCGTGGCGTCGCCGAGGCCGGTGACGCCGTCCTGCGTCGTGACCTTCAGGGTGACGAAGTTGCGCCCGGGACAGGTGACGACGACCTCGGCGGCGGCGATCCTCATGCGCCGCCGTCCCGCCGGGCGTACGCCAGCTTCGGCAGCCGGTAGGCGAGGTCGACGGCGGTCTGGACCGCCTCCTCCTCGCCGAGCCGATGCTCGGCCACCAGTTGCGCCAGGTACCCGGCGTCGATGCGGCGGTTCAGGTCGTGCCGGGCCGGGATCGAGGCGAAGGCCCGGGTGTCGTCGACGAACCCCGAGGTGTTGTAGAAGCCGGCGGTCTCGGTGACGGCCTCGCGGAACCGGCGCATCCCGTGCGGGCTGTCGAGGAACCACCAGGGGGCACCGAGCCGCACCGCCGGGTACGCGCCGGCGAGCGGCGCCAGCTCGCGGCTGTACGTCGTCTCGTCGACGGTGAAGAGGATCACCCGGAAGCCGGGGTCGCAGCCGTAGCTCTCGAGCAGGGGCCGCAGGCTGCGGGTGAACTCGGCCGCCAGCGGGATGTCGAAGCCGCGGTCCGGCCCGAAGGCGCGCGCGACGCCGGCGTGGTGGTCGCGCTCGACGGCCGGGTGCAGCTGCATGACCAGGCCGTCGTCGCGCGCCATCCCGGCGAGCACGTGCAGCATGTGGCCGGCGAACGCGGCCGCGCCGGCCGCGTCGACGTCCCCGGCGAGGGCGGACCGGTAGAGGTCGGCCGCCACCGCGTCGCCCAGCGGAGAGGTGTCCGGCGAGCGGTGCCCGTGATCGGTCGCGAGGCCGCCCGCCGCCACGAACGCCGCCCGCCGGCGCCGCAGCGCCGCCAGGTACCCGGCGTAGTCGCCGGTGTCGACGTCCGCGACCGCACCGAGGGCGGCCACCTGCGCGGGCCAGTCCGGCCGGTCCGGGTGGACGACGGCGTCGGGACGGAGCGTGGGGACGACGCGGGCGCCCAGTCCGGCGGCGGCCAGGCGCGCGTGGGCGGCGAGGTCGGAGGTGGCGGGGTCGGTGGTCGAGACGATCTCGATCCGGAACCGGTCGAGCAGGGCCCGCGGCCGGAATGCGGGATCGGCGAGGACGGCCGCGATCGTGTCGTAGAGCTCGTCGGCGGTCTCCGCCGAGGGCTGCACCGAGACGCCGAACAGCTCGCCGAGCTCGTGCTCGAGCCAGAACCGCGACGGGGTGCCCCGGAACAGCGGCCAGTGCGCGCAGAAGCGGCGCCAGATCGCGCGCGGGTCGGACTCGACGGGCGCGCCGTCCAGCCGCGGCACGCCGAGGTCGGCGAGGTCGACACCCTGCGAGGCGAGCATCCGGGTGACGTAGTGGTCGGGGGTGATGAGCAGGCCGGCCGGGTCGACGAAGGCGGCGTCGTCGGCGAACACCTCAGCCTCGACGTGCCCGTGCAGGCAGACCAGGGGCAGGTCGCAGGTGTGCTGGTACACGGCCCGGGCGAGCGCGCGCACGCCCGGGTCGGGCGGCAGCGCGCGGTCCGGGTGGAGCGTGAGCGGCAGGACCATCCGAGAACTCCTGAGCCAGGGGCCGCCCGGGCGACGGGTGGACCCTACCTGCGCCGAGAGCGTGCGAACGATGCAAAGGATTGCACGCGCCGGACTCCTACGCCATGGGTCGCGCCCGGCAAGGTGGGCCGATCTCGAAATCCGTTGCCTGACAACGACATCACCGGCAGCTACGACAACGATCGCGTCCGAATCGTTGACTTTGACTGCAAACGCTTGGATGCTTCACGGCAGCCGGCGGGGCCGGTGGCGCTGCCTCGACGGGGAGCAGACGCTCAGGAGGTGGGCATGGCCGTCACGATCACCGACGTCGCGCGTGCCGCCGGCGTCTCGGCGTCCACGGTGTCCCGCGCGCTGTCCGTCCCCGAGAAGGTCGAGCCGGGTACCCGCGAGCGCGTCCTGCGGGTCGCCGAGCACCTGGGCTACCAGCCCAACCGGGCGGCACGCGGGTTGATCACCGGCCGCACCGGCAACCTCGGGCTGATCCTGCCCGACCTGGCAAACCCCTTCTTCCCCGGCCTGGTGAAGTCCGTCCAGCACCACGCCCACCGGGCCGACTACCAGTTGCTCATGATGGACACCGACGAGGACCCGGCCGTCGAGCTCGGCCTGGTGCGGTCGCTCGCCAAGCAGGTGGACGGCGTCATCCTCTGCTCCCCGCGGATGCGCCCGCAGGACCTGCGGGAGGCGGCCACGCTCGGGCCGACCGTGCTGGTCAACCGCAAGGCGCGCGGCGTCCCCGCGGTCCTGTTCGACAACGGGGACGGGATGCTCCAGGTCCTCACCCACCTGGCCGGGCTGGGCCACGAGCACGTCGGGTTCGCCGGCGGCCCGCGGTCGAGCTGGTCCGACGCAGAACGGGTACGCGGGCTGCGCGAGAACGCGGCGGCGGTCGGCGTCCGGGTGACGGAGCTGGGGCACTTCCCGCCGACCTTCGACGGCGGCCGGATCGCCGTCGAGAGCGCCCTGCTCTCCGGGGCCACCGCGGTCCTGGCGTACAACGACCTCGTCGCGGTGGGCCTGTGCCGCGCCCTGGCGGAGCGGGGCGTCGCCGTCCCCGGCGACCTCTCCGTCGTCGGGATCGACGACATCGCCCTCGCGGGCATGGTCCAGCCCGCGCTCACCACCCTGTCCCTGCCCACCGGGACCGCCGGGCAGGCCGCCGTGGACCTGCTCCTGGCCCTCCTGGCGGACCCCGTCACCACCGGTCGGGCACCGCAGGTCGACGTCCAGACCTCGCTCCTGCAGCGCGACAGCACCGGGCGCCCCGGTGCCGTGCCCGCCCCGACCCGCCCGACCCTGGCCCGCCCCTCGACCTCCGGCCGTCGCCGCCCGCCGCGGCGCTCATGAAGGGAACCGGCATGCGCATCACCCGCCGACGCGTGATCGTGATCAGTTCCGCCCTCGTCGCAGGCGCCCTCGCCGCCTGTGGCGCCCCCTCGACCCCGTCGTCGTCGACGAGCGCCGCGGGCGCCTCCGGCGGCGTGCCCGACAAGCCCGCCAAGCCCGTCGTCCTCAGCATCCTGGACGTCGCCGGCAACCTGCAGCTCACCCAGGGCATGATCGACGAGTTCGTGCAGAAGAACCCCGACGTCATCTCCAAGGTGAACTACACCAAGGCCCCGGCCCCCGACCTGGTGGGCAAGATCAAGGTCCAGCAGGGGGCGGGCCGCGCCGACATCGGGCTGGTGCTGACCGGCGTCGACGGGCTGGCGGCCGGGGCCGAGCAGGGCCTGTGGGAGCAGCTCCTGCCGACGTACGCGTCCCGGCTGTCCAACATGAGCGGTTACCAGGAGCCGGCCGCCAAGATGCAGGCGCTGGCCGGCAACGTCGGCGTCGTGGTGACGTACTACCCGTCGGGCCCGCTCGTCGAGTACATGCCCGCCAAGGTGCCGAACCCGCCGACCACCGCCGACGAGCTGCTGGCCTGGGCGAAGGCCCACCCCGGCAAGGTCGAGTACGCGCGGCCCGCCAACTCCGGGCCCGGCCGTACCTTCCTGATGGGCCTGCCGTACATCCTGGGTGACTCCGATCCCAAGGACCCGGTGAACGGGTGGACGAAGACCTGGGCGTACCTCACGGAGCTCGGCACGTACGTCAACAAGTACCCCACGGGCACCACGCAGACCATGAAGGACCTCGGCAACGGCACCGTCGACATGGTCGCCTCGACGACCGGGTGGGACATCAACCCGCGCGTCCTGGGCACGGTGCCGGCCGAGGCGAAGGTGACGACGCTCAAGGGCTTCCACTGGGTGACCGACGCGCACTACGCCGTCGTCCCCAAGGGCGCCTCGGCCGACCAGAAGGCCGCGGTGCTGGCGCTCGTGCAGTTCATGCTGACCAAGGAGCAGCAGGCCAAGGCCTACGACGAGGGCTACTTCTACCCCGGTCCGGCCGTGAGCGGCGTCGACCTGTCGATGGCCCCGGCCAAGAGCCAGCAGGACCTGAAGACCTTCGGCCGGCCCGAGTACGACGCCCTCATCGCCGACAACCCGAAGGAGGTCCCGCTGGACGCCAAGGCGCTGGTGACCGCCTTCGACCTGTGGGACCGCCGGATCGGCGGATCGAAGGTGGCCAAGTGACGGACGCGGCGTTCCGCGAGCTGCGTCTGGACGGCGTCGGCCGCCGGTTCGGCGACACCGACGCCCTGGTGGGCCTGGACCTGACGATCCGGCAGGGCGAGTTCATCGCCCTGCTCGGCCCGTCGGGCTGCGGGAAGTCCACCGCCCTGAACTGCCTGGCCGGGCTGCTGCCCCTGACGGCGGGGAGCATCTGGCAGGACGACCGCCGGATCGACGTCCTGCCGCCGGAGCGGCGCGGGTTCGGGATGGTCTTCCAGAACTATGCGCTGTTCCCGCACCTCACCGTGCGGCGCAACATCGAGTTCGGCCTGCAGATGCGGCGGCTGCCCAAGGCGGACGTCGTCCGCCGCACGGCCGCCGCCGTCGCGCTCGTGCACCTGGAGGAGCACGCCGGCAAGTTGCCCGGCCAGCTGTCGGGCGGGCAGCAGCAGCGGGTCGCCATCGCGCGCGCGGTCGTGCTCGAACCGTCGCTCGTCCTGATGGACGAGCCGCTGTCCAACCTCGACGCCAAGCTCCGCCTGGAGATGCGCACCGAGATCCGCCGGCTCCACCAGAGCCTCGGGCTGACCACGGTGTACGTCACGCACGACCAGGAGGAGGCGCTGTCCATGGCCGACCGGCTGGTCGTGCTCCGGGCGGGCCGGGTGCAGCAGATCGGCACGGCCGAGGAACTGCACGCCCGGCCCCGCACCTGGCACGTCGCGGACTTCATGGGCTTCCGCAACCTCTTCCCGGCGAGCGTGGTCGAGGTCTCGGCGGAGCGGGTCGTCGTGGACGCCGGGGGGCTGCGGTTCGCCGGCGTCCCCGCGGAGCCGGTCACGGTGGGTGACTGGGTCGCCGTCGGCGTCCGCCCGGAGGACCTGCTGGTGGTGCCGGACGGCGGCGCCGCTGCGGACGGTGCGAGCTCGGCGGGGTCGGCGGGGTCGGCGGGCGTGCTCACGGCGACCGTCTCCGTGGTGGAGTACCAGGGGCGGGAGTTCGCGGTCGAGGTGCGCACCACGGCCGGGCTGCGCCTGCACGTGCGGACGCCGGCCCGGCTGGTCCCCGGGGACGGCGTCACGCTGCGCGTCGAGGCCGACCGGCTGCTCGTCTTCCCCGGCGGCGACCACCTGCCCCCTGCGACGGCCCCCCTCGGCGAGAACACCGGCGACGGGGGCGGCGCCGGCAGCGGTCCGGACGTCGTCGATGTCCGGGGCCGCGGGTCTGCGCTCGTCCCGCAGGAGACCCCGTGAGCCCCGCGGCCAGCCCCGGCACCCGGCCCGGGGCCAGCCCGGGCACCGGGCCCGCGCCGGTCGACCCCGGCCTGCGGCACCGGCTCGCGGAGCGTGGCGTGGACGCGCGCCTGCTGCTGCTCGTGCCGGGCCTGGTGTTCGTCCTCGGGCTGTTCGTGTACCCCTTCCTCTACGGGCTCGGGCTGTCGTTCCAGCCGGCCCGCGGCGGCGGCCCGTTCGCGGACTACCAGCGCTTCTTCTCGGACACCTTCCAGCGGGACACGATCGGCAAGACGCTGTGGCTCGCCGTCCCGGCAGCGCTGTTCAACGTGCTGGCGTCGGTGCCCGTCGCGTACCGGATGCGCGGGCGGTTCCGTGGCAAGCGGCTCCTGACGACCGTCCTCGTCGTCCCGATCACCCTCGGCACGGTCCTGACGGCGGAGGGCCTGCTGAACTTCCTGGGCCCGGCCGGCTGGCTGAACCGCGCCCTGCTGGGGCTGGGCCTGGTCGACGAGCCGGTCGGCCTGATCCAGAACTACTGGGGCGTGTTCTTCTCGCTGGTGATCAGCGGGTTCCCGTTCGCCTTCCTGCTGATCCTGTCGTACCTGTCCGGCATCGACCCGACGCTCGAGCGGGCCGCCGCCACCCTGGGCGCGGGCTGGTGGCAGCGCTTCCGGCGGGTGACCCTGCCGCTGCTCGTCCCCGGGCTGGCCACGACGTTCTGCCTGACGTTCGTACTCGCGTTCAGCGTGTTCCCCTCCGCCTACCTGGTCGGTGACCCGACGGGCGAGACGCGGGTGATCTCCATCGCCGCGTACGAGGCCGCCTACCAGGCCAACGACTACCCCTTCGGCTCGACCATCGCGATGATCATGGGTGCTGTCGAGCTGGCCGTGATCGGCGTCGTGCTGCTGTGGCGGTCGCGGTTCTACGTCGGGACGACGGGAGGCAAGGGCGCATGAGCACCGCGACCGCACCCGTCCGGGCCACCCCGCCGCCGCTGCCGTCCCCGCCCGGGACCGCACCGCGCCGCCGGATCGTCGCCACCCCCGCCGCATGGCTGGTGTGGGGCGCTGTGGCGATCTTCCTCGTGCTGCTGCTGGGCGTGGTCAGCTCCGTCCTGGTGAACTCCTTCGGCACCCAGTGGTTCGACACCTGGCTGCCGAAGGGCTGGACGACGCAGTGGTACGCGCAGGCCTGGAACGACTTCGACCTGCTGCCGGTCATCGTGACGACGCTCGAGGTCGCCGTCGCGGTCGTCGCGCTGTCGGTGCTGGTGGGGGCACCGGCGTCGTACGTGCTGGCCCGGCGCGCCTTCCCCGGCAAGCGCGCCGTCCAGCTGCTGTTCCTGCTGCCGATCATGATGCCGCCGATCACCTACGGCATCCCGCTGGCGACGCTGCTCTACAAGGTGGGGCTGGCCGGCAACATCAGCGGTGTCGTGCTGGCGAACCTGGTGCCCTGCGTGCCGTTCGTCGTCCTCACCATGACGCCGTTCATCGAGCAGCTCGATCCGGCGATCGAGCAGGCCGCCCGGATGTCCGGCGCGCGGACCTGGTCGGTCTTCACCCGGATCCTCGCCCCGCTGCTGCTGCCGGGGATCCTCGCGTCGTCCATCCTGGTCCTGGTGCGGACCGTCGGGATGTTCGAGCTGACCTTCCTCACCGCCGGGCCGGACTCGACGACCCTGGTGGTGGCCCTGTTCAACTCGATGAACGCCGCGGGGATCCGCGCCCAGCAGTCGGTCGACTCGATGGCCGTGATCTACATGGCGGTGATGCTCGTGCTGCTCGTCGTGGCACTGCGGTTCGTCAACCCCACCCAGTTGGTCTCCCAGGTCAAGGAGGAACAACCCTCGTGACGATCTCGGACCCGCCCTCGTCCCCGGTGCCGCTGCTGCGCCTGGCCCCGGACGACGACGTGGCCGTCGTCCGGGTCGCCGCGCGGGACGGCGACCTCCTGGCGGTGCCCGGCGAGCCGGCGTCCGGCTGGCCCACCTGCCGGGACGCCGTCCCGGCCGGGCACAAGGTCGCCCTGCGCGACCTGGCCGTCGGGGCGCCGGTGCACAAGTACGGGCACGTCATCGGGGTGACGACCCGCGCGGTGCGGACCGGCGAGCACGTCCACGTGCACAACCTCACCATGCCCCCCGATCCGGAGGCGGTCGTCTCGGGGGTGACCGCCTCCGGATCGGGTTCGTCCACGACTGCGTCGGGAACCGCATCGCCGGTGACCCTGCCCGCCGGACTGCGCCGGACGTTCCAGGGCTTCCGCCGGCCGGGCGGCGCCGTGGCGACCCGCAACTTCATCGGCGTGCTGACCACGGTGAACTGCTCCGCGACCGTGGCCCGTCAGATCGTCCGGCGCACCGAGGACGCGGTGGCCGCCGAGCACGACGGCGCCGTGGACGGCGTCGTCGCGCTGACCCACGGCACCGGCTGCGGGATGGCCAGCCAGGGTGAGGGCTGGGACCTGCTGCGCCGCACCCTGCGCGGCTACGCCCGGCACCCCAACATCGGCGGGCTGGTCGTCGTCGGGCTGGGCTGCGAGGTGAACGACCTGCGCTCCCTCACCGCCGACCTGGAGGCGGAGGTGCACGCCGACCTGCACCCGGGCCTGCCGGTGGAGGCGTTCACCATCCAGGACGCCGGCGGCACCGCCGCCGCCGTCGCCCGCGGCGTCGGCGTGGTCCGGGAGCTCGCCGGGCGGCTGGCCGGAGCGACGCGCGAGGAGGTGGGCGTGGAGCACCTGGTGCTGGGGCTGCAGTGCGGCGGGTCCGACGCGTGGTCGGGGCTCACCGCGAACCCCGCGCTCGGCGTCGCCAGCGACCTGCTGGTGGCCGCCGGCGGGACGAGCGTGCTCGGCGAGACGCCCGAGATCTACGGCGCGGAGCGGCTGCTCGCCGAGCGCGCCGTCGACCCCGCCGTCGCGCGGGCGCTGCTCGCCCGGGTCGACTGGTGGACGCAGTACGCGGCGTCGCAGGGGACGACGCTCGACGGCAACCCGTCCCCCGGCAACCGCGCGGGCGGCATCACGACCATCCTGGAGAAGTCGCTCGGCGCCGTCGCGAAGGGCGGGCACAGCCCGCTGTCGGCGGTGTGCCGGTACGCCGAGCCGGTCCACGGGCCGGGGCTGGTTTTCATGGACACCCCCGGCTACGACCCGGTCTCGGTCACCGGGATGGTCGCGGGCGGCGCCAACCTGATCTGCTTCACGACGGGGCGGGGCTCGGTGTTCGGGAGCCGGCCCGCCCCCACGGTCAAGCTGTCGACCAACTCGGAACTGGCCCGCCGGATGGCCGACGACATCGATCTGGACTGCTCGGGCGTCGTGGAGGCCGGCGTCGACGTCGCGGACATGGGCCGGCAGGTCTACGACCTGCTACTCGACGTGGCCTCCGGCCGGCGCTCCCGCAGCGAGGAGCTCGGGCTGGGCGGCGAGGAGTTCGTCCCGTGGCAGATCGGGGCGGTGCTGTGACCTCGCGACCGGCCCGGCTCACGCCGATCTCGCTGCGCGCCGTCCTGCCCCGGCCCGGGGTGAGCGGGCCGCCGCACGGCGAGCTCGGCCGGCGGATCGGGGTCCTGCACCTGGGGGTGGGGGCCTTCCACCGCGCCCACCAGGCCGTCTTCACCGAGGACGCCGCCGCGGCGACCGGCGCGGAGGGCTGGGGCATCTGCGGGGTCACCCAGCGCTCGCCGCGCGTGGCGGACCAGCTCCTGCCGCAGGGCTGCTACTACGGCCTGCTCGAGCGGGGGCGGTCGACCACCGGGCTGCGCGTCGTCGGGCAGCTCGGCGAGGTGCTCCATCCGGCGCGGGACGGCGAGCGGCTCGCGGCGCGCTTCGCGGACGCCGCCGTCCGCGTCATCAGCCTGACCGTCACCGAGAAGGGCTACCGGCGCGACCGGCGCGGCCGGCTCGACCTGGCCGACGACGCCGTCCGCGCCGATCTCGCCGGCGTGGCGCCGGCCACCACCACGGTGGGCCTGCTGGTCCGCGGCCTGCAGCGGCGCGCCGCCGTCGCCGACGCCCCCGTCACCGTGCTGACGTGCGACAACCTCACCGGCAACGGGCGCGTCCTGCGGGGGCTGGTCGCCGACTTCTGCGGGGCGCTGCCAGGGGCCGAGGGTGAGCGGCTCGGGGCCTGGATCGACCAGAACGTGACCTTCCCGAACTCCATGGTCGACCGGATCGTGCCCGCCACCACGGAGGAGGACCGGTCCGAGGCCGCCGCCCTGCTGGGCCTGCGCGACGACGCGCTCGTCGTCGCGGAGCCGTTCCGGCAGTGGGTCATCGAGGGCAGGTTCGCCGCCGAGCGGCCGGCATGGGAGCTCGCGGGCGCACAGCTCGTCGGCGACGTCGAGCCGTTCGAGCAGCTCAAGCTGCGCATGCTCAACGGCACCCACTCGATGCTGGCGTACCTCGGGGCGCTCGCCGGCCACCGCACGATCGCCGAGGCGATCGCCGACCCGGCACTGGCCGAGGCGGCGGCCCAGCTGCTCACCCAGGACGTCGCCCCCACCCTGAGCCCTCCTCCCGGTGTGGACGTCGGTGCCTACGCCCGCTCGGTGCTGGAGCGCTTCGCCAACCCGGCGCTGGCCCACCGGACGACGCAGATCGCCATGGACGGGTCGCAGAAGCTGCCGCTGCGCCTGCTCGGCACCGTGCAGGACGCGCTCGACGCCGGGCGGACCCCGCGCTGGGCGATCCGGGGGGTGGCGGGCTGGATGGCCTACGTCGCGCTCCGCCGGGACCGCAACGGCGCCCCGCTCCCCCTCGACGACCCGCTGGCCGCGGAACTGGAGGCCGCAGCCGCGCCGGCGGTCGACCGCGGCGCGCCCGCCGTCGTCCGGGGCCTGCTCGGTCTGGAGGCGATCTTCCCGCCGGAGCTCGCGGCGTCCGGCGCCTTCGTCGACTGCCTCACCGACGAGCTGGCAACGCTGCTCGCCGCCACGCCCGGTGCGCCCGGTCCGCTGCGACCTTCCCTCCCGAGGTGACGACGATGGTCCACGACGACCTGCTCGGCTGGCTGACCACGCACCGGCTGGTGCCGGTCGTCGTCCTCGACTCGGCCGCGGACGCGGGGCCCCTGGCCGCCGCGCTCGTCGCCGGCGGGCTGCCGGTGGCCGAGGTGACCTTCAGGACGGCGGCCGCCGCGGACGCGATCCGGGTCATGGCGGACCGGGGCGACGTCCTCGTCGGCGCCGGGACGGTGCTGACGCCCGCCCAGGTGGACGCCGCCGTCGCGGCCGGGGCGCGCTTCGTGGTGTCCCCGGGCACGAGCCGCGCCGTCCTCGAACGCTGCGCCGAGCACGGCGTCCCCGCACTGCCGGGTGCGGTCACCGCGACCGAGGTGCAGGCGGCGCTCGAGCTGGGCCGCTCGACGGTCAAGTTCTTCCCGGCGGGGACGGCCGGCGGCCCGGCCGCCATCGCCGCGCTCGCCGCGCCGTTCGGGTCGGTCCGGTTCGTGCCCACCGGCGGGGTCGGCGCGCACAACCTCGCCGACTACCTCGCGCTGCCCTCGGTGTGCGCGGTCGGCGGCTCATGGATGGTGCCGCGCGACCGGATCCGGGCGGGCGACGTCGACGGCCTGCAGGACCTGACCCGCCGGGCCGTCGCGCTGGCCACCTCGTGCCGGGTTGCCGCGTGAACCCGCCGCTGATCCGCCGCTGATCCGCCCCTGAACCGCCGCTGACCCGCGCTGAACGCCCCTGAACCGCCCTGACCGCTGAGGAGTGCCCTCGATGCCCGACCGGCCCGAGCTGCGGATCCGCCCGGCGTCCGACGTCCGCTACGACGCGGTGTCGCTGGGCGAGGTGATGCTGCGGCTCGACCCCGGCGAGGGCCGGATCCGGACGACGCGGACGTTCCGCGCCTGGGAGGGCGGCGGCGAGTACAACGTGGCCCGCGGCCTGCGACGAGTCTTCGGCCATCGCACCGCGATCGTCACCGCGCTGGTGGACGACGAGGTGGGCCGGCTCGTGGAGGATCTGATCCTCACCGGCGGTGTCGACACCGCCTTCCTGCGGTGGGTGCCGTCGGACGGCGTCGGCCGCGAGGTGCGCAACGGCCTCAACTTCACCGAGCGGGGGTTCGGGGTGCGCGGCGCGGTCGGGGTGAGCGACCGCGGGCACACCGCGGCGAGCCGGCTGGCGCCGTCCGACGTCGACTGGGACCACCTCTTCGGCGACCTCGGGGTGCGCTGGCTGCACACCGGAGGGATCTTCGCGGCGCTGTCGCCGACCAGCGCGGACACCACCCTGGCCGCCGTGCAGGCGGCGCGCCGCCACGGCACGGTCGTCTCGTACGACCTCAACTACCGGCCGAGCCTGTGGCGGTCCATCGGCGGGCAGTCCCGCGCGCAGGAGCTCAACCGGGAGATCGCCCGGTCCGTCGACGTCATGATCGGCAACGAGGAGGACTTCGGCGCGGCCCTCGGGTTCGCGGTGCAGGGCGTCGACGAGGACCTCACCCGGCTCGAGGTGGACGCCTTCGCTGCGATGATCGACGAGGTGGCCACGGAGTACCCCGACCTCGCCGTCATCGCGACGACGCTCCGTTCGGTGCGCAGCGCGACCGTGAACGACTGGGGCGCGATCGCCTGGTCCCCGGCGACCGGGCTGGTCCGGGCGACGCAGCGCGACGGGCTGGAGATCCTCGACCGGGTGGGCGGCGGCGACTCGTTCGCGTCCGGGCTGGTGCACGGGCTGCTGACCGGCGAGACCCTGGCCACCGCCGTCGAGCTCGGCGCCGCCCACGGAGCGCTGGCCATGACGACACCGGGCGACACCTCGATGGCCTCCGCCGCCGAGGTCCGCAAGCTCGCGTCCGGCGGCAGTGCCCGCGTGATCCGCTGACCCTCCCGCGGTGATCATGGACTCTGCCGTGATCATGGAGTTCAGCGTGCAACCTGAGGCGCTGCTGAAC
>Ga0302323_100001422_pt1 | contig 19372 bp, 22 predicted proteins | sample Fen_T0_3_FD_201950 | JGI IMG/M metagenome (GOLD analysis project Ga0302323, IMG submission 201950) | Peat permafrost microbial communities from Stordalen Mire near Abisko, Sweden - Fen_T0_3 | ecosystem: Environmental > Terrestrial > Soil > Wetlands > Permafrost | place: Sweden: Abisko... | reverse complement strand
TTCACGGTTGAATGTTTTGGCGAGTTCTTGTTTATCTACGCCCGTGTCTTCGATAACGTCATGCAGTATCGCCGCCATAATGCAGTTAGCATCCATGCGCATTTCGGCAAGACTGATAGCAACTGCGACGGGATGGCAGATATAAGCTTCGCCGCTTTTACGGAATTGACCAGAATGCGCCTTGGCACCAAATTCATAAGCGCGGACACAATCGTCGATTTGAGCCTTATCAAGATAGCCGGACAATGCCGAACACAAACGCCTTATCAGTTTATCCTGAGGACGTTCAAGCTCGATAGTGTCAGCGGCTTCCAACATGGCTTACATTTAAAACATCGGATTTCTATCGTGTACTTCACCAGCACGGTGCAGTAGGTTGATATTCTCTTCAGTAACATGGCCTTCTGCGATTTCACGTAAGGCGAGTACGGTATCTTTATCTTTGTTGCGCGGCACAAATTCTGTCGCACCATGGCTGAGCTGCCGCGCCCTGGTGCTTGCCAGTAACACCAGTTTAAAGCGGTTTTCAACATGTTCTAAACAATCTTCGATGGTAACTCTTGCCATTTTGTTTCCTTATATTTTAGGGTTATTCTGTAAGACCACGCTGATGGTCAGTTGGTTCTAATTTAACACGTTTATCATTAAATCAAATGAAAAACAACAAGTTGTTATGCTTAGCTTTAAATAAAAATTGTAATAGTTTGATTATATTGCTAACTTCTCGATTCTAATATAGCAACAGCGGGTAATTCCTTCCCTTCAAGAAATTCGAGAAATGCGCCGCCACCTGTTGAGGTATAAGATACCTTGTCGTTAATTTCATATTTATCTATTGCCGCCAGCGTGTCGCCGCCACCCGCTATGGAAAATGCAGGGCTTTCGGCAATGGCAGCCGCCAGTGATTTTGTACCGTTACCGAATTGGTCTATTTCAAAAACACCGACCGGGCCATTCCAGACTATCGTACCGGCAGATTTCAGGATTTCAGCATAGCGCTTGGCGGTATCCGGGCCTATGTCGAGGATCAAATCATCCGCTTCAACGTCGGCTACTTGTTTGACGGTTGCCACCGCACTGTCCGAGAATTCTTTGGCACACACGACATCGGTAGGGATAGGAATATCTGAACCGGCACTCTTTGCGGCGGCTATCAATCGTTTGGCTTCTTCAATCAAATCGGGTTCGTAAAGTGACTTTCCGACAGGAAACCCCATCGCTGCAATAAAGGTATTAGCAATGCCGCCGCCAACAATGAGTTGATCGACTTTTTCAGATAAGGATTTAAGCACCGTCAATTTAGTGCTGACTTTAGAGCCGCCGACAATTGCAACCAATGGTTTGGCGGGAGTTTCCAATGCCTTGCCCAAAGCATCCAGTTCGTTGCCAAGTAGCGGGCCTGCACAAGCAATCGGGGCAAATTTTGCAACGCTGTGTGTGGATGCTTGCGCCCGGTGTGCTGTGCCAAACGCATCCATCACGAACACATCACATAAAGCCGCCATTTTCTTGCCAAGCTCATCGCTGTTTTTTTCTTCACCCACATTAAATCGTACGTTTTCGCACAAAACGACCTCACCCGGATTGACGGCGATGCCATCCAGCCAGTTGCGTTCCAGACGAACGGGTTTGCCCAATAGGCTGGACAGCCGTTCAGCGACGGGTTTTAAGGAAGATTCCTCATCGTATTGGCCTTCAACAGGTCGGCCTAGATGGGACATCACCATGACCGCAGCACCCGCTGCCAAGGCTTTTTCAATGGTTGGTACACTGGCTTGGATGCGAATATCGCTGGTGACTTTGCCGTTTTTGATCGGCACATTCAGATCCTGACGGATTAATACCCGTTTGCCAGCTATATCAAGGTCAACCATTCTTTTTATCGACATATTTCTTTCTCTCGTTTTTGTGATGTTAAGGTGTTATTGGTTCGCGTCTTCTTTCCACTTGATGGAGCAGCCGATACTGGATATTTGGTCTTGTGGGCCATGACCGATATTTGCCACCTGTTTCATCGCCTCAAACAAATCCCGCCGTGTGCTATCAGGCGCGGTATCTTTTCGGCTGGCATCCAGACGACCACGGTATTGCAATTCAAAATCCGTGTTATAGCCAAAGAAATCCGGTGTGCAAACAGCACCATACGCTTTGGCTATCTCTTGTGTTTCATCAATCAGATAAGGAAACGGGTAATTGTATTCTGCGGCAATAAGCTGCATATTTTCATACGAATCGTCAGGGTAGTTGACTGTATCGTTGGACATAATCGCAACCGATTCAATCCCATAACCCTTTAGCTCAAGGGCATCACGGAGAATACGTCCATGCACGGCTTTCACATAAGGGCAATGGTTGCAAATAAACATGACCAACAAGCCGTTCCTGCCCATACATTCCTGTAAAGTCCAAGTTTTGCCGTCAACGCCAAGTAGTTTGAAATCAGGTGCTTTTGCGCCAAAATCGCAGACTGGGGGGTTAAGTGATACCATGATCGCTCCTAGTTAGTTTTTCTAATAATTAATGTAACTCAAGCTCGTTGCAATGCATTTTAACAGGCGCTACAGTAGAATAAAATGGAAGATGTTTTGTACTTGTTCCAATACCTTAATTTAGATAGATTCAGTGACTAAGGCAGAACCCCCTAATCTATGACCGATAAAGATCAAGTGTTTAAAGAAGAAATCTGCAAAGTGGCAGATTTCAAGTTCGGTACAACAGTGGCCGGTGTGTTCGACGACATGGTTAACCGCTCCGTGCCGTATTACGGTGAAATCCAACGCATGATGGCGGAACAAGCTGCTGATTATGCCCAAGCAGGCACTGATGTGTTCGATTTGGGCTGTGCTACCGGCACAACCCTCATCGGCATGAACACCACGATAGCCGAGAATATTCGTTTCATTGGCATCGACGATTCGCCCGAAATGCTTGCAAAATGCCGTAGCAAACTTGAAGAAGCCGGTTTCAAGCGTCCTTTTGATCTACGGGTAGCTGATTTAAACAGTAGCCTTGAAATTAGCAATGCCTCGGTTGTAGTGGTATGCCTGACCTTGCAATTCGTACGCCCTATTTATCGGGAAAAATTACTCAAAAGCATTTACGACGGCTTACTCGGCGGCGGTGTACTCATTCTGGTGGAAAAAACATTGACAGAAAACAGTGCGTTCAACCGAGACTTTATTAAATATTATTATAACTACAAACGCCGTAATCATTACAATGAATTAGAGATTATGCAAAAGCGGGAAGCCTTGGAGAACATTCTTATCCCTTACAAGCTTAGCGAAAATATAGCGTTGTTGCGTGACACGGGTTTTGCTGGTCATGAAGTATTTTTCAAATGGTATAACTTTTCGGGTTTAATCGCGTATAAGAATTAATTCACGGTGGCTTAATTGGGAATTTCTTTTCCAAGCACTTCAACTGGGTCGTTCATCGGCTGATTAACACCCGGACAATATCATTGCCTACTACCGCTAGCGCAATAAGACCGCCAAGCTAATCAAAATAGCACCAATGTAAATTGACCATAAAGTATTGCGGTGCTGAGTATTCATCTGTTCTCGTAATAGCACCAATTCTCGTTGTTGATTTTCCGCACGTTTCTGGGAGTTAGCTGCGTTATCCAAGGTTTTAAACAGCAAGGTAGGTATTTCCGGGAAATGTTCGGCAACCTCGGGAAACTGTTTAAGTAGTTTGGTGATTTTAGCTTTAGGCCCCATGCGTTCCTTGAACCAAAGTTCCAGGAACGGCTTGGCGGTTTGCCACAAGTCCAAATCGGGGTATAACTGTCTTCCCAAACCTTCGATATTGAGCAAAGTCTTTTGTAACAAAACCAGTTGTGGCTGTACGTGCATGTCGAAACGCCGGGCGGTTTGAAACAGGCGCAACAATAATTGTCCGAAGCTTATGTCTTTCAGCGGCTTTTCAAAAATCGGTTCACAGACACTGCGGATAGCCGATTCAAATTCTTCAATCCGAGTTGAACTGTCAACCCAACCGGATTCGACGTGCATTTGCGCGACTTTCCGATAATCGCGGTTGAAAAATGCCAGGAAATTTTCCGCCAGATAATGTTGGTCGGTTAAAGACAACGAACCCACAATACCGAAATCGACAGCAATATATTTCGCCGGCAGTTCAACAAAGATATTCCCTGGGTGCATGTCGGCGTGGAAAAAATTGTCCCTGAACACTTGGGTAAAGAATATCTCCACTCCGCGTTCCGCCAATAATTTGAAATCAGCGCCCTCAGCTTTGAGACGGTCGATTTCGCCGACGGGTACGCCATAAATCCGTTCCATGACCAGGACTTTGCGCCGGGTTAAGTCCCAGTGAATTTCAGGAACATAGAGGATGTCGGAATTCTCGAAATTACGCCGCAGCTTGGCGGCATTGGCGGCTTCCCTGAGCAGGTCGAGTTCATCCAGCGTGCTGCGTTCAAACTCGGCAACCACTTCCATGGGTCGCAACCGTCTGGCATCTGCCCAAAATTTTTCGGCAAACCGCGCCAGTTCGTACAGCAAGCCAATATCGGACTGAATACCGGTTTCTATATCCGGCCTCAATACTTTAACGACAACTTTTCTTCCGTCGTGCAATTCGGCGGCATGAACTTGCGCGACCGAAGCCGATGCCAATGGGTTTGGATCAAACTTGGCAAAGGCTTCGGAAATGCTTATTCCCAGTTCGTCTTCAATAATTTTCCGTGCCGTTTCGTTTGCGAAAGGCGGCACTCTATCTTGTAACTTGACCAACTCATCGGCAATATCTTCAGGCAATAAGTCTTTCCTCGTCGATAAGGCTTGACCGAATTTTACAAAGATCGGGCCGAGTTCTTCCAAAGCCAGCCTGATGCGAACCGCCCGAGGTTCGGTTTTGGGTTTCAGCCAATAACTAGGGGAAAAAACTGCAAAATAACGTACTGGACGGAATAAATGGGTTTTAAAAACAATTTCATCTAAGCCATGTGAAACTAAAACCCAGTTGATATGGATTAGACGAAAGATGATTTTAGGATGGATCACGGATACCTTGTATTGTTAGGTGCTGAAATGCACAAGTTGGTATTGAGAAAGTGCATAAGTCAATTTATTAATATCTACAGGTATTATTAAACTTGCATAGGATAGTACTTAAACCATTGCTATTGAAGAACAGAACATCAATCCAAATTACCATATGGATAACCACAATAATCCAAAAAATTACTTGAAAAGATGCTTTTTTATTTTTATGGCGTATTACGCGCTGGGTAATCAGAGCACCAGGCCAACCACCCAGTAATTCAAACAGATGTACTGTTTGTTCTGGAGTTCGCCATTCATTCTTATGTGCCTTAGTTTTATCGACAGCGTAAACAAAGAATGTTAGTAAACTCATGAGAAGATACACAAAAAATGGATAAAAGATTTGTTTTTGTTGGATAAGAAGAGCAGACGCTACAAACGGAAGAGCCGCTATTAGCAATATCGCCTGCATTCCTAACCGATGTTCCCGCTTTACATGAGTTTTGGGCTGATTTTTATCAAAGCTCTTTGTCCTAATTTGCTGACGGGTTAATTCTTGCCCTTTTATAAAAGCATCGTAAGCTCTTATTTTGCCATCTTTATCAGCAACAACCTTAAAGCAAACATTATCTCCTGTTTGGGGTTGATAATTTGAATGCTTTAAATCTCGAATGTGAATAAATATATCTTTTCCCCCTCCATTGGGTTGGATAAAGCCAAAGCCTTTATCTACTTTCCACGATTTAATAATGCCTTCGTATAATTGCATAAACGATTTTCGGTAAACTATAAAAGTTTTTCCAACCTTTCAATCCTACTTTCCACGCGGTCAGAAGCGTTTCGTAGCTCGTCAACTTGTTGGTAATAAATATCAATTTCCGGTTTGGCGGGTAAATCGCGAGTTTCTTCTTGCAGGAATTCGGCGGTGTTGAGTTTAAATGTCTCGATGGTTTCTTTGCCCCACTCTTGCCCAGAGCGGAAGAATTGGCTGATACGTCTTGCCAAGTCATCCCCTGCGTATTGGGCAAACAAGCCTTCAAGGTCAATATCCAATTTTTTGAACACAGCCTGAAATTGCTTTCCAGTCTGGATGTCGCCCTCGATTTTGATCTCACCCGAAAATACCGAACGCATTGGCTTGGCGCTGATGCCCATCAATCCCAATGCCCACGCTGAACCACTGATGGTTGTATCGGGCTGCCCCGTTATTTGGTCGATGATCTGGATGGAATCGCTAGTGGGACAAAGGTAGAGCGTTTCGTTAAATGGCTGGATCGTCAGCGCGATGATTTTGCCTTTTAATGGGATAAGCAAATCTTCCTTATTGTTATCCAGTGCTAGATAGCGGTTGAGTGCGGTTTCTAGGACGGTGATTAGGATGGGTTTGATAAGCATGTTAGTTTTTAAACTGCGGCAATTAGATAATCTTATGGGATTCTTTGACGAGTTCCGCCATTTTTGACGCACCTAATTGTTTGTCTTTATTTAATCCTTCTATTACGCTTTCTCGATTTTGCGGAGGCTGGTTTTGGCTTACTTTCCACTTACCAACAAGCTTAGTGATTTTCATTTCAATTCCGACGATTGATTCAAACAATTTTTCAGTAAACTCTACAGGCGCATCGGTAATAGCCCAAGGTTCTGAAAATTGAGACTCATTTTGATCAGTAAGTGCTTCAATTTGAGTACGTAACCACTCAGGTTTATCAACAATCTGTAAATTACCGTAAGCGTGAACGACAACATAATTCCATGTAGGCACTACTTTCCCATGTTCCTTCTTGGTCTCATACCAGGATGGAGTTATATAAGCGTTAGGGCCGTGAAAAATTGCGAGTGATTGATTCTCCACATTAATATCTTCAAGCAGGGGATTTGCCCTAGCTACATGCCCTCTTAAAGTTCCGTAAGGTTCGGGCGTAGCCGTAATATGCATTGGAATATGGTTTGCATTTAACCCATTTGCTGAAGTTGTTACCAATGTGGCTAAAGGATATTCAAGAATCAATTCATGTATCGCATTAATGTTGGTTACTTCAAAATGTTTTGGGATGTACATTTTGTTAAACCTTATATCACCGATGTGCCCATCAAAGGTTCAGACCACGTGAACCTGGAGGCCTGGTTAGGTCAACTCCGGCTGCAACTAACGTCAGCATTGCTATCGCTTCCACAAGTGAATAATAACTTGAGAGACCATCTTCTGTGCAACAATAATAATCAACCGCCAAATGATCACTTATATCGTCTGGTTCTACTTCATGCAGGTGATGGAAGTAATAAGAAATCAATCCTGGTTCTTCATGTTCGGGGTAGAGATTTGTTCCTGCAAATATCATTGGTTCGACTCGCGGAATCCTTAGGTCTGAGTCAGCAAAAGATACTCTGTAATAAACCTCGCCAGTTTGTGGATTTTTCATAAGCATTTTTCAGTTATACAACTAAATCTTATAACCCCGATGCACCGCCACAATCCCCTGCGTCATATTGAAATATTCGCAACGCTCAAATCCCGCAGCTTCCATCATGGTTTTTAGTTCATCCTGTTTCGGGTGCATACGGATGGATTCGGCCAGATAACGGTAGCTGTCTTCATCTTTTGCTACCCATTTACCGATTTTTGGCAGCAGGTTGAACGAGTAAAAATCATAGACTTTCTCGGTAATCGGGTCGATGGGGTGGGAGAATTCCAACACAATCGCACGACCGCCGGGCTTTAACACCCGATACATGGAGCGCAAAGCGGCATCTTTGTCGGTTACATTGCGTAAGCCAAAAGCAATACACACGCAATCGAAGGAGTCATCGGCAAAGGGCAAGCATTCGGCATTGACCTGGGTGTATTGCACGTTGCCAACCAAGCCGCGGTCGATAAGGCGGTTACGGCCTGTGCGTAACATCTGGGCGTTGATGTCGGCGAGGACGACATTGCCTTCATCGCCTACGCGTTTCTCAAATAAGGTTGTAAGATCGCCCGTGCCGCCAGCCAGGTCAAGCACCTGCTCGCCTTTGCGGACATTGCTCAGTTGCACGGCAATACGTTTCCAGATGCGATGTACGCCCATCGACATCAGGTCATTCATGATGTCGTAATGTTCTGCAACCGAATCAAAAACGCCGCGTACCATACTGGCTTTTTCTTCGGCAGCGACGCGTTTGAAGCCGAAATGGGTGGTGTTTTCTGTCATGATGATACCTTCAATTATATAAATATCCCCCTCTCCATGGGAGAGAGGGTTGGGGTGAGGGAATTAAACGTTCTTTTAACCCCCTCATCCCTACCTTCTCCCTTAGGGAGAAGGAGATTTTGAATGTTATCTATGTTTTGCGTTGATGTCCCGCCAATTCAAGCCTATGCAGGTAATCTGCCCAAAGAGTCGGATATTCCGATCCCAGCTTATAAAGCAGATCCCAACTGTAAATACCCGTGTTATGCCCATCGCTAAAAACAAAGGCGACGGCATAATTACCGATGGGTTTTATTTCGTTTATCGTAACATTTTCTTTATCAATCTGGAGGATTTCCTGTCCAGCCCCATGGCCTAACGCTTCTGCGGAAGGCGTGTAGACGCGGAGATATTCGCAGGGCAGATTGAAGGTTTCACCATTATCAAAGCTGATTTCAAGGATGGCGGAAACCTGATGCAGCTTGATGTCGGTGGGTAAGGTGTTGCAAGGGTCAATTTTTAAGCGCATTTTTTGGCGGTTGTTTTCAGACGAGTTAAGGCTATTCAAGCGGTTTCTGGTAATGATAACCGATTTTCGCAAAGCCTTCCCGTTCCCAAAAGGCATTGCCCGTTTCATTGCTCACATAACAGTTGAGTTCGCTGGCGACACAGCCCTGGGATAAGCCGTAGTCGTATACCCATTCCAGTAACTGTTTGCCAAAACCTAGCCGGCGGTATTCGGGCAGGATAAAGACATTATCCGGCTCAATATGTTTGTCGACGTAGAATTTGGTCATAATCCAAAGTCCGCAAATGCCAACCAGTTGGTCGTCGTTATACAAGCCAGCGCATTGATAACCTTGGGTAATCATTTCCTCAAGCCGGGTTTTCAGCGTGGTTTCGGGGACACTGGGGTTTAGTTGTTGGATGAGGGGGATGATTGAGATCAGGTTATCGGGTGGGATTAGTTTGATTTCGGTTGCTGTAACCATGAGACATTTTTGATGAATAATGAAAACTATATTTGGTGTTGCCAACTTTGTTAAACGAGTCCGCGTAGGGAGGGTTAGGTGCGTCAACCTTTGGCTCTAAAATAATTCCATTACTTATACGTGCCGTAACCCGCTTTTTGAAGTAACCGTCAATCCCAATCCAACGCTTGTAATTCAAACGGTGCAGCCCAATTTTTGGGTAATATTCCATAATGTTTTCAAGCCATTAGAAATCATAATCTTTAATTTTTTATAGTCATTTAAAGCTAAGATAAACGTGAGTAGGTTACACTGAACATATGTCGGCATGAAACATTATCGGCTGAATATTATAAAAAATGTGATTGATACTATACTGATAATTTATTAAAGCGTTCTCATTCTAACAGAGTGCCCTAACATTAATTACAGCCCATTACACATTTACACATGGAGCAAATATGATTCGAATTCCTTATCTTTACTTATTAACCGTATTTTTATTTTTCTGCTCTCCCTTTCTTGCGGCATTTCCTTCTGCACAGGGCATTTCAACTTCCGAGTCATCCGTCCCTGATAAAGATACCCCTTCTGAGATTAAACGACTTGCTAAAAAAGCGCACGATAAAGGTAACATTAGGATTCTGGTCGAATTAAATGAAAGCTTAAATGCTGAAGATTATTCCATAATTAAAAAAAATCGAGACAAGAAGCCTAAAGTAATTGAATATCAGCAAAAAGCATTATTGGAAGATGTTCAAGTACGCAATGGGAATGGAATCAAGCGTTATGAGCACCTACCTTTTATGGCCTTATCTGTAACGGAAGATGAATTAAAGAACTTGCACAAATCAGCGCGTGTCAATGAAATTTTTGAAGATCATGTATACTCTCCACTATCTCACGAAGTCAGTATTGCCCAAATAGGCGCAGATGTAGGTTGGAACTTAGGTTATGCGGGCAAAGGACAAACCATAGTCGTCATCGATACCGGCGTAGATAAGTCTCATCCCTACCTCCGAAACAAAGTGATTAGGGAAGCCTGTATCTCATCTCGGATCGAAGACAAACAAGGGATACCAACCGTTACCCCCCGATGCCGTGGTGGGCATACAAACATTACTGGTAAAGGTACAGCCAATGTAAGATGCAGAGTAGGTGATATTGAATGTGCACACGGAACCTTTGTTGCACTCATAGCAGCAGGTAATAGCGGAGCGCCAGGCTTCCAAGGTTCTGGAGTTGCCCCAGAAGCGAAGATTATCGCCATCAAAGCGGACTCATTTTTCGTTCAAAACGCATCTTGCGGGTCAACCCCTGCACCCTGCGTAGGATTTTATAATAGCGATATACTAAAAGCACTAGACTATGTGCTCAAAATACATCGTCGTCTCCATGTCGCAGCCGTTAATTTGAGCCTTGGCGGATCTGGAGAATGTTTTAGGGATCCGCTTCGTCGGGCTGTTAAACAACTACGTCAAGCAAGGATTGCAACTATCATTTCCAGCGGAAATGATGGGACGCCTTACCAAATAAGCTCACCTGCCTGCATACCGGAAGCAATTAGTGTTGGGGCGACAAATCCTGTAACTCATGCAGTTTCCGACTTCTCAAACGGTGCTCGTTCCCTTGATCTTCTCGCGCCGGGGGAGGATATTGCATTTCCCTATTTTGCCATTGATCCTTCCGGAGCAGAGGTCGGACTGGCAGGGACTTCCTTTTCTGCACCGTTTGTCTCCGGAGCGTGGGCGGCGCTTAAATCACATAAGCCAAACGCTAAGGTCGGTGAGATATTACAGATATTGAGAAGAACTGGCGAGGGAGTAGTTGACCTTAGGAATGCTACTATTAAGCCTGAAATCAGGATTGATCGTGCGCATAGTTTGCTTACACCATAAGCCCGTAGCTCGTAGGCTGGATTGGTAAACCCAGCTATCATTGTTTGTGCTGGGTTTCGTGGCATAACCCAGCCGCACTAGAGAATATACCGACTCAAATCCTCATCTTCCACAAACTCCGCCAGATGTTGATCGACATAAGCAGCATCAATGACTATGGTTTTTTCCATCAGGTCTGGGGCGTTATAGGAAATTTCTTCCAGTAAGCGCTCAAGGATGGTGTGTAGCCTTCTGGCTCCGATATTTTCGGTTTTTTCATTCACCTGCCAGCCCATTTCGGCGATTCTTTTGATACCGTCTGCCGAAAAGCTTAGCGTAACGCCTTCCGTTGCTAGCAATGCGGTGTATTGTTCCGTTAATGAGGCGTTGGGCTCAGTCAGGATGCGGACAAAATCATCGGCACTTAATGCACTGAGTTCGACACGAATCGGGAAGCGGCCTTGTAATTCCGGGATTAAATCGGAGGGTTTGGTCAGATGAAATGCACCGGAAGCGATAAACAAGATGTGGTCGGTTTTGATTACGCCATATTTGGTGCTGACGGTACTGCCTTCGACCAAGGGCAACAAGTCGCGTTGCACGCCTTCACGCGAGACTTCGCCGCCGCCGTGATCGGAACGCTTGCAGATTTTGTCGATTTCGTCCAGGAATACAATGCCGTTTTGTTCGACGGATTCCACGGCACGTAATTTAATGTCTTCATCGTTGACCAGTTTGGCGGCTTCTTCTTCCTGCAAGACCTTCAAGGCTTTCACAATTTTCATCTTGCGGGGCTTGGTGCGACCAGAGCCCATATTTTGGAACATGCCTTGCAGTTGGCTGGTCATTTCTTCCATGCCCGGCGGCGCCATAATCTCAACGCCCATCGGCATTACGTTAATATCGACCTCGATTTCTTTGTCATCCAGATCGCCTTCACGCAATTTTTTACGCATTTTTTGGCGGGTGGACTGCGCCGTATCCGACATCATGCCGCCATCTGCTTCGGGCAGCAAAATATCCAAGATTCTGTCTTCGGCGGCATCAAAAGCGCGTGCCTGGACTTTTTCCATTTCCGATAGCCGCATCATTTTGACGGCGGTATCCGCCAGATCACGGATAATCGACTCGACATCGCGGCCCACATAGCCAACTTCGGTAAACTTGGTGGCTTCTATCTTGATGAACGGGGCATTCGCCAACCGCGCAAGGCGGCGGGCTATTTCGGTTTTACCTACGCCGGTTGGGCCTATCAGCAAGATGTTTTTCGGGGTGATTTCGTCACGCATGGACGGGTCAACATGTTGCCTGCGCCAGCGGTTTCTGAGGGCGATCGCCACAGAGCGTTTGGCATCAGCCTGACCAACGATGTGTTTATCAAGTTCGCTGACAATTTCTTTAGGGGTCATCTGGTTCATGCGCTTACTCATTGGGTTCCGTGTCTAATTCTTCAATCCGTAGATTATGATTGGTGTAAATGCAGATATCAGCGGCTATGGTTAATGCCCTTTCGACAATTTCGCGGGCGCTTAGATTGGTGTTTTCCAATAATGCCCGTGCAGCGGCTTGGGCAAAGGCGCCGCCTGAACCGATTGCCATCAAGTCATGTTCAGGTTCGATAACATCACCAGTGCCCGATATGATGAGGGATGTTTTAGAATCGGCGATGGTAAGGAGGGCCTCCAGCCTTCGTAAGGTGCGGTCAGTACGCCAGTCTTTTGCCATTTCCACAGCGGCGCGGGTCAAGTTGCCACGATGTTTTTCCAGTTTGCCTTCAAAGTGTTCAAATAAGGTAAAGGCATCAGCGGTAGCGCCAGCAAATCCGGCTATGACCTTGTCGTGGTAGAGCCTACGTACCTTACGGGCATTGCCCTTCATGACGGTATTGCCCAAGGTGACTTGTCCGTCACCGCCGATAACGACCTTGTCGCCACGGCGCACAGAGAGTATGGTTGTTCCTCTAAACACTTTATTTTCCTGATAGTTTTGAGTAATCGTTTAATTTTACCTTGTCTCCCCACATAATGTGGGAAAAAATCGAAAAGACAAGGCTGGTTTGGAAGTTTTAATTTTTTATTAATTACGCTTGGCTGATAAAAGTATTTAAGGAAGTTAAGAACTTGTGATTCCTCATGGTTCGACCATTCGACCATTCGACCATTCGACAAGCTCACGACTCACCACGAACGGAAGTAACCCATTACTGTTCGTCCTGAGTCCTTCGATTAACTCAGGAGAGCCCTGTCGAAGGACTTAATTTAGAGATTCCTTAAAAAAGTGTTGAAACAGTTCATTAGAGGCCGGTTCGGCTACAGAAAAGGACTTGCCAAGGGGGCTGAATAAAGTTTCGCTGATCATGGCTTTATTATTGCATTACCCACTGATTCACATAGGGTCGCAATTGCTTTGTAATTATTTTAGTGTCCTTCGTTGTAAAAATACTTTCGCAGTCTAAATGTGCATAAACACTAAGCAAAAGTCCGATAAATTCAACAACCAAGCTTTTCCTTGTGGCATCATACAAACATTCCTATCATCCAGTTACTTTTCCGTACTAGCCAATCTTTAATATAGTGCCAAGCAAACAACTTATATCCCCGCTGCCTTATTTTCCTGATAGTGCAGTGTTGTTTTCCGCTATTGCAAATCAGCCTTGGGCGGTTTTTCTCGATAGCGGGTATCCGCATAGTCAGCAGGGCAGATACGACATTATTGCCGCAGAGCCGATGTCTACTTTAGTGACTCATGGTGAAATTACTCAGATTATCCGTAACGGAGCTGAGATAAATTCCAACCAAAATCCTTTTGATCTGGTGAAGCAAGAATTAGCCAATAGCTCCAACAAAGGCTTTGCAGGTTTGCCTTTTAACGGCGGGGCAATCGGTTATTTTTCTTATGATTTGGCGCGTAGGTTGGAAAAGCTGCCAGTCATTGCTGACAATGCCGAACATATTCCTGAAATGGCGGTTGGTATCTACAACTGGGCAGTGTTGGTCGATCATTATCAACGCCAGAGCTTTTTGGTCGGGCAGGGTTGCACTGAGGATCATTGGCAAATGCTAATCGGCTTATTCAGCGTGTTACCAGCTAAAGATCAAACAAGAGGGTTTAAAGTGACTAGCGAGGTCAAATCCAATATGGATAAGGCCAGTTACACCCGCGCCTTTGAGCGGATCAAGCATTACCTCAAAGAAGGTGATTGCTATCAGGTCAACCTAAGCCAGCGTTTTGTAGCTAGTTGTGAAGGCGATCCCTGGGTTGCTTATCAACTGTTACGGGAAATGAATGCCGCGCCTTTTAGTGCATACCTTAATTTCCCCGAAGCGCAAATATTAAGTTCGTCGCCGGAACGTTTTTTAAAGCTGGAGAATGGCCGTGTTGAAACCAAGCCGATCAAAGGGACAAGGCCGAGAAAGGCTTATCCTGCTTCGGACTGGCAACAAATCGATCTACTGCGCAACAGCCCTAAAGACCGTGCAGAGAATTTGATGATCGTCGATTTATTGCGTAACGACTTGAGCAAAACCTGCAAAACAGGCTCGGTAAAAGTTCCGGCCTTGTTTTCGGTGGAAAGTTACGCTACGGTGCATCATCTGGTCAGCACAGTGACCGGGTTGTTGTCCGATGGACAACATGCGCTGGATTTATTGAAAAGTTGTTTTCCGGGTGGCTCAATCACCGGGGCACCAAAAATCCGCGCAATGGAAGTGATTGAAGAACTGGAACAGAATCGGCGCGGGGTTTACTGCGGCGCTATCGGTTATATGGGCTTTGATGGCAATATGGACAGCAATATTGCCATTCGTACGTTGGTGCACGCTAAAGGTACGATACGGTTTTGGGCGGGTGGCGGCATCGTCAATGATTCCGATGTCGAAGAGGAATATCAGGAATGTTTTGATAAGGCGGAAGCGTTATTGAAGTTGTTGAATAAGTTAAGGAGCCTCTGAACATGTTGGTCCCGGTCATGGTTCGACAAGGCTCTCCTGAGCGTAGTCGAAGGACTCACCACGAACGGGATCAACGAGTTACCGTTCGTCCTGAGCCTGTCGAAGGACTGTGCAAAGATTCCTTAAGCGTTAAATGATTGTTATTAAACTAGGCGGTAGCTTGGCAGCATCAGGCAAGTTTAAGCCGTGTCTGGACAAGATTGAACGCAGTTATCAGGGCAGGGCAGTGGTGATTGTTCCTGGAGGGGGCGTATTTGCCAACCAAGTCAGGAGCGTACAACTGCAATGGCAATTTGACGACAGAACCGCACACCTTATGGCAATCTTAGCCATGCAGCAAATGGCCTTGGTAATAAAAGCCCTAAAACCCAGCTTTACAGTCGCTGCTTCAATAGATGAAATAAGAATACAAAACAATCAGCAAAGTGTTGCAATCTGGTCGCCTGATGTTGCTGAGCTTGATAAGGTCGGCATTCCGTCTACCTGGGATATTACCTCGGACAGTTTGGCTGCATGGTTAGCTAAAACGCTAGACGCTGACGAGCTTATCCTGGTCAAATCTGTTAATATTGACGCTGATTTCGATGTGTTGAAACTTGTGCAACAACAGGTTGTCGATGCTTCGTTTTATGAATTTATCCAACAAACGTCATTCAAACTAACTATCATTAATGCAGAAGAATTCGTATCCTAGTTCAGTAAGAATACCGGCTAAAGGGCTAAGAAAGACCACTTTCGGCTTTTTTCGTAGGATTTTGTCGAAACTGTTCAGGAATTTTTACTACAGCGCACGGGAATCCATCGGTGAACACAAACGTGACATCGTGGTGTATCAGGTCGAACAGGCTTGCACCAGTCTTCAAGAAACCCGGAATGAATTTGAAGATGCGCTAAGAAAGTTCAGGTCGCTAGTCAACGTGAATGAATCGTCTTTAGATCAGAAGTACAACCTGCTCAACAGGCAATACCAATTTTGCCGCGCTAAATCAGATTCTGTGAGCGATAGGATACGGGCTATAGAAGAAGTCAGCCACGCCTTGTTTGTCGAATGGGAAAGTGAATTGAATGAATATTCTGACCGCAATCTCCGCAACAACAGCAAGCAGCAACTGAAGGCTGCAAAACAGAATTACACTCGGCTGATCAAGACCATGCGACTGGCTGAAACCCGAATTCAGCCAGTGTTGGCAGCTTTTAAAGACCAAGTATTGTATTTAAAACATAACCTTAACGCCCGTGCCATCTCCGCGTTACAGCACGAATTTATTGAGATAGGCATCGATATTTCCCAGTTAATCCATGCGATGGAACTAACTATTTTGGAAGCCAGCCAGTTCGTGTCCTTATTGTCAAACCAGAAAACCTTACTTCTCAGGCGCTCTCATATCGTATAGGATCGTGCTATTTTTCCTGGTTTCGTCCCGCTTTGTGCTGCCTGGGCGTTTTTCCTGGTCGCTCCTTTCCTTGTCAAATTGGGCAATCATTTCTCCCCAGCTATTATATTTCTCGTAACCTTTAAACCCGGTGGCCTTGCGTTGTTGATAAACTTCCTTTGCCATATCAATAATTTCCCAAGGATCTTTGCCGTCAACGGTATCAAGGAATTCATCGTCAGACTTTTTAGAATCACGTATCGTCCAGAACGAGACTTCAAACTCCACTTTGTTATCGGGAGGCAGTTTTTCTTTGATAATTTTGACGGAACGGTAAGCGGTTCTTGTCGTGTGTCCGTTAATCGTACCACCTTTGCCGCAGGCGGTTAGTGTTAAACATAAGATAATGATAAAAAGCAGGGGGGTTCGTTTCATAGTGTGGCCTCGTGTGATAGTTCCATCCATGATAGGGTAGTCATGGTTATTATTGCTGTTATTATATGGTGTCGTGTATCTTGTTCACCGTCCACATATTCGATATCAGGTGAAGTTTTAGGACGTGTAAGTTGATGCGGATTCCAGTAAAACGCAAACCGGCTAAACCAACTAAAATGTAAGTCAATTATAAACTTAAGCAAACTCATTATGCTGGAATTTATACAGTTACTAAAACAGCGTTACCAGTCAGTATTAAGCCAACAGCGCGATGAGTCAAATAATTCCATCTATCAACAACGCATTGATGATTTAATTTTGGCAGAAGCATTTCTTCGTAAAGGACAAATGCTCAATGCCACTCCAGCGCATCCCTTGCAGATAGCCGTGATAGGGCCAACCCAGGCCGGTAAAAGCTCGCTGGTTAATGCCTTGCTAAATAGCAGTTTAGCAAGCGTTAGTCCGTTAGCGGGTTATACCATGCACCCGCAAGGCTTTTGTGATGGCGTAACGCTCGCTGATTGTAGTGGTTTGCAATGGTATTTCGGGCGTTTTCAGCAGTTACTGCAAAGTCAACTAACCAAAGACCGGCATGACTGTTATTCCTTAACGGAAAACACAACCGATTCCTCCTTTTTACCTAAAGGGGTCCTTTGGGATACCCCTGATTTTGATTCCATAGATTCTGCGAATTACCGCGAAGGCGTTATCAGGACGGTAGCGTTGGCTGATTTGGTGATATTAGTCGTCAGCAAGGAGAAATATGCCGACCAATCCGTTTGGGACATCATGGCCGACATTGAAGTCTTGCGACAGCCGACCATCATCTGTTTGAACAAGCTGAGTGAAGGCTCTGAGACCTTATTAATCAATTCCTTAAAAGACAAATGGCAACAAGTCAGGAAGGACGGATTCCCTGAAGTTGTGCCACTGTATTACCAAAAACAGAGCGGGAAGCCGCAGTGGCCTGATAACCGACAACTGCAACGGTTAGCAGGGCAGGTTAACCGCAAAATCCAACCCCGGTTAGAGCAGGAACTGTTGCAAAAACACTGGCAAACTTGGCTTGAACCCGTACTTGCCGAGCACTCCTCGCTCAAAGACTGGCACGGCCTAGTCGATCAGGTGATTCAGCAAGGCCTGGACAGCTACCAGCGCGATTACCTCAATCACCCACACCATTACGAGACTTTTCAACATGCCTTGGCAGAACTACTGAATTTGCTGGAAATTCCTGGCTTAGCTGGTATTTTGGCAAATACCCGCCGTATGCTGACCTGGCCAATCCGAAAAATGATGAGCATCGGCAAAAAACGCTTACATATCGCAGACAGCAGCCAGGAAATCACCCTGCTCAATCAAATAGCCGAACACATACTGATCCAAATGGCGGATAAGCTGTTAAATCAGGCGGAACAAAATCGGCAAAGCCAATGGTGGAAAGAATTCAGCAGTTTGCTACGTACACAACGGGCTGATATTCTTCAGGATTTTAGTGCTGCCACGCAACGTTATCATCTCGCATTCCAGGAGGAAGTCGAGAATACGGCGAATCGCTTGTACCACAAATTACAAGAACAACCCGTTATCCTCAATAGCTTACGGGCGACCCGAGTCACTGCCGATGCCGCCGTCATCGCGTTGGCATTGCACACGGGCGGTATCGGTATGCACGATTTGATTATTGCCCCCGCCATGTTGACAGTCACCTCTTTATTAGCGGAAAGTGCAATGGGAAGTTACATGAGCCGTGTGGAAACAGAATTAAAACAACGCCAATTGGCGGCTGTCAAACAGGCGTTATTTACCGAAAGCATGAAGCTTAAGCTCCTGGAATTATCCGGTCAATTGTCCTCCGTCACTTACTTTAATATTTCTCCTGAGCAGCTACAGCAAGCGGAATCACAACTCATAGAAAAGCGCCATGGCTTACGATTACTCTGATCTAGTAGAAAAAACAAAGCGTTGGGCTGAACAAGCATTATCAGCCGGGTGGATAAACACTGAAACAGCGCAATCATTGTGTGATTTTGATGCCAGAACGCCGGAAGCCTTGTTCAATCATAACGGCTCAAGGCCGCTGATCGTCGCCTTTATGGGCGGCACGGGCGTGGGCAAAAGTTCTTTGTTGAACCGTTTGGCGGGAAAGGCGATTGCCAAAGCGGGCATAGAAAGGCCGACTTCACACGAAGTCACCTTATTCCATCATAAAGACATTACAATCAACAATTTGCCGGAAAAACTGCCCATCGAGAAGATACGGATTGCCCAGCACGATGACGAGACCAAAAAAAATATCGTCTGGATTGATATGCCCGATTTCGATAGTACCGAGCAAAGTAACAAAGCGCTGGTGTTCGAGTGGTTGCCGCATATTGATGTGTTGATTTACGTCGTCAGCCCGGAACGCTATCGCGATGAAAAAGCCTGGCGCTTGCTTTTATCAGAAGGCAACCGTCACGCCTGGTTGTTTGTGCTTAACCAATGGGACAGGGGGCAACAAGCACAATATGAAGATTTCAAGCAGCAACTGGGTAAAGCGGGTTTTGTTGAACCTATCATTTTCAAGACTGTTTGCGGCGACAGTGCT
>Ga0302323_100001421_pt1 | contig 19379 bp, 20 predicted proteins | sample Fen_T0_3_FD_201950 | JGI IMG/M metagenome (GOLD analysis project Ga0302323, IMG submission 201950) | Peat permafrost microbial communities from Stordalen Mire near Abisko, Sweden - Fen_T0_3 | ecosystem: Environmental > Terrestrial > Soil > Wetlands > Permafrost | place: Sweden: Abisko... | reverse complement strand
GGGTCGCGGCCGCCGCCGAGGGCCTGCGGGTCGATCCGGGTCTGGACCTGCTCGCCGCCGTAGTGGACCTGCTGCCCGAGGACCGGGCGGCGGTGTTGTCGGACGATGAGTTGGTGCGGTTGGTGACTGTTGACCGCCACCCAAGGTGAGGCTGATCGCGACACGGCGGGACGATCTTGAGGTGCCCGTTCGGGTGCCTGGGGACAGTAGTTCGTGTGCAGGTTGGCGGCGGTCGTCGTCATCGTGGCGGCGAGATCCTCGTGATGGCGGCGGGCGTCGGGGCGCGATTGGGCGTCGGGGCTGGCGGCGCCACGGTGAGGGTGGACGGCGTGGCGACGCCGCGCCAGAGCGTGGCGGGGCCGGGAGCGACGGTTGTGGATCATCCGTCCGGGCCGGCGGCGAGCAGGCCGCCGCGGGTGAACACGTTGATGAGGGGCCAGCCGCGCAGGTTGTCCAGGAGTCCCGTGGGGTCGATCACCCCGAACCCGGCCTGCAGGGCCAGGCGGTGTCGTTCGGCGATCAGCCGCAGGTAATCGATGCCTGTCTGCGCGGGCAGGAGCCGGCGCAGGGGCGGGCGGATCGGGCGGGCCAGGGCCAGTGCGTAGCCGCGGGCCGCGCTGGCCAGGGCAGCCACCGCCTCCGGCAGCCTCCATCCGGCCCACGCCGGCAGCCGGGCGGGCCAGGGCGGGTCCTGCCCGGCGGCCCGGATCAGCTCGAGGGCTCCGGCGACCAGGGTGGTCGACCTGGCCCGGACACTGGTCAGCCAGCCGCGGACGGTGCTGGCCGGCACGTCCACCGTGGCGGCCACCCGCCGGTACCCGACGCCGTCAGCAGCCTCCAGCAGAGCGGCACCGACCACGTGCACGTCGTAGGCGCGGCGGGGCAGGAACTGCGCCGGCAGCAGCACGTGGGAGCGTCGGCAGGCCCGGCACCGGCCTCGGTCCGGGCACAGCCGCACGCTGGTCCCGTCCCGCCCGCGTATCCGCCGGGCCCGGGCCTTCGACCAGGGTCGCAACCGGCCACCGCAGCCCGGTTGCGGGCAGGCCAGCTCGCCCGCGGCCAACGCCGTCCTGGCCGCGTCCGGGTCGAGCACCGTGATCACTGTGCCTGCCTGTCGTCACCCGCCGAGCCTGCCGCCCCACCCCGCCCCCGGGCAACGAGCCGACTGGTGGTGCACCCTGACACACCCCGCTCGGCCCGCCAACCCCCTGCACCGCAACGCCTTCCGGTCCCGTGAACGCCGTCCTGCACAGCAACTCACCCCCGGCAGGACCATCGCGACCTGGCCGAACCCCGTTCGTCATCACCATGGCGTCGCACACGGCTCCCGGAGCACTCAGACCTGACAAGCCCCCGGACGTCGCCACCACGACGGCATCGTCTCCGGCGGTCAACACGCGTGCGGTGGCGGACCGGTGGAGTTCCCCGTTCTCGGGGACCGTTCCCGGGGTGTGTGCGGGCAGGGATCCGCTCACCCACGGCCAACTCCACGCCCACGCCACCGCCAACACGCTCGACGACCCACCGTTCTGACCGACGGCCGGGAACCTGGAGCGGTGCCGGCGACCCACCGGCGACCCATCGCCGGGCGCCCTCGGTCCGACGAGGTGACCGGCCGACCAGTGCCTGTGACGCGCTGCGGTGGGTACCGTGTGCCGATGGAGGCGCTGCGGCTGGTCTGGGACGAGACCTTCACCCGGTACGACTTCGGCAAGGGCCATCCGATGTCCCCGGTGCGCCTCGAGCTGACCGCGAGACTGGCGCGCGATCTGGGTCTCCTCCAGCATGCGGGCGTGCACGTGGTGGGTGCCGATCCTGCCTCCGACGAACTGCTGCACACGGTCCACGACCCGGACTTCGTGCAGGCGGTACGGGCGGCCTCGACGGCGCCCTTTCCGCCGGACGGGCCGCACGGGCTCGGCACCGACGACGTCCCCGTCTTCCCGGGGATGCACGAGGCGAGCGCCCGGATCGTCGCCGGCACGGTCGACGTCGCCCGCGCCGTCTGGGCCGGTGAAGCTGCCCATGGCGTGAACTTCACCGGGGGCATGCACCATGCGATGGCTGCGCGGGCCAGCGGGTTCTGCGTCTACAACGACTCAGCGGTCGCGATCAAGGCGGTCCTGGACGCCGGGGCGAAGCGCGTCGCCTACGTGGACGTCGACGTCCACCACGGTGACGGCGTCGAGCGGATCTTCTGGGACGACCCCCGCGTCATGACCGTCTCGCTCCACGAGACCGGTCGCGTGCTCTTCCCGGGGACCGGCTACGCCAATGACATCGGTGGTCCGCGCGCCGAAGGGAACGCCGTCAACGTCGCCTTCCCGCCGGGGACGTCGGACGGCCCCTGGCTGCGTGCCTTCCACGCCGTCGTCCCGGCCTTGGTCAAGGCGTTCGAACCCGAGGTCCTCTTCACCCAGCACGGCTGCGACTCGCACGCGCAGGACCCGCTCGCGCACATGGCCCTCTCGCTCGACTGCCAGCTGGCCTCGTACCAGGCCCTGCACGAGCTGGCCCACGAGGTGTCCGGCGGCCGGTGGGTCGCCGTCGGCGGGGGTGGCTACGAGGTGGTGGACGTCGTCCCGCGCGCCTGGTCGCACCTCGTCGCGGTGGCGGCGCACCACCCCGTCGACCCGACGACGGCCGTTCCCGAGGCCTGGCGCGACTACGTGATGGAGCGCTTCGGTCGCCAGGGCCCCCGCCGCATGACGGACGGGAGGGAGCCCTGGTACCGCTCCTGGGCCACCGGCCACGACCCGGAGGACGCCGTCGACCGCGCGGTCATGGCGACGCGCAAGGCGGTCTTCCCCCTGCACGGGCTGGATCCCTGGTTCGACTGACCGTGAGCTGAGGATGAGCGGACTGTGAGCTTCGACACCCGGCGGAGCATGCCTAAGGTCGAACCACGCGTGTCTCACAGGTGACGCACAGGACAAGTGGACCGCACGTTTGCGAACCCTGTGGTCCCATGGACACATGATCGCCGACGTGACCACCTTCATGCGCCGGTTGGTGAAGTCCGCTCTCGAGCCTCTGGGCCGCCCCGTGGCGGCCGGTCGTGACCTCGTCAACGCCCACCCGAAGCTCGCCTTGATCCTGCTCGCGCTGCTCGTCGTGACCGCCGTCGCCGCCTTGCGGGGCAGCCGGGTCGCTGCCCTCGCGCTCATCCCGCTGTCGCTGGCCTGGCTGGCCTTCAACACCCCTTTCGAGGGGCCGACCCTGGTAGTTCTCAGCTGGTCGCACGGCATCACCGCCTCCGACCTGGTGTCCGTGGCCGGGCTGGGCATCGCCGCCTGGCGCCTCGGCGGGGTGGCGGTCGCAGCGCTGCGCTGAGCTATCCCTCAGTGGCTGATCCGCGACCAACGGTGCTGTCCGTTTAGTCTGGAACATTCCCTCCTGTGACGTAAGAGCCTATGGTGGTCTCATCGTGACGGAACGCCGGGGGTCCGGCGCTGGGTGTGAGGGGCGTGCACCATGGCCGGAGACTTCTCTGATGTCCGCTTCCTGACGGTGGCGGAGGTGGCGGCGCTCATGCGGGTGTCCCGGATGACCGTGTACCGGTTGGTGCACGCGGGGGTCCTCCCGGCTGTGCGGGTGGGTCGTTCGTTCCGGGTTCCGGAGCGTGCCGTGCACGACTACCTGCGCGAGTCCTTGGTCGACACCGCCTGATCCGTGCCTGATCCGCGCGGGCGGCGGTCGCGGCAAGGGTAGGCTGGCCCTCCGGCCCGGAGCGTTCACACGTCCCGGTCCGGCCGAGGAAGCTGAACCCGACCAGCGAATGGACTGCGAGGACCTGTGGGCTCCGTCATCAAGAAGCGCCGCAAGCGCATGGCGAAGAAGAAGCACCGCAAGCTGCTGCGCAAGACGCGTCACCAGCGCCGCAACAAGAAGTGACCGTGATGGCCCGCGGCGGGCGGCCCTTGGACCGCTGCTGCGGGTGATCATCCCGCCGCGCGCCACCGGATCGGGCCGGGCTCCACGCCCGCTCGGTCTCGCCGGGACCGGTTCGCCGTCCGGCTGAGTCAAGGGGTTGCCATGGGAAGGATCGTCCTGGTGGCCGGGGTGTCCCGATACCTCGGTGGCCGGTTCGCGCGGCGTCTGGTGGCCGAGCCCGGGGTCTCCCGGGTGATCGGCGTGGACGTCGTGCCGCCCCCGCACGACATCGGTGAGGCCGAGTTCGTGCGTGCGGACATCCGCAACCCGGTGATCGCCAAGGTCATCGCGCGGGCGGCGGTCGACACCGTCGTGCACATGAACGTCATCGCGACGCCCACCAGCGCCGGCGGCCGGGTCTCCATGAAGGAGATCAACGTCATCGGCACGATGCAGCTGCTCGCCGCGTGCCAGAAGGCTCCCGGCGTCCAGCGCCTCGTGGTGAAGTCGACGGCCGGCGTCTACGGCTCCAGCCCGCGTGACCCGGCGATGTTCACCGAGGAGACCGGCGCCAAGGTGCTGCCCCACACCGGCTGGGGCAAGGACTCGGTCGAGGTCGAGGGGTACGTGCGCGGGTTCTCCCGCCGGCGACCCGATGTGGACGTCGTCCAGCTGCGGTTCGCCAACATCATCGGGCCCGGCATCCGGACCGCTCTCACCGACTACCTCAGCCTGCCCGTCCTGCCGACGGTCCTGGGTTTCGACCCCCGGTTCCAGCTCCTCCACGAGGACGACAGTCTCGAGGCGCTGCGCCTCGCCACGATCGGTGACGCGACCGGCGTCGTCAACGTGGCCGGCGACGGCGTGCTCCTGCTCAGCCAGGCCGCGCGGATGATGGGCCGGCCCACCGTGCCCGTGCCCGGCGCGACGACCGGTGCGGTGGGCCAGGTGCTGCGCCGGCTCGGCCGGGTGGACTTCACCGGGGAGCAGCTGCGCTTCCTCTCGTACGGGCGTGTGGTCGACACCACCCGGATGCGTACTGTGCTCGGGTTCGAGCCGCGGTACACCACTCGTGAGGCGTTCTCCGACTTCGTCCGTGGCCGCAGGCTCTTCGGCCCGCTCTCCGCGGATCTCGTCGAACAGCTCGAGCGCCTGGCGCTGGCCGGGGTCGGCCGGGTGCGCTCGATGGCCGGGAGCGACGGATGACGAAAGCCCAGGCCCGACGCCAGGTGGCTGCGGCCGCCCGGCGCGCCGGCGGCGCCGGTGGCGACACCCCCGGACGTCGGCACCGCACCACCCCGCTCCTCGCCGACCTCGAGCCCGCCGCGCCTCCGCCGACCGCCGACGCTCCGCTGGCCGACGCTCCCGCGGCCGACGTTCCGACCGCCGACGTTCCGCCGCCCGACGCTCCGGTGACCGACCCCGGGGCGCCCCAAGCGCCCCAAGCGCCCCAAGCTTCCGAGGCGTCGCCGGCTTCGGAGGCGCCCCAGGCTCCGAAGGCTCCCGCGCCCAGGGTGCGGGCGGCCCGGGCCACCGCGACGCGCAAGCGCCCCGTCGTCCGGACGGCGGCGGCGCCCTCGGGCCCGGCGTCGCCCCGGGTGCGGGTCGGCGCGTCCCGGCGGACCTCCGGCGGGGAGCGGCTGATGGCCGTCGCGGACGACGCGCCGCCCACCGACGGACCTGCCGACGCCCCGCCGTCGGGCTCGGGCGACGGGCACGGCCTCGACCGGCGGATCGCGGGCGCGCTCGCGTTCGTCCGCCGCCGGCTCACCGGTGACTACACCGTCGACGAGTTCGGCTTCGACCCGGACCTGACCGACAACGTGCTGCTCAACCTCTTCCGGCCGCTGTACAAGCGGTGGTTCCGGGTGGAGGTCCGCGGGATCGAGAACATCCCGGCGAGCGGTGGCGCCCTGATCGTCGCCAACCACGGCGGCGCCGTCGCCTTCGACGCGCTCATGACCCAGATCGCCGTCCACGACGAGCACCCGCAGCACCGCCACCTGCGCATGCTCGGTGCGGACCTGGTCTTCTCCACCCCGGTCCTCAGCGAGCTCGCCCGCAAGGGGGGCGCCACCCTGGCCGGCAACGCCGACGCCGAGCGCCTCCTGCAGGGCGGTCAGCTCGTCGGGGTGTGGCCGGAGGGCTTCAAGGGGATCGGCAAGCCCTTCAGCGAGCGGTACAAGCTGCAGCGGTTCGGGCGCGGCGGGTTCGTGTCGGCCGCCCTGCGGACCGGGACGCCGATCATCCCCTGTGCGATCGTGGGCGCCGAGGAGACCTACCCGATCATCGGGGACATGCCGGCCGTCGCCCGGGTCCTCGGCCTGCCCTACGCGCCGATCACGCCGACCTGGCCGCTGCTCGGCCTGTTCGGGCTGATCCCGCTCCCGAGCAAGTGGCTGATCGAGTTCGGGGCACCGCTGCCGACCGACGAACTGGGTGCCAAGGCCGCCGACGACCCGATGGTCGTCTTCGACCTCACCGACCAGGTCCGTCAGACGATCCAGCAGACCCTGTACTCGCTGCTCGTGCAGCGCCGCTCCGTCTTCTTCTGAGGCTGATCCGCCGAGGCGGTTCAGCCCCGGAGCTTGCGGCTGACCGCCGCCGCGCCGAGGGCGGCCCCCGCGATGGCGCCCGCGCCGGCGGCGACGGGCACCGCCATCCGCGCGGCCTTGCGTCCCGTCCGGTAGTCGCGCACGCGCCAGCCGTGCGCGCGGGCATGGTCGCGCAGGAGGCGGTCGGGGTTGACCGCGCACGGGTTGCCGACCAGCGACAGCAGCGGGATGTCGTTCGCCGAGTCGCTGTAGGCCGAGCACCGGATCAGCTCCAGGCCCTCGCGGGCGGCCAGCGCCCGGACCGCCTCCGCCTTGGCCTGCCCGTGCATCGGCTGCCCGACGAGGTGCCCGGTGTAGACGCCGTCCACGTGCTCGGCGACCGTGCCGAGGGCGCCCGTCAGGCCGAGCCGGCGCGCGATCACCTCGGCGACCTCGACCGGCGTCGCGGTGACGAGCCACACCCGCTGGCCGGCCTCGATGTGCATCATCGCGAGGGCGTAGGTGCCGGGCCAGATCCGGTCGGCGATGAGCTCGTCGAAGATCTCCTCGCCGATGGCGCGCAGTTCGGCGACCGAGTGCCCCTTGACGAAGCCGAGCGCCTCCTCCTGGATGGCCTCGACCTGCGCCAGGTTCTCCCCGCGGAGCCGGAAGCGGAACTGCTCCCACCCGAAGCCGGCCAGGTCACCCACGGTGAAGAACTTCCGCCGGTAGAGCCCTCGCGCCAGCTGGAAGATCGACGCGCCGCGCATGATCGTGTTGTCGACGTCGAAGAACGCGGCGGTGGACGGGTCGACCGGGGCCACGGTGCCGGCCGCGTGGGCCTGGGCGTGCGCCGAGGCCTGCTCGGCGGACGCCTCACCGGCCACGACCGCCGGATCCGGGTCGCCGGTACGCCGGCCCCGTCGCCGAGCGCGTGACCTGCCGGTGCGCGCCATGCCGCGATGATATCGGCGCCGGGCCGCCGGGGCACGGACGGCGCACGACGTCACCGCCCGCGGAGGCGGCGCCGGTTAGGCTGGCCGGGTGAGCCAGGGCGAGGTGGGCGGCGATCTCACCGCCGGGGTGCGCGTCGTCCTCATCGGGAAGCCGGGCTGTCACCTCTGCGACACGGCGCGTGACGTCGTCCGGTCGGTCGCGGCGGACCTGCGGGTGGAATGGCGTGAAGTGTCCCTGCTGGACCACCCGGAGCTGGCCGAGCGCTATGCCGAGCAGATCCCCGTCGTCCTCGTCGACGGCCGCGAGCACGAGTACTGGCGCGTCGACGAGCGGCGCCTGCGGCGGGCTCTAGGGCGGCGAGCCTCCGGGTGGGGTCGCTGGTGGCAACGTGGCTGATCACGTGCGGACCCGCACCCGGTGAGGCACCCGTGACGGGACGGGTGTCCCGACCGGTGACAGGCCCCGACGGGTGCCGTCCCACCAGCCGGTCCGTTCCTTCGTCAACTTTGTGCATTCGTTCACAAGTCCTTATCCTGGAGGGGCCGCACCAGCACCAGCGGCACCGGCATCACCGCGCGAGACAAGGAGAGGGCGCCGCAGTGTCCAGCTCCCGTCCGACCCGGTTGGCGCGGCCCGCGCGGCCCGCCCGGGGTGCGGGCATCCCGGACGCGACCGTCGCCCGGCTGCCGATCTACCTCCGGGCGCTGACAGCGCTTGCGGAGGGCGGCGTGGCCACCGTCTCGTCGGAGGAGCTCGCCGCCGCGGCCGGGGTCGGCTCGGCCAAGCTCCGCAAGGACCTGTCGCACCTGGGCTCCTACGGCACCCGCGGGGTCGGGTACGACGTGGAGTACCTCGTGTACCAGATCTCCCGCGAGCTGGGCCTCACCCAGGACTGGCGCGTGGTGATCATCGGGGTCGGCAATCTCGGCCACGCGCTGGCCAACTACGGCGGGTTCGCCTCGCGCGGGTTCACGGTGGTCGCCCTGCTCGACGCCGACGGCAGCCTGATCGGCGAGGAGGTCGCCGGCCTGCGGGTGCGCTCGATCGACGAGCTGGAGGACGTCGTCGCGACGGGCGGCGTCCACATCGGGGTCGTCGCGACGCCCGCCGTCGCCGCGCAGCCGGTCTGCGACCGGCTCGTCGCCGCGGGCGTGACCAGCGTGCTGAACTTCGCGCCGTGCGTGCTCGACGTCCCGGACGACGTGATGGTCCGCAAGGTGGACCTCTCGACGGAGCTGCAGATCCTCGCGTTCCACGAGCAGCGGCGCGCCGTCACCCAGCTCGGCGACGCCCTCGACGTCACCGATCTCACGGAGCTCGCCCGATGAGCCTGCTGGTGGTGGGGCTGTCCCACCGGACCGCCCCGCTCGCCCTGCTCGAGCGCGGGGCGCTGACGAGCGCCCGGTGCCGCCGCCTGGAGGACCGGCTCTGCCTCAGCGACCACGTCGCCGAGGCCGTCGTCGTGGCGACCTGCAACCGGCTGGAGATCTACGCCCAGGTCAGCCGGTTCCACGGTGGCGTCGCGGACGTCGGCGGCGGCCTGGCCGAGGCGACCGGCATCGACCTCGCGGAGCTCACCGACCACCTCTACGTGCACTACGAGACCGCCGCGGTGGCGCACCTCTTCACCGTGGTCTGCGGCCTGGACTCGATGGCGGTGGGCGAGCAGCAGATCCTGGGTCAGGTCCGGACGGCGATGCGCGCCGCCCAGGAGACCGGCGCGGTCGGCCACGCGCTGCACGCCGTGCTCCAGCACGCGCTCAAGGTCGGCAAGCGCGCCCACGCCGAGACCGGGCTCGACCACGCCGGGCACTCCCTGGTGGAGGCCGGCCTGGCGGCCGCGGTCGAGCACGTCGGCCCGCTGGCCGGCGCGCACGTCCTCGTCGTCGGGGCCGGGGCGATGAGCGGCCTCGCCGTCGCGACCGCGGCGCGGCTCGGCGCCGGTCGGCTCTCGGTCACCAACCGGACGCGGGAGCGGGCCGAACGGCTCGCCGCCGGCGCGGGCGGCGGCGTCGTGGCGTTCGACCGGCTGCCGGGGGCGCTCGCCGAGGCGGACGTCGTCGTCTCCTGCACCGGTGCCGGCGGGTTCGTCATCGACGCCGACCTGGCCGGGCGGGCCGTCGCGCGGCGCGAGGGCCGCCCGCAGGTCTACGTCGACCTGGCGCTGCCGCGCGACGTCGCCGACGGGGTGGCCGGCCTGCCCGGCGTCCACGTCGTCGACCTCGAGGTGCTGGGACGCCGGTTGGCGTCCGAGGCGGTCGCCGCCGACCTGGCCGACGTCCGGGCGCTGGTCGCTGCGGAGGTGGAGGCGTTCCTGGCCGCCCAGCGGGCGGAGGCCGTCGCGCCGACCGTAGTGGCGCTGCGGGCCCTGGCCCGGTCGGTGGTCGAGGCCGAGCTGGCCCGGCTGGCGGGGCGCCTGGGGGACACGGTGGACGAGCGGGTCCGGGCGGAGATCGAACAGGCGGTGCACCGGGTGGTCGAGAAGTTGCTGCACACCCCGACGGTCCGGGTGAAGCAGCTCGCGGGCGAGCCCGGCGGCACCGGGTACGCGGACGCCCTGCGCGAGCTGTTCGATCTCGACCTCGGCGCGGTGGCGTCGGTCACCGGGGTCGCAGTGGGAGGGGTCCGATGACAGGTCCGACCGTCCTCCGGCTGGGCACCCGCCGCAGCGCGCTGGCCACCGCGCAGTCCCGGTGGGTCGGCGACCGGATCGAGGCCGCTGCCGCCGCGTCCGGGTTCGACGTCCGCGTGGAGCTCGTCGAGCTGACCAGCCACGGCGACACCTCCACCGCGCCGCTGTCGTCGTTCGGCGGGGTCGGAGTCTTCGTGACCCGGCTGCGCGAGGCGCTGCTGGACGGCGAGGTCGACCTCGCCGTCCACTCCCTCAAGGACCTGCCGACCGCGCCCGCCGCCGGCCTGCTGCTCGCGGCCGTGCCGCCCCGGGAGGACCCGCGCGACGCCCTCGTCGCCCGCGACGGCCTCACCCTCGGCGAGCTGCCCGCCGGCTCCCGCCTGGGGACCGGCTCGCCCCGGCGCGCGGCCCAGCTGCGTGCCCTGGGCCTCGGCCTGGACGTCGTCGACGTGCGGGGCAACGTCGACACCCGGCTGCGGTTCGTCGCCGAGAGCCGGCTGGACGGCGTCGTCGTCGCGCGCGCCGGCCTGCTGCGGCTCCGCCGCGCCGACGAGGCGACCGAGGTCATCGACCCCCTGCTCATGCTGCCCGCGCCAGGTCAGGGCGCGCTCGCGGTGGAGTGCCGCGACAGCACGGCCGACGGGTCCGCCGACGAGATCCTCGCGGGCGTCGTCCGCCGGCTCGACGACCGCTGCACGCGGGCCGCGGTCACCGCCGAGCGCGGGCTGCTCGCCGCGCTCGAGGCCGGCTGCGCGGCACCGCTGGGCGCGCTCGCCGATGTGATGGAGGGCGACGACGGCGAGGAGCTGTTCCTGCGGGCCGTCGTGGCCTCGCCGGACGGCGCCGTCTGCGTCCGCCGGTCGACCACCGGACCGGTGGACGCGGCCGAGCGGCTCGGCAAGGAGCTCGCCGTCCAACTGCTCGAGGAGGGCGTCGGTCACCTCATGCCGGCCCGCCCGCCCATGCCGGCCCGCCCACCCATCCCCACCCTTCGGCCGAACAGCCGGGCAGCGTCGCCCGACCCGATCACCATCCGGGAAGGTGACACGTGAGTTCGCCCCAGACCCGTCGCCAGGACGCGGGGGAGGTCTCGTTCGTCGGGGCCGGCCCCGGGGACGAGGGACTGCTCACCCTGCGCGCCGTCGAGCGCCTGGCCAGGGCCGACGTCGTCGTGCTCGACCAGGTCCGCCGCGACGCGCTGCTGGCGCGCTGGTGCCGGCCCGAAGTCGAGGTCGTCGACGCCGGCTTCGGCGAGGACGGCCAGCCGATGACCCGGGCCGCCCGGGCCAAGCTGGTCGTGCGGACCGCGCGCGCCGGCGGCCACGTCGTGCGGCTCATGGACGGCGACTTCGCCTCGTTCACGGGCATGGCCGACGAGATCGCGGCCTGCCGCAAGGAGGGGATCGGCTTCGAGGTCGTTCCCGGGGTCTCGGCGGCGACGGCGGTGCCCGCCTACGCCGGGGTCCCGCTGACGCCCGCCGGCACGCGCGGCGTCCACGTCGTGCACCCGCACGGGGTCGAGGTCGACTGGGCCGCGCACGCGGACCGGCGGACCACGGTCGTCGTCCTCGGCGGGGTCGAGGACGTCATCGACGGCGCGGCGGGCCTGCTCGCCGCCGGGCGCGACCCGCGGACGCCGGTCGTCGTCACGTCCCGCGGGACGACCACGCAGCAGCGCACCGCCGCCTGCACCCTCGGGCAGGTGGCCAAGGCGGTGCCGGCCGCCCGGCTGGAACGGCCGGTCGTCGCCGTGGTGGGGGAGGCGGCAGGATTGCGCGAGACCGGGTCGTGGTTCGAGTCCAAGCCGCTGTTCGGCTGGCGGGTGCTCGTGCCGCGGACGAAGCAGCAGGCCGGTTCCATGGTCGAGCGGCTGGCCGAGCACGGCGCCACCGCCGAGGTCGTCCCGACGATCTCGGTCGAGCCGCCGCGCACCCCGCAGCAGATCGAGAAGGCCGTCAAGGGCCTGGTGACCGGTCGCTACGAATGGATCGGGTTCACCTCGGTGAACGCCGTCCGCGCCATCCGGGAGAAGCTCGAGGCCTTCGGCCTGGACGCGCGGGCGTTTGCTGGCCTGAAGATCGCCGCCGTCGGGGGCGTCACCGCCGCCGCGCTGCGCGAGTGGGGCATCGAGCCCGACCTGGTGCCCGGCGGCGAGACCGAGCAGTCGGCGTCCGGGCTGCTCGAGGTGTGGCCGGCATTCGACCGCAGCGTCGACCCGATCAACCGGGTCTTCCTGCCGCGGGCGGACATCGCCACCGAGACGCTCGTCGCCGGCCTGCAGGCCCTCGGCTGGGAGGTGGACGACGTCACGGCCTACCGGACGGTGCGCGCCGCGCCGCCGCCGCCCGAGGTGCGGGAGGCGATCAAGACCGGCCGGTTCGACGCGGTGGTCTTCACCTCCAGCTCGACGGTCCGCAACCTCGTCGGCATCGCGGGCAAGCCGCACGCGGCGACCGTGGTGGCCTGCATCGGGCCCGCCACCGCCAAGACGGCGCAGGAGCACGGCCTGCGGGTCGATGTCCTCGCCCCCGAACCCAGCTCGGAGGCGCTCGTCGCGGCGCTCGCCGAGTACGGGCTCGGGCTGCGGCTCTCGGCGATCGAGGCCGGTTCGCCGGTGCTGCGGCCGAGCCAGCGCCGCAGTGCGTCCCGCCGGTCGGCGAAGTGACGGGCTTCCCCGCCGTCCGGCCGCGGCGCCTGCGGACGACGCCCGCGCTGCGACGGATGGTCGCCGAGACCAGGCTGCACCCGGCCGAGCTGGTGCTGCCGGTGTTCGTGGCCGAGGGCGCCACCGAGGCGCGCCCGATCGGATCCATGCCGGGCGTCGTCCAGCACACCCGGGACACCTTGCGGAAGGCGGCCGCCGAGGCCGCCGGCCTCGGGGTCGGCGGCATCATGATCTTCGGGGTGCCGCTCCGCAAGGACGCCGTGGGCTCGGGCGCGACCGACCCCGACGGCATCCTCAACGTGGCCCTGCGGGACGTGCGCGCCGAGGTCGGGGACGCGCTCGTCGTCATGGGCGACCTGTGCCTCGACGAGTTCACCGACCACGGGCACTGCGGCGTCCTGACCGCGGACGGCCGCGTCGACAACGACGCCACGCTGCTGCGCTACGCCGAGATGGCGGTCGCGATGGCGGCGTCGGGGGCGCACCTGGTGGGTCCCAGCGGCATGATGGACGGCCAGGTCGCGGCGGTCCGCGGTGCCCTGGACGACGCCGAGCACCAGGACGTCGGGGTGCTTGCCTACAGCATCAAGTACGCCTCGGCGTTCTTCGGACCCTTCCGCGAGGCGGTGCAGTCGAGCCTCGACGGTGACCGACGCACCTACCAGCAGGACCCGGCGAACGGTAAGGAGGCCCTGCGCGAGGTGCTGCTCGACGTCGCGGAGGGCGCCGACCTCGTGATGGTCAAGCCGGCGATGGCCTACCTTGACCTGGTCGCCCGGGTGTCGGACGCGGTGGACGTCCCGGTGGCGGCGTACCAGGTGTCGGGGGAGTACGCGATGATCGAGGCAGCGGCCCAGCGCGGTTGGATCACCCGGGACGCCGCGGTGCTGGAGTCGCTGACCTCGATCCGCCGCGCCGGCGCGTCCGTGGTGCTGACGTACTGGGCGGCGGAGGTCGCGGGCTGGCTGGCGCGGCCATGACCGCAGCCGAGCTCCCCGACGACGCGCAGCTCCCGGACGAGGCTCCGGCCCCGCGCTGGCTGGACGCCGACGAGCAGGCGACGTGGCGCGACTACCTCGACGTGATGCGCCGGTTGATGGAACGGCTCAACCGCCAGCTCGTCGACGAGGCCGGGATGAGCCTGGCCGAGTACGAGGTGCTGGTGCAGCTGTCGGAGTCGCCGCAGCGGCGGTTGCGGATGTCCGAGCTGGCGGACCTCGTCGTCAACTCCCGCAGCCGGCTCACGCACACCGTCGGCCGGCTGGAGGAGCGCGGGTTCGTCATCCGTGAGGAGTGCCGGGACGACCGGCGCGGCATCCTCTGCGTGCTCCAGGAGGAGGGGTTCGCCGCACTGGTCGAGGCCGCCCCCGGACACGTGGAGGCGGTGCGGCGCGCCGTCTTCGACCCGCTCGACGGCGGTGACGTCACGGCGCTCGGCGTCGCCATGCGCAAGGTCCGCGCGACCCTGCGCGACACGTGAGTCCCGTGCCGCCGCTCTCAGGAAGGATTGCGAGACTGGCACCGTGAGCATCCCCACCTCCCCGCGCCCCACCTCGCCGCGCCCGGCGGCACCCCGCCCGCCCTACCCGGAGCAGGCGCCGGCCTCGCAGGCCCTGTTCGACCGGGCGCAGGCGGTGACGCCGGGCGGGGTCAACTCGCCCGTCCGCGCGTTCCGCGCCGTCGGCGGGACGCCCCGCTTCATGGCGCGCGGCCTCGGCCCGTACCTCTACGACGTCGACGGGCGCGAGTACGTCGACCTGATCTGCTCGTGGGGGCCGATGATCCTCGGCCACGCCCACCCCGACGTCCTGGACGCCGTGCAGCGTGCGGCCGTCGCCGGGTTCTCGTTCGGCACCCCGACCGAGACCGAGGTCCTGCTGGCCGAGGCCATCGTGGACCGGGTGCAGCGGGACGGCGTCCACCCGGTCGAGCAGCTGCGGCTCGTCTCCAGCGGCACCGAGGCGACGATGAGCGCGATCCGCCTCGCCCGTGGCTTCACCGGGCGCCCGGCCGTGGTCAAGTTCGCCGGCCACTACCACGGGCACGTCGACGCGCTGCTCGCCGCCGCCGGCTCCGGCGTCGCCACGTTCGCGCTGCCGGACACCCCGGGCGTCACCGGGGCGAGCGCCGCCGACACCATCGTGCTGCCCTACAACGACCTGCCGGCGCTGCGGGCGGCGTTCGCGGCGCACGGTGACCGGATCGCCTGCGTCATCACCGAGGCCGCGGCCGGGAACATGGGCGTCGTCCCGCCCGACCCCGGGTTCACGGCCGCCCTGCGCGAGCAGACGGCCGCGCACGGTGCGCTCCTGGTGTCCGACGAGGTGATGACGGGCTTCCGGGCGTCGCGGGCCGGCTGGTACGGCCTCGAGGGCGTCGTCCCCGACCTCATCACCTTCGGGAAGGTGATGGGCGGCGGGTTCCCGGCGGCGGCGTTCGGCGGCCGCGCCGACGTGATGGCCCGGCTGGCCCCCGTCGGGCCGGTGTACCAGGCGGGCACCCTGTCGGGGAACCCGGTCGCGACCGCCGCGGGCCTGGCGACCCTCCGGGCCGCCACCGAGGAGGTGTACGCCCAGGTCGACGCGGCCGCCCGGCAGGTGGCCGACGCGGCGTCCGCGGCGCTGGCGAAGGAAGGCGTGCCGCACGTCGTCCAGTTCGCGGGGACGATGTTCAGCGTCTTCCTCACCGGCGATCCGGGCGTCACCGCCGTCCGCGACTACGACGGCGCCCGCGCCCAGGACACCGGCGCCTACCGGGCCTTCTTCCACGCCATGCTGAGCCAGGGCGTCTACCTGCCGCCGAGCGCGTTCGAGGCCTGGTTCCTGTCCTGCGCGCACGACGACGTCGCCCTCGCCCGGGTGATCGACGCCCTTCCCCAGGCGGCCCGGGCCGCCGCCCGGGCTGGCAGGATGCCGGCATGAGCTCGCGTCCGGACGCCGCGGCCGGCGGGGCGGCCCGAGCCCCCGGGGCCGGCGAGCGCACCGTGGTCCACCTGCTGCGCCACGGCGAGGTGTTCAACCCGCGCAAGATCCTCTACGGCCGGCTGCCGGGCTACCACCTGTCGGAGCTCGGGCGGACGATGGCCGAGCGCGCCGCCGCGTACTTCACCGGCCGGGACGTCGTCACGCTGGTCGCGTCCCCGCTGGAGCGCGCGCAGGAGACGGCCGCGCCGATCGGCGCCGCGCTCGGGCTGCCGATCGGCACCGACGACCGGCTCATCGAGGCCGGCAACGCCTTCGAGGGCCGTGCCTTCGGCGTCGGGGACGGCGTCCTGCGGCACCCGGCGTCGTGGCCGCTGCTCCGCAACCCGTTCCGGCCGTCGTGGGGCGAGCCCTACGTCGAGCTCGCGGCCCGGATGGGCGCGGCCGTGGCGGCGGCCCGGGCGGCGTCCGTGGGCCACGAGGCGGTGCTGGTCAGCCACCAACTGCCGATCTGGGTCGCCCGGCTCGCCGCGGAGAAGCGGTGGTTCGTCCACGACCCGCGCCGGCGCGAGTGCTCGCTCGCCTCGGTGACGTCGCTGGAGTTCGCCGGGACCACCCTGGTCGCCATCGGCTACGCCGAACCCAGCCGCGACCTGCTGCCCGGCGCGCAGAAGGTGTCCGGAGCATGAGCGCCGCCCGTCGGCGTTCCGCCCTGCTCGCGACGGCCCTGCTGACGGCCCTGCTGACGGCCTGCTCGAGCCCGTCGAACGGGAGCATCGGCACGAACTACGTGGCCGGTGACGGCACAATCACGCTGGTGGCCGCGGCGAAGCGGCAGGCACCGGTCGCTCTCCGCGGGACGACCCTCGAGGGGCAGCCCGTCGACGTCGCGGCGTACCGTGGCTCGGTGGTCGTCGTCAACGTCTGGGGCTCCGGGTGCCCGCCGTGCCGCAAGGAGGCCCCGGACCTGCAGGCGGCCTCCCAGCGTCTCGCCGGGCAGGGCGTGAAGTTCCTCGGCGTCAACACCGGCGACGCCGACCCGGCGCAGGCCGTCGGCTTCCAGAAGACCTTCGGGGTGACCTACCCGAGCATCGCCGACTCGACCGGGGCGGCCCTGCTGTCGCTGCGCGGCGCGGTCGCGCCGAACGCGATCCCGACCACCCTGGTGCTCGACACCCAGGGCCGGGTCGCGGCCCGGATCAGCAGCGCCACGACGACGACCACCCTGACCGACCTCGTCGGCGACGTCATCGCCGGACGGGACCGGGTGTGATCGCGAGCCTCGTCGCGACCGCCGTGACCGCCGCGACCTCCGTCGCCGGCCCGCTGGTCGCCGGCCCGCTGGCCGCCGGCACGCGGCAGACCGTCCTGGACGGGTCGCTGCTGCTCGCCGTCCCGCTGGCCGCGGCCGCGGGCCTGGTGTCCTTCGTCTCACCGTGCGTGCTGCCGCTCGTGCCCGGCTACCTCGGGTACGTCACCGGCCTCACCGGCGTCGACCTGGAGCACCAGCGCCGGGGCCGGATGCTCGCGGGCAGCGCGCTCTTCGTGCTGGGCTTCACCGCGGTCTACGTGGTCGTCGGGACGACGGTCGGGGCGCTGGCCGGGCTGCTCACCGAGCACCGGACGGCGATCAGCCGGGTGCTGGGCGTCGTCACGATCGTGCTCGGCCTGGTCTACCTCGGCGCGTTCACCGGCCTGCAGCGCGATCGGCGCCTCGACGTCCGGCCCGCCGCGGGTCTGGCGGGCGCGCCGCTGCTCGGCGCCGTCTTCGCCCTCGGCTGGACGGCGTGCACCGGCCCGACCCTCGGCGCGATCTTCGCCCTGACCGGCATCGGCGGGAACCCGGCCCGCGGCGCGCTCCTCGCGACCGCGTACTGCCTGGGCCTCGGCGTCCCCTTCCTGCTGGCGGCGATCGCGTACCGGCGGGCGATGGGCGCGTTCGCCGTCGTCCGGCGGCACCGTGTCGCCGTGACCCGGTTCGGCGGCGGGATGCTCGTCGTCCTCGGGCTCCTCATCGTCACCGGGGCGTGGACCGCGCTGACGACGTCGCTGAGCGGCAGCATCGCCGGGTTCGAGGTGGTGCTCTAGTGGTCGAGACCTTCCTGCCCGAGACGCAGCAGGACGTCCCGGTGATCCAGCCGCGGCTCGGCCCCCTCGGGTGGCTGCGCTGGATCTGGCGCCAGCTGACGAGCATGCGGACGGCGCTCCTCCTGCTGCTCCTGCTGGCCGTGGCCGCCGTCCCGGGCTCGGTCTTCCCGCAGCGACGCATCGACACCGGCCGGGTCCAGGCCTACCTGGCCGAGCACCGCTCGAGCGGGCCGTGGCTCGACCGGTTCGGGTTCTTCGACGTCTACTCCTCGCCGTGGTTCTCCTCGGTGTACCTGCTGCTGTTCGTCTCGCTGGTCGGGTGCGTGCTGCCGCGAAGCCGCCGGCACTGGCAGGCCATGCGCTCGGCGCCCCCGCGCACCCCGCGGCGTCTGGCGCGGCTCCCCGAGCACGCGACCCGGACGATCGACGACCCGGCCGCGGACGTCGTCGAGCGGGCCCGGCAGGCCCTGCGGGGACGGCGGTACCGGGTCACGCCGTACGACGGCGGTGACAGCCTCTCCGCCGAGAAGGGCTACCTCGCCGAGACCGGGAACCTGCTGTTCCACCTGGCCCTGCTCGGGCTGCTCGCGTCGGTCGGGGCCGGCCTGTTCACCGGGTACGGCGGCCAGGTGCTCGTCGTGGAGGGCGGTACCTTCTCCAACTCGCTGCCGATGTACTCCAGCTTCACCGCGGGCACCCGGTTCAGCCCGGGCGACCTGCCGCCGTTCTCGTTCAGCCTGGACAAGCTCGTCGTCCGCTTCGAGAACCAGACCGCGGGCGGCCAGCTCGGCGCGCCGCGGGAGTTCACCGCCACGGTCACCGTGCGCGACGCCCCCGACGCCGCGCCGCGCACCGAGACCGTGCAGGTCAACCACCCGCTGCTGGTGGACGGCGCCAAGGCCTACCTGGCCGGCAACGGCTACGCGCCCGTAGTCACCGTCCGGGACGGCACCGGCGCGATCGCCTTCCGCGGCCCGGTGCCGGCGCTGGCCACCGACGGCACCTACACCTCGACGGTCGTCGTCAAGGCGCCGGACGCGCGGCCGCGCCAGCTGGGCCTGGCCGGCACCCTGGTGCCCACGGCACTGCTGCAGCCCGGGCAGGGCTGGGTCTCGATCTTCCCGGACGCGCTCAACCCGCGCCTGGTCCTGACGGCGTGGGCGGCCGCGCCGGGGCAGGACGGGCTCGGCGTCAACTCCGGCGTCCCGCAGTCGGTCTTCTCGCTGGACGTCTCCCGGCTGACCCAGCTGCGGGACACCGACGGCCAGCCCGCCCGGCTGCTGCTCGCCCCGGGCGAGCGCCGGGACCTGCCGGACGGCGCCGGCTCGATCACCTTCGACGGGCTGCGCCGGTTCGCCTCGTTCGACGTCAGCTCGGACCCGACCAAGGGCTGGGCGCTGGGATCGGCGCTGCTGGCGCTGCTCGGGGTGACGACGTCGCTGTTCGTCCGGCGCCGTCGCCTCTGGGTCCGGGTGACCACGGACGAGCAGGGCCGTACGGTGGTGGAGGCCGCGGGTCTGGCGCGCGGCGAGGACGCCGGGCTCGGGGCCGAGGTGAAGGCCGTGCTCGACCGCGCGGCCGGTGACGTGAAGGAGTGAGGGTGGCCGTCAACGAGGGCCTGGCGCAGGCCAGCAACACGCTCGTGTACTCGGCGATGATCGTGTACACGGGAGCGCTGGGGGCGTACGTCACCGACCTCGCCGCGCGCG
>Ga0302323_100001420_pt1 | contig 19379 bp, 15 predicted proteins | sample Fen_T0_3_FD_201950 | JGI IMG/M metagenome (GOLD analysis project Ga0302323, IMG submission 201950) | Peat permafrost microbial communities from Stordalen Mire near Abisko, Sweden - Fen_T0_3 | ecosystem: Environmental > Terrestrial > Soil > Wetlands > Permafrost | place: Sweden: Abisko... | reverse complement strand
GACCTCCTCTGGCTCCGCGAGCGCTTCCCCGACGGCCTCGCCGGCCGGACGATCACGATGAGCTGGGCGTACTCCCCGAGCTACGCGAAGCCGCTCTCGGTCGCGCAGGGCATCGTGACGCTGATGACCCGCTTCGGCGCGCACGTCCGGCTCGCCCACCCCGATGGCTACCGGCTCATGGACGAGCCCCTCGAGGCGGCCAGGGTCAACGCGGAGGCGTCCGGCGGCTCGTTCGAGGTCATGACCGACATGGACGCGGCCTTCTCCGGCGCCGACGTCGTCTACCCCAAGAGCTGGGGACCGTACGACCTCATGACCGAGCGGGTGGCGGCGAACCACGCCAGGGACGCCGGGGCCATGCGCGACATCGAGCGGCGCGCGCTCGAGCGGAACGCGGCGCACACCGACTGGATCTGCGACGAGCGGCGGATGGGGCTCACCCGCGATGGCGATGGGCTCTACATGCACTGCCTGCCAGCCGACATCGGCGCCGAGGTGAGCCCGGCCGTGATGGAGCGGTTCCGGCATGACCTCGCCCGCGAGGCGAACAAGAAGGTCTACGCGATCATGGCGCTCCTGGCGGCGGCCAAGTCGCGCGATCTCGTGGCGGCGCTCAGGCGCGCGGCCGCATCCTGATGTCCCGCAACTCCACGCCCAGCCCAACGTCCAGCGAGGCCCACCCGATGACCCTCGACGCCCGGATCTCCGAGCTCACCCGCGCCTACCGCCCGCTCGCGATCACGATCCTCAAGGAGACCATCCGCGTCCCCGCCGACTACGTGGACAAGCCGGTCGACGAGGGCGGCGATCCCCTGTGCGGCACGTCGAACCACGAGGGCCCGCGGGTGGAGTACCTGCGCCGGACGCTCCTCGAGATCGGCGCGGTCGAGCGGCCCGAGGACGCCTGGTTCGACGACTTCGGCAACCTCGTCTGGGTGCTGATGGACCGCTCGGACGGGATCCCGGAGGCCGAGAAGACGGTCGTCTACTTCGATGGCCACACGGACACCGTCTGGCCGCTCCGCGATCGCTGGCACGAGGCGACCGGCGGCCTGGACCCGTTCAACGGGCTCGTGGACGAGACCAGGCTCAACCGCGAGTTCCTGCGCTCGGAGCTGGGGTTCCTGCCGCCGGACGACGAGTGGCACCACCTCGTCTGGGGCCGCGGCGCGGCCGACCAGCTCTCGGGCGTCGTGAGCCAGGTCGTCGCCTCCAAGGTCCTGATGGAGACGAAGGAGCTCGGGTCCCTGCGCGGGGTCATCGTGCGCAGCTACGCGACCGTCGCCGAGGAGGACAACGACGGCGGCAGCATGATGCACGTCCGCCGCCACGAGTGGCCCGGCGCCGGCCCCGAGCTCATCCCGGACGCCTACGTCCTCACCGAGGGCACCGGCTGCGCGAAGGACGGCGCCGCGGGCATCTACCGCGGGCAGCGCGGCCGCATGCAGATCGAGGTGGAGGTCACCGGCAAGAGCTGCCATGGCTCCATGCCGTGGGAGGGCCGCAACCCCCTCGAGCTGGGCGCCCCGATCCTCGTCGAGGCCGCCGCCCGCTATCGCGACGGCGTGGACATGGGCACGGACCCGTTCCTCGGCGGCGGCACGCGCACCGCGAGCTGGGCGAGGCTCGACACCCCCAGCGACTGCGCGGTCCCGGAACGGTTCACGTTCCGCTTCGACCGGCGGCTGACCGCGGGCGAGGACCCGAGGGACGCGCTGGCCGCCGTGGAGACCATGCCCAGCGTGGCCGCCGCCCGCGAGGCCGGCTGCCGCGTGGAGGTGCGGGCGCCGTACTACGACCGGCCTTCGTGGAAGGGCACCAACGCGGACAACGCGCAGATCTACCCCGGCTGGGTCACGCCGGAGGACCATGCCGTGGTCCGGGCGGCCGTCGACGCGTACGCGGCCTGCGCGACACCCATCGTCGAGACCACGGCCGGGACCGGGTCCCTCCACGTCGACCCGCGGGTCGGCCGCTGGATCTTCTCGACGGACGGCGTGGGCTTCCCCGTCCCACCCGACGACCCCACGCTCCCCAGCCGCGACGGCAAGGACTGGGTGGAGGATGGCACCTTCACCTATCCGCCGATGATCGGGATCGGCGTGGGCATCGAGCAGAACGTCCACAAGATCGGGGAGTGCATCGACTCCCGGGAGTTCGACGCCGTGATCGCCACGCTTGCCCGGTTCCCGAGCCGGCTGCGCGAGGTGAAGACGGGCAGCCTGCACGCGGATGAAGGCTGAGGCCACCTCGGGGACTGCGGGCACGGGCGGGCAGTCCGGCCCGGGCCATCCGGCCGTTGTGGACGACCGTGCCCCGCGTGATCCTCGCGGCATGAGCACCTTGGCCGCCGCCGCGGACCGGGTGGGTGCGGATCGGGGCGCTCCCCTCCGGCGAGAGGGCAACGACAAGCTGACCGGCGCGACCCGCTTCACGGACGACCTCGTGGTCCCCGGGGCGTGGTACGGCGCGACCGTGCGCGCCACGGAGCCGCACGCGCGGCTCCTGGGCATCGACCTCGACCCGGGGTTCGACTGGTCTCGGGTGGTCGTGGTCACCGCCGCCGACATCCCGGGCGACAACGTCGTCGCGTCGCTTGCGGACGACCAGCCGGCGCTCGCCGCCCTGGAGATCCGCCACGTGACGGAGCCCGTCGCGCTCGTGGCGGCGCCGGACCCGGCACTCGCGCGTGCGGCCCGCGACGCCATCCGCCTCCGGACGGAGCCACTGGCGCCGGTCCTCGACCCGCTGGCCTCCACCGAGGCCTGCAAGCGGTTCGAGATCTCGAAGGGGGATCTCGATGCGGGCTTCGCGGCGGCGGACCTGGTCATCGAGGGCACCTACACGACCGGCTACCAGGAGCAGCTGTACCTCGAGCCGCAGGCGATGATCGCGATCCCCCGCGAGGACGGGGGCATCGAGGTCCACGGCTCGCTGCAGTGCCCGTACTACGTGCACTCGGCGCTCGTCCGGGCGTTCGGCCTGCCACCCGACCGGGTCGTGGTCATCCAGGAGGAGACGGGCGGCGGCTTCGGCGGCAAGGAGGACTACCCGTCGCTGCTCGCGATCCACGTGGCGCTCCTCGCGCGCAAGGCCGGCCGGCCGGTCCGCATCGCCTACGACCGGCACGAGGACCTCGCCGCCACCACGAAGCGCCACCCGTCCGTGGTGCGCCACCGAACCGGCGTCACCCGCGACGGCCTGCTGGTCGCGCAGGACATCGATGTCGTGCTCGATGCGGGCGCCTACACCACGGTCTCGCCGGTGGTCGTCTCCCGGGGCGGGATCCACGCCGCCGGCCCGTACCGCTGCCCCAACGTCCGGATCCGGGCTCGCGCCGCCATGACCAACACGCCGCCCAACGGCGCGTTCCGCGGCTTCGGGGCGCCGCAGACCGAGTTCGCGGCCGAGACGCACCTGGACCGGATCGCGGAGGCGCTGGGCATCTCGCCCCTCGAGATCCGGCGCCGGAACGCGTACCGCGAGGGCGATACGACCGCGACCGGCCAGGTCCTGCGCGAGAGCGTGGCGGCCCTCGACGTCCTGGAGGCCGCCGCCGAGGCGTCGGGCTTCGAGCGGGTCCGCGGGCGTCATGAGGCCGAGGCGGGCGCCGCCGGACCGGACGCGCAGTCGTCATCGGGCATCGGGATCGCGCTCGGCTGGCATGGAGCCGGTTTCACGGGCTCCGGCGAGGAGCACCTCGCCAGCGTCGCGACCATCGAGCTGACGGCCGACGGGGCGATCCTCGCGCTCACTGCCAGCACCGAGATGGGCCAGGGCGCGCGCACGGTGCTCGCCCAAGTGGTGGCGGAGGCGCTCGGCGTCGAGCCGGCGGACGTGGAGGTGGCCCGCGCCGACACGTCGCGCGTGCCCAACAGCGGGCCGACCGTCGCGTCGCGCAGCACGATGATGGCGGGCGGGCTGCTCGCGACCGCCGCCGACCACCTGCGCCACGACGTCGAGGCGGCCACCGGCAGGCCGTTCGCCCAGTCGTACCGCGCCTTCGCCGCGGAGCGCGGCGGCCTCCGGGCGACCGAACAGTTCCACGGGTTCCCCGGCATCGAGTGGGACGACGAGACGTATCGCGGCGACGCCTACCCCGCCTACAGCTGGGCCTGTGCCGTGGCGGCCGTGGACGTGGACCGGGACACGGGCGAGGTGCGGGTTCGCTCGGTGGTGCAGGCCGTGGACGCCGGGCGGATCGTCAACCGGGTCCTTGCCGAAGGCCAGGTCGAGGGCGGGACGCTCCAGGGCGTCGGGTACGCCACCATCGAGGAGGTCCAGGTCCGGGACGGCGCCTATCGCAACGACAGGATGTCCACGTACCTCGTGCCAACCGCGCTCGACGCCCCCCGCATCGAGACGGTCTTCGTGGAGCGGCCGTTCAGCGGCGTCGCACACGGTGCCAAGGGCCTGGGCGAGCTGCCGATGGACGTGCCGGCGCCCGCCGTCATCGCGGCGATCCACGACGCGACCGGCGTCTGGATCGCGGGCCTCCCCGCCACGCCGGAGAAGGTCCTGGCGGCCATCATCGCGCGCGAGACTGAGCCGGGCCGATGACGACGGGCCTCCCGGCGACCGCGTCGATCCGGTTCACCGTCAACGGCCGCCCCGTGGAGGCGGCGGTCGACGGCGGGCGTCGCCTGCTCGACGTCCTTCGCCACGACCTCGGGCTGACCGGCGCCAAGGAGGGCTGCGGAGAGGGCGAGTGCGGGACGTGCGCCGTGCTGCTCGACGGCGAGCTCGTCAACAGCTGCCTCGTCCCGGTCGGCCAGGCGGCGGGGCGCGAGGTCCTCACCGTGGAGGGCCTCGCGAGCGAGGGCAGGCTCGCGCCGCTCCAGGCCTCGTTCCTGGAGCTGGGCGGGACGCAGTGCGGCATGTGCGCGCCGGGCATGCTCCTCGCGGCGCACGCGCTCCTCGCGTCGGGGTGCCCCGCCGGCGACGCCGACATCCGCGAGGCCATCGCGGGCAACCTCTGCCGGTGCACCGGCTACACCAGGATCATCGAGTCGATCGAGGCGGTGGCGGACGACGGCGTGCCCGGGACGGCGTCGCCGGCCAACGGCGGCGCGACCCTCACCGCGGTCTCGCTCACCGGGCGCCCCGGCGAGGAGCCGCGGCTCGTCCGCGCCACGTCGCTCCCCGACGCCCTCGCGCGCCTGGCCGCGGACCCGCGGCTCCGTCCGCTCGCGGGCGGCACGGACCTCATGGTCGAGACGGCACCGGGCACCGGCCCGGGCCACGAGCCGCGGCCCCTGCTGGACCTCGCCGGCCTCGACGAGCTGCGCGGGATCGAGGTCGCGCACGACGAGCTGGTCCTGGGCGCCCTGACGACCTGGGAGGAGCTCCGCCGCTCCACGATGGCCCACGCCGCGCTCCCGGTGCTCGCGGAGGTCGCGGCCGTGGTGGGCGCGGTGGCGATCCGCAACCGCGGGACCCTCGGCGGCAACTGCGTCACGGCCTCGCCGGCCGGCGACCTGCTGCCGGTCCTCCTGGCCACGGACGCACGCCTCGAGGCTGCCGGCCCACGCGGCACCCGCACGATCCCGGCGGAGGCGTTCTGGACGGGCTACCGTCGGACCGCCCTCGCGCCCGGCGAGCTGCTGGTCGCGATCCGGATCCCGCTCGTGCCGGGACGGCAGGTCCGCGTCCGCAAGGTCGGCACGCGGCGCGCGCTCGCGATCGCGAAGGTGCTGGTCGCCGTCGCCTGGCGCGAGGACGGCGAACCGGGTGCGGGGGCGTGGCGCGACGTGCGCGTGGCGCTGGGGTCCGTGGCCGCCCGCCCGATCCGCGCGCCGCGCACCGAGGCCGTCCTCGAGGGCCGTGTCCCCACCCTGGCGCTCGCCGCGGAGGCCGCGGCGACCGTCGCCGCCGAGGTCAGCCCCATCGACGACGTGCGCTCGACGGCCGCGTACCGCCGCGCCGTGACGGGCCGCGTGCTGCGCCGGATCGTGGCCGGGGCGGCCGGCTAGGACTCCTTCGCCCGATCGGGGGAAGCGGCCGCCCGGGACCCTCGCCCGACCCGCCGGCGCGAGCGCGGGACCGGAGACGGCGCGACCCCGAACGGGTACCGTCCCAAGGGCGGGACCTCCGGCGTCTCAGGGGCCGGCGCCGCGCCCGCGGCAGGACGGAGGACGAGGGGGACGATGGCGCGGATCAGGGCCATGCTCGCGCGCTTCCTGCCGCAGGGCGCGATCCTGCTCTCGGTCCTCACGTTCGCCGCGTACGGCGCCGGCCTCCTGCGCGACCGCATGTTCGCGCGCACCTTCGGGGCCGGCCCCGAGCTCGACGCCTACAACGCCGCCTTCGTCCTCCCGGAGCTCGCGCTCGACGTGCTGGTGGCGTCGGGCCTCACCGCGCCGTTCGTGCCCGTGTTCAACTCGCTGCGCCGTGACAACCCGGACGACGCGCCCCGGTTCGCGCAGACCGTCCTGATGCTGGCAATCGGGGTGATGGCGGCGGCGTGCCTGCTCCTGCTCCTCGTCGCGCCGGCCACCGTGCGCCTCATCGCCCCCGGCTTCGACGAGGCCCAGCAGGCGCTCTACCTCGACCTGTTCCGGCTCATGCTCCTCACGCCGATCCTGTTCGCGGCCTCGATCACCCTCGGCGAGGTCCTCGTGGCCGAGCGCCAGTTCCTCTACTACGCCCTCGCGCCGATCCTCTACAACGTGGGCATCGCGGCCGGCACGATCCTGTTCCACGAGTCGATGGGCATCCGGGCGGCGGCCGTGGGGGCCGTCATCGGCGCGGTCCTCCACCTCGGGATCCGGGTCGTGGGCATCCTGCGCACCTCCGTGCGGATGCGCCCGCGGCTCTACCTGCGGATGCCGGCGCTGCGCGAGTTCCTGAGGCTCATGGTGCCCAAGATGCTGAGCCACCCGATCGAGCCGCTGACCTTCCTGTTCTTCACCAGCGTCGCGACCACGCTCGCCGCCGGCAGCGTGTCCGCGGTGTCGTTCGCGCGCAACTTCCAGAGCGTGCCTGTCTCGCTGTTCGGCGTCTCCATCGCGCTCGCCGCCTTCCCCGGGCTCAGCTCCGCCTGGGCCGCCGGCGACCGCGGCGGGTTCGGGCGCGAGGTGCGGCGCAATGCCCTCACGATCGGGGTGCTCACCACGGGCGCCGCCATCGCCCTGGTCGTGGTGGGGCCGCTCGCCATCGACGTCCTCCTGGGCGGCGGCAAGTTCGACGCCGAGGACGTGGCCCTGACGGCGTCCGTGCTGGCGGCGTTCGCGCTCGCGGTCCCCTTCGACGCCCTCTCGCACCTCACGTCGCGCGGCCTGTACGCCACGCACAACACCGTGCTGCCGGTCCTCGCGGCGCTGGCCGGCTTCGCGGTCACCATCGTCACGACCCTCACGCTCGTCGGACCGCTGGGCGTCCTCTCGATCCCGCTCGGCTTCGCGGCGGGCACGGCGGTCAAGGTCGTGCTCCAGGGGCTGGCGCTCACCTGGCGGATCCGGCGCGCCCCTCCGACGGTGCGCGCCGCGCCGCCGGCGGAGGCCGCCGCTACGGGATGAGCGGCTTCGTCGGCAGGATGGCGATGAACAGGCCGTCCCGCTTGAGGTACAGGCCCTCGGGACGGTCCCACGGCAGGTAGTTGCGCTTCATCTCGGCCGCGTCCTGGAAGGTGCCGGGCGGGTCCGAGGGACCCCAGATCTTCGAGACGACCGGATACCACGGGTCAAGGATGTAGGCGCCACTGACCTTCGCGTCGTCGAACTGGCGCGGATCGGCGTCCGCGCGGTAGCCGGTCATCACCCACGTGTGCGCCCCTCGCCATGCGAGGAGGATCACCGGGGCGCCCAGCTCGCTGATGGCCTGCGCCGCGTCCCGCATGGCGTCCTGGCGCGTCTCGTACGCCCGCACCTCATAGCCCGGGACCCCGTACGCCGCGAGGGCCTTGACCATCGCCGAGGGGCCCCAGCCACCGTTCTTGCTGTCGCGGCGACTCTCCCACTCCCCGATCCGGCCTGCCAGCTCCGCCTGGAACGCCGCCGTGAGTGGCGCCTTGCCGTTCATGGCCAGGACCATCTGCGTGCCGGCCACGGCGCACCACTCGTGGTCCTGCTCGGAGATGAACGCCGCGGCGGCGTCCGTGAGCAGGTTCACGTCGACGGGACCGCGCGTGGGGGCCGGTGTGGGGGTGGGGGCCGGCGGCGCGGTCTGGCCCGGCGCGAGCGACACGACCGGCGTGGGCGCCGGCGACGCGGTCGCCGTGGCCACCGGCCTCGGGGTGACGAGCACGGCCTCGTCGATCGGGCGGTCCGGGGGCGGGTTGAGGACCAGCTCCACCCGGCGGGCGAGGCTGTCGACCTTCTGGCCCACGCCGAACAGGTCGAGCCAAGTCGCCGCGCCGCCGGCGACGACGAGGACGAGCAGGAGCGCGGCGATTCGGCGAGGGGTGATCAGGCGGCGGCGGGCGGGTGTGGACATCGGCTCACGGGCTGCGGGCGGTCAGGCAGCAGGGACGCACGAGCCGGGGCGATTGCGACGCCACCCGGCGCGGGCCTAGGCCTTCGGGGGCCGGCCCCGCCCGCCCGGAAGCTTGCCGGTGGAGAGGTAGATCGTGCGTCCGCGGACCGCGACGTTGACCTTGCCGGGGTGCGCCGCCACGACCTTCTTGACCGATGCCTTGATCGTGACGATCTTCTCCGCCGGGTCGAGCTCGAGCGCGATGATGTCCTCGTCGCCCTTCAGGCGGCCGATGGCCCTGCGGATCTCCTCCTCGCGCTGGAGGGCCGCGAGCTGGCGCGGTGACAGGGCGCGCTCCTTTGCCTTGGGTGTCAGCTCCTCGATCTTCGCGCTTCGAATCCGCATCTCGAGGTTCAACTCCACTGTGGCTGCGATGGGGTGCGTCGATCATGCCACGCGCCGGTGCGGGCCACAGGCGGGGGCGGCATGGTGGGCACTGGTACCGATAGCGGACCGTTCCAGCCTGAAATCGTCCCTTTCGGGCGTCGGGATGGGGTACAAACCGTGCGCGCGGCGATCTATGCTTCGCGCGACCGGCGGCACGGGCGAGCCGGACAGGGAGGATGACGAATGACCGATCCCACCGGGGGCGCTCCGCAGGCCCCGATTCCGCCGCAGCCGGCGCCGCCGCCCGCTGTCGCGCCGGCGCCGCCGCCCGCCGGTGGCAGCTGGAACGCGCCCGCGCCGAGCGCCGCGCCGGGTGGCTTCCAGACGCAGGCCGTCGCCGCCGAGCCAGGACCGGCGCCGGGGATCGTGTATGCAGACCTCGTCAACAGGATCATCGCGCTCATCATCGACGGCGCGATCCTATGGGTCATCAACGTCGTGCTCATCGTCGTCGGCGTCGCCATCGCCGCGGTGATGGGCGGCCTGGGCCTGATCGTGACCCTGTTCTTCGGCCTGGTCTACGCCCTTGTCAGCGCCATCTACTTCGTCTACGGATGGACGAGGATGCGCGCGTCCTTCGGCCAGAAGTTCCTGAACCTCGAGACCGTCAACGCCAGCGACGGTGCCACGCTCTCCCAGAACCAGGCGATCCGCCGCTGGGCGTTCCTGTGGGGCCCGTTCGCGCTCGCCGCGATCATCCCCATCGTCGGCCTGTTCATCAACCTGCTCGCATTCCTGTACGCGCTGTACCTCCTGTACACCACGTCGCAGAGCCCCAAGCGCCAGGGCTACCACGATGTCCAGGCCGGCACCGTCGTGGTGAAGCGCGTCGCCTAGCTGACGCCTCGAACCTCGCTGCCCAACGAGACGGGGCCGGCCCAGCCGGCCCCGTTTCTCGATTCCTAGGGCTCGAAGTCCAGCGTCCGCACGTGCCGGGGCCGGAACACCGCCAGCGGGCGTCGGTCGAAGCAGGCGACCCGCCGGATCCCGAGACGCTCCGCCGTGGCCACGAGCAGCGCGTCGGCCAGCCTGGGCCGGTGCTCCGCCGCCTCGCGCATGAGGGCGACCGCCCGCACGAGGTCGTCGGCCGTGGGCGGGACGAGCCGGATCGCGTCCGCGATGACCGCCTGGAGCACGGCCTCCGTCGCGGCCACCCCGAGCTCGCGCTGGAGGAGCAGGTCCAGCTCGGCGAGACCCAGCGCGCCCAGGAGCAACGGCTCGTCGGCGCTGGCGAACCACGCGACGGCCGCCCGGTGGTTGAGGTCCGCGACATCGGCCGCCGCCACGATCGCGGAGGGGTCCAGGAGGATCGCCACCTAGCGGTCGCCCGGCCGCTTGCCAGCCTCGAGCCGCGCGATGGACCGCCCGTCCAGGCTCAGGCGACCGTGGCTGCTGCGCCCGATGCCCACGAACGGGAACTCCGGGACGATCTCGTGCTCGTCGAGCCAGGCCTCGACCGCCGCGGCGATCACGGCCGTCTTCGTGGTCCGCTCCCGGCGGACGTGGCGGTCGAGCCGCTCCAGCAGGTCGGCGTCGATGAGGATACTCGTCCGGGTCGTCGCCATATGACGTCATATATTGCACGGTGGACGAACGCCTGTCACGTGCGGCACCATCGCGGAACCCCCTTGCGATCCCCAGGAGACGCAGACGTGACCCGCTTCGAGCCGAACCTCCGCATTCCCGGGCCCACGGCCCTGCCGCCCACGGTCCGCGAGGCCGGCGGGCGCCAGATGGTCAACCACCGCGGCGACGAGTTCAAGACGCTGACCAGGCGCGTCGAGGCCGGCATGAAGCCGTTCTTCGGCACCGAGCACGAGGTGATCCTCCTGACCTGCGCGGGCACCGGGGGCCTCGAGGCGGCCGTCGTCAACGTGCTCTCCCCCGCCGACCCGGTGCTCGCCGTGACGATGGGCGCGTTCGGCGACCGGTTTGCCAAGGTGGCCGAGGTCTACGGGGCCGCCGTGACGAGGCTCGAGGTCGAGTGGGGCAGGGCGCCCGAGCCGGCGGCGGTGCGCGAGGCCGCGGCCGCGATCGATGGGCTCAAGGCCGTCCTGCTGACCCATAACGAGACCAGCACCGGGGTGACGAGCGACATCCCCGCGCTGGCGGCGGCGGTCCGCGAGGTCGCGCCCGATGCGCTGATCCTGGTGGACGCGATCTCGGCCCTGGGTGCCGTGCCCTTCGCGATGGACGCATGGGGCCTCGACCTGGTCGTGACGGGCTCCCAGAAGGCGTGGATGTCCGCGCCGGGCATGGCGTTCGCCGCCGTCGGGCCGCGCGCCTGGGCCGCCGCAGAGACCGCCACCATGCCGCGCTTCTACCTCGACCTGCGGCGCCACCGCGACACCCAGGTGAACGGCGAGAGCCCGTGGACGCCGGCCGTCGCGGTGATGTACCAGGTCGACGAGGGCATTCGCCTCATGCAGGCCGAGGGCGACGGCGTCTTCGCCCGCCACGCCGCATGCCAGGCGATGACCCGTGCCGGTCTCCGCGCGATCGGCTTCACGCTCCTCGCCGCGGACGACGTGGCGAGCAGGACGGTCACCGCGGCCTGGATCCCCGAGACCCTGGACTGGAAGACGTTCAACACCGGGCTCAAGAAGCGCGGCCTCGTCCTCGCGGGCGGCCAGGGCAAGCTCAAGGGCAGGATCTTCCGCCTCGGGCACCTGGGCGCGGTCACGACCGACGACATCCTTGCCGCGATCGGCGTCCTCGAGGCCACCGCCATCGAGTGCGGCATGGACGTCAGCCCGGGCTCGGCCGTCGCCGCGGCGCAGCAGGCCCTGATCGCGGGGAGCAACTGATGAGGATCCTGGTCGTCGAGCCCCTCGCCGCCGAGGGCCTCGAGCTCCTCCGCCGCCACCACGACGTCGACGAGAAGCTGGGCCTCGCGCGCGAGGAGATCATCGCGATCCTGCCCGAGTACGACGCCCTCGTCGTGCGCAGCCAGGTCAAGGCCGACGCGGAGATGATCGCCGCCGGGACCCGCCTCGTCGTCATCGGGCGCGCCGGCGTCGGCGTGGACAACGTGGACCTCGAGGCCGCCACCCGCGCCGGCATCGTCGTGGTCAACGCCCCCACCGGCAACACGATCGCCGCCGCGGAGCTGACGCTCGCGCTGCTGTTCGGGCTGGCCCGCAGGACGGCCGCGGCAGACGCGTCCATGCGCCGGGGCGAGTGGAAGCGCAGCCAGTTCACCGGCATGGAGGTCCGGGGCAAGACGCTCGGCATCGTGGGCCTCGGCAAGATCGGCCAGGCCATCGCGGTCCGGGCGCACGCCATGCAGATGACGGTGCTGGGCACGGACCCGTTCGTGACCCACGACCAGGCCGCCAACCTCGGCGTGGAGCTCGTCTCGTTCGACGACCTCATCGCGCGCTCCGACGCCATCACGGTCCACGTGCCCAAGAACAAGGGCACGACCGGCCTGATCAACGCGGCCGTCATCGACCGCATGAAGCCCGGGGTCCTGCTCCTCAACGTCGCCCGCGGCGGCGTCATCGACGAGCGGGATCTCGCCGACGCGCTGCGATCCGGCAAGGTGGGTGGGGCCGGGATCGACGTGTTCAACACCGAGCCCCCCACGGGCTCCCCGCTCCTCGACGCGCCGAACACCCTCCTCACGCCGCACCTCGGCGCCTCCACGGCCGAGGCGCAGGTCGCGGTCGCGGAGGAGGTCGCGGAGCAGATCCTCGACGTCCTCGACGGGCGCTCCGCCCGTTACGCGGTCAACGCGCCGCTCCTCACGCCCGAGACGGCCCAGGCGATCGCGCCCTACCTGCCGCTCGCGGAGACGCTGGGGCGGTTCGCCGCGCAGATGAGCCGTGAGGCGCCCAGCACCCTCACCCTCGAGATCGCCGGCGAGCCGTCGCACTACGACGCCTCCTCGCTGGTCGCCGCGGTCCTGCGCGGCCTCCTGGAGGAGACCACCGAGGAGCGCGTCAACCTGGTCAACGCCGGCACGCTCGCCAAGGCGCGCGGCATCAGGGTGGTGGAGCGCAAGACGCCGGACGCCGGGGCGTTCTCGTCGCTGCTTACCCTCACCGCCGAATCCGAGGTCATGACCGTGACCCTCGCCGGCACGGTGGCCCACGGCGAGCCCCGCCTGGTCCGCCTGCAGGAGCACGCCATGGACCTCGCGCCGGCGGGCGTGATGCTGATCTCGCACCATCACGATCGGCCCGGCACCGTCGGCCGCGTCGGCGCGCTCCTCGGGGCCGCCGACGTCAACATCAGCTCCATGACGCTCGCCCGCACCGCGCCCCGCGCCGAGGCCTACATGGTCCTCGCGCTCGACGACACGCCGCCGGCGTCGGTCGTCGATGCGATCCAGGCGTCCGAGGCCATGATCGACACCTGGCTGATCCGGCTGGGCTCGGACCGGTGAGCGACGGCGGGCCGCCGGGCCGCCCCGACCCCGATGCTCCGCTCATCCCCGAGGGCCTCGACGCGACCCTCGTCCTGCTCCGGCACGGGGAGTCGGAGTGGATCCGGGAGAACCGCTTCCAGGGCCAGGGCGAGACGCCGCTGTCCGAGATGGGCCGCCGCCAGGCGGCCCTGGCCGGCGCGCGCCTCGCGCGGCCGCATGCCTCGCCGGTCCTGCCCGTGCCCGCGGGCCGGCCGCTGGAGATCGTCCACTCCCCGCTCGCCCGGACGGCCGAGACGGCCAGGGCGGTCGCCGATGCGATCGCGCGGGTCTCGCTGGCGGGCAACGAGGCCGCCGGGGGCGACCTCGCGGGCGACGACCTTGCCGCGCCCCCGGTGCCCGTGCGTCCCGAGCCCGGGATCCTGGAGATCGGCCAGGGCGATTGGGAGGGCGTCACCCACGACGAGATCAACCGCCGCTGGCCGGAGGTCCTCGCCGGGTGGCGGCGCACGCCATGGAGCACCTGGGCTCCGGGCGGCGAGTCGCCGGCGCAGGTCCGGGAGCGAGCCCGACCCGCCCTCGCCGCCGTGCTGGCGCGCCTGGGCCGGGACTACCCGCGCGGGACCCTCGACCGCCCGCAGGTCGGCGGCTACGCGGGCGTCGGGCCCCAGGCCGGGCAGCCGTGGTCCGTCCTGGTGGGCCACGACGGCGTGTTCAAGGTCGTGATGCTCACGCTGTTCGACCTGCCGCTGACGCACTTCTGGATGTTCACGATGGGTCTCACGGGCATCACCGTCGTCGAGTTCCGGGGCGGACGGCCCGTCCTCCGGGCGGCGAACCTCACCGAGCACCTGGCCCCGCTCCTCGACGAGGCGGCGCTGGCCGCCGCCGAGCGGCGCGCGCGGTCCGGGGCCCTCTAGGCCCGAGGGCTGCAGCCGCCCGGTCCGGGCGATGCCGGCGGTGAGGCCCGGGCCTACGGGCGGCGGCGGCGCCTCGGCCGGTGCAGCACGAGGCGGAGCAGCGAGATCCGCAGCCGGCGCGTGGCATCGCGCACCGCGTCCAGCCGCGCGCCGCCCAGGCGAACCCGCGCGTAGGCCGTCTCCACCTTGGCGTCGGCCACGGTTCGAAGGTCGTCCTCCGCCACCGGGACCAGCTCGCCGAGGGCCGCCGCGTACTCGTAGATCGTCTGGGTTGGCCTCGGCCCGAACCCGAACCTCGACGCGGTCCGCGAGAGCGTCTGCCAGGCGGCCTCCGGGGTGACCTCGCCACGCGGACCCCGCGCCCACGCCGCGACCGCGGCGGCGAGCACGACCAGCCCGAGGATCACGGCCAGGACGACGAGGATCGTGCGGCCGTCCGGCCCGGACGTCGTCGTGGGCGGCGTCGTGCCGGTCGGGACGCCGGGGATGCGCCGCGTGGGATCGGGCTGGTCCGGCGGGAGGCTGGCGGACGCGCTGGGGGCCGCGGACACCTTGGGCCCGGCGGGGATCACCGATGGATGCCCGACGTTGCCGCCCGTGGGATCGAACGGGATCCAGCCGTAGCCCGGGAAGTAGACCTCCACCCAGGCGTGCGCGTTGCTGTTGAGGACCGTCTCCGTCGCGCCGGCCCGGGTGCCGGGGAGGAACCCCTGGACGAGGCGGGTCGGGATGGGGTTGTCCGGGTTCGCCGCGCGCAGGAGGATCGCCATCGTGGACGCGTAGTGCAGGCAGTAGCCCTGCTGGGTGCGGGCGAAGCACTCCACTGCGCTGGCCGCGTCGCACTCCACCCCGCTGACGTCCGGGTTGTAGGTGAACCGGCTCGAGCGCAGGTAGTCCTGCATCGTGACGGCCAGGTCGTACGGGTCGGACGACGGGGAGAGCGCGAGCAGCGTGTTGAGCAGCTTCCTCGCGTCCGGGCCGATGGCGTCGTCCGGCACGGTGGTGTAGCGCAGGGAGATGTCGCCCGGGTACGTCTCGGGGGCGGCCCGCAGGAGGTTGCCCGTGATGGCCTCGTCCGTGAACGGGCGGAGGATGGACGAGGCGACCGTGTACGGATCGCGGCCGCCGGGCAGGTCCACGCCGGCGAACCAGCGGTCGTTGCCGAAGAACAGCACGTTGGCCGAACGGTCCACCGCGGTCGGGGCGCCCGGGGCCAGGAGCAGCGTGTCGTGGTAGTCCTGCGGCCGGACGGTGACCCGCGTGTCGATCGTGAGGTCCGGGTTCGGGTCCTCCGGGGAGCCGTCAAGGAGCGACGCCCCGGCCTCGACGGGAACCGCCGTCGTGCCCGTCTGGACCCATGCCTTGAGCGCGAAGGTGTCGTACGTGGCGGCCCGCCAGTTGCGACCCTGCGTGTCGGCCGTCACCGACGCCGTGAACGCGACGTTGGAGTCACCGAACCACCGGTCGGTGATGCGCGCCGTGGAGCCGAAGTTGACGCCCCCGCCCCCGCGGAAGTCGCCGCCGACCGGGAAGAAGCGCCCCAGCTCCTCGCCGATGCGGACGAGCTGGTCGTCGATGCCGTCCCATGCGCCCGCGAGCGGCGCCGAGGCGGCCCGCTGGGTCAGCAGGAGCGAGCCCGCCATCGCGAGCACGATGAACACGGTGCCGCCCCGGAGATACAGGGCCGAGATCTGCGACGGGTCCCCGATCCGCCGGCGCAACCACGTGGCGCGCTCGTCGAAGGCGTGCATCTCGATCAGCAGGAACAGGGACGCCGCGGTGTAGGCGATGAGGTACGAGAGCTGGTCCGTGGTGAGCGCCATGTTGACGAGCAGGACGAGCCCCACGATGACCACGGCCGAGAGCGGACGGCGGTGCCCGAAGACGGCGTAGGACGCGAACTGCATCGTCCCCCACACGATGCAGCCCAGCACCAGGATGTAGTGGACCTCCTGGTCCGTGAGGGCCTTCCCACGCCAGGCGAGGTCCAGGTAGGCGTCCACCGAACCGGCCGCGGTGATGTGGAACGCCTCGGCGATGGACGCGGCCGGCGACATCGCCCAGCCGGCGACGATCGGGATCACCAGCGCGGCGAAGACCGCCCCCACGAGGTGCGTCGTCCAGCGGCCCCAGCCCACCTTCGGCCCGATGAAGCCCACGGCCGCGCCGAGCAGCGCGAGCAGCGGCAGGCAGTCCGTGAGGACTCCCCGGCCGTTGACCCAGGCGGGGTCGTCAACGGCCCAGGCCAGGATGAGCCCGAGGAAGGCGACCAGGATCGGGACGATCCAGCCCTCGGCAGGGCGGTGGATTCGGAAGGGCCCGCGCTCGCTCACCGTGCCAGCGCCTCAGCGAGCGCCTGGCGCGGGCCGATGGAGACCGTGGGCAGCTCGTACTCGGCGAGGGCGTGACGCAGCGCCCTGGAGCGCTGGAGCTGGTGCTCGATGCCGGCCTCGTCCTCCGCCGGGTCGAACGCGGCGGCGTCGAACGTGACCACCACGGCGCCGATGCCTCGGGCACGCAGCGCGGCAAGCGGTCGGATGAAGGAAGGGTCCTGCGAGGCCGTGACGATGATGGCCGTCATGCCGCGCCGGAGCCGGCTGAGGCCCGTGAGCAGCGCCTCGTTCAGCGGCGCGCGGCCGTCCGCCTCGACGGCGGCAAGGAGCTGGAGGATCTTGAGGCGCTGGCGGGCGCCACGGTCCGCCGGCAGGACGGTGAGCCGGTGGCCGTTGACCGTGAGGCCGACGGCGCGGTTCTCCCCGATGGCCTTGTCGGCGATGGACGCGGCGGCGCGGACCGCGACCTCGGTCGTGGACTCGTCGCCGGTCCCGGCCTCGCACGCGGCGTCGAGGTCCAGGAAGATCCAGGCGTCGGCGGTCTGCTCGAGGTCGAACTCCTTGACCTGGATCTCGCCGGTCTTCGCCGTCGTGCGCCAGTGAATCCTGTTCATCGAGTCGCCCGGCGCGTAGGGTCGGACCGTCGTGGCGAGCGGCGTGGTCTGGAGCGTGCGCTCGGGCGAGGCGTGGGCGCCCTCGATGCTGGCCGGCGGGAGCCGCCACAGGGGAAGCGCATCAACCCGCGGGTAGACGACCAGCGTGATCCCCTGCCCCACGCCGGCCGACGCCTCGAAGAACCCGAACGGGTCCCCGGTCCGGATCTGGAGCGGCTCGATCCGGTAGTGACCGCGGCGGTCGAGGGTCGCGCGGACCAGCCAGGATCGCTCCTGGCGCCCGCCCAGCGAGAGGGCGCGGCCCGGCAGCCCGCCGGGGAGCGTCGTGGGGTTGTGGACCTCGAGCCACGGCTTGGGCAGCCTGCCCGTGTTGCGCAGCGTGTACGTGACGCGGAGCTTGTCCCCAACGTGCGCCGAGAGCTGGCTGACGGCGTACCCGGCCTCGAGGTCCGAGAGCCCGAGGCGGGTGAGGATGTAGCTGCCGCCGCCCACCAGCAGGCCCATGTAGACGAGGAAGAACAGGAACGGATAGCCCGTGGAGAACGCGGCCACCACGAGGACGACGGCGAGGATGAGGATCTGGAGGCGACGGAGCATCGCGGTCGGCTCTCCCGGGCGCGGGTGCTGGCGCTGGTCCTGGCGGTCCGTCAGCCGGCGGGGCTGGGCCGGACCTCGCGCGGCCCGCCGGCCTGGCGGGCGGCTTCGATTGGCGTGGCATCCATCAGCTCGCGCACGACGTGCGCGGCCGAGACATCGTGGATCGACGAGCTCGTCTTGATGATGACGCGGTGGGCCAGGGCTGGCTCGGCGAGCGCCTTCACGTCGTCCGGGATCACGTAGTCGCGACCGAGCAACCCCGCGAGCGCCTGCGCGGACCGGTACAGCGCGATGGAGCCGCGCGGGCTGGCACCGAGGTAGACGTCCGGATGGGACCGGGTGCTGGAGACCAGGCGGACGATGTAGTCGCTGACCGCCGGGTCGACGTAGACCTCGCGGACGCTCGCCTGGAGGGCGCGCAGCTCTTCGACCGAGCAGACCTCGCTGAGGGCGTCGAGCGGGTGGGTTCGCTTCTGCTCGTCGAGGATCAGCACCTCGTCCAGGAGCGCCGGGTAGCCCAGTCGGATGCGGAGCATGAACCGGTCGAGCTGCGCCTCGGGCAGGGCGAAGGTGCCCTCGTACTCGATGGGGTTCTGGGTCGCGATGACGAGGAACGGGTCGGGCATCGGGTGGGTGACGCCGTCGATCGTCGCCTGCCGCTCCTCCATGCACTCGAGCAGCGAGCTCTGCGTCTTGGGCGTCGCGCGGTTGATCTCGTCGGCGAGGACGACCTGGCTCATGATCGGGCCCGGGCGGAACTCGAACTCCTGCGTCTTCTGGTTGTAGATCGAGAGCCCGGTGACGTCCGACGGCAGGAGGTCCGGCGTGAACTGGATCCGCCGGAAGGTGCACCCGAGGCTTCGGGCGATGGCCTTGGCGAGAACCGTCTTGCCGGTGCCCGGCACGTCCTCGATGAGCAGGTGGCCGCGACACAGCAGCGCGACGAGGGCGAGGCGGACCTCGTGGTGCTTGCCCACGATGACCCGTTCGACGTTGGCGAGGACTCTGTCGCCGACCTGCTGGATGTTGCTCATCGGACTCCCGTCGTGGTGCGGCTCGGGCCGCCGCTCTTCCGTGACCCGCTGACGCGGGGCCGGAGCCACAGGTGACGCCGCACTCGGGATGTGTGGGGACGCGGCGACGTCTGCCTCCCGACCCAGTGTACGACCGGACGGGCGATGAGGTTCTCGGGCCGGCCGAGGCGCGGCCAGGAGCGGCGGGCTCAGGGACCGGCCGGCCTCGAGACCGGGCTCTGATGGTGATCGGGTCGGGGACGCTGCCACCGTGCCGGCTCAGCGGCCCTTGAACAGTGTCAGGCCGCCGACCCAGAGGACCATGAGGCAGCCGAGGGCGCCCATGGCGCCCAGGAAGGGCTCACCGCCCGCGAACGCCGCGACCCCGACCACCGCGAACAGGGCAGCCAGGATCACGGCGATGAACGCCATGCCGACGCGCTCGATGACGGGACGCGGGCGTGGCGCGGATTCGGGCGGGGACCCGGGCGCGGGCGCGGCGGCCGGGGCAGGATCCAGGAGAGGGACGGGCGGGGTCTCGGGGTCGGTCATCACGTGGAGCGTACCGTGGCGGGCCGGATGCCCGGGCACGCGCGGAACCGTGGTCCCGGGGGCGACGACATCGGCGGCCGTCCGTCGACCGGACGGGTCGGTCGCACACGCGTGGTCCGGGA